>Ga0256845_1002453_pt1 | contig 13425 bp, 16 predicted proteins | sample RiftiametaG_FD_189101 | JGI IMG/M metagenome (GOLD analysis project Ga0256845, IMG submission 189101) | Tube worm associated microbial communities from hydrothermal vent at the East Pacific Rise, Pacific Ocean - Riftia | ecosystem: Host-associated > Annelida > Integument > Unclassified ... | reverse complement strand
ATTACAAACATTGGTTACCTTCTTCGTGGGGGCCTATACCCCGGTGTTCTTCTTACTGTTGGGCGTTTGAAGGAGTATGCCCCCCTACTTCTCCGTGGCGGCCCATGAAACCTCGGTCTACTCGTCCCCCGCGACTTATTAAACCTCTGAATTTCACGTTTGTCCCGTTTCCCCTTAGCCGAATTGCGGTATTTTCTTTGTGCTCGTATTCTCGAAGAACGGTGTACCCGAGCTGATCGTTTCGCTACGGAAGATCGGTAGGGGTTCGGTCTACCAACCCTTTTTGTAACATGGGATACTCCTCCGCTGCGTATAATAGTTCTCCGTACAGTCTCCAAAAGAGGTACACTACCGCTAGAAAAGGACTCCAAAAAACACTCCTCGGACAGAAGATTTGTAGCGATATCCTTCTCTCCCATGTCATCGAGAAGTAATACCTCTATATGCTCGTCTAAAATGTTTTTAAAGGCCATTTCACACCCTCCGGTTAGTTAATAAATTACTATAGCCTCCGCATTCGCCTCAGTAATTCGTTCCTGGGTAAGTTTTTATTCCTTACCGCGATATATTCTTTGAAACTAACCGCCCGCGGATTTAACGTACACCGGCAGTTACTTCTACACTTCGTATCACCGGAAGCTGGAACTGTTGGAAGGTTTTCCTTTGTGTATGGCCCCATTTTTTCCAAGTATAGGCAGTGGGTACACCGCTCTCCGGGGGAGGTTTTCCAGTGAAAGACGGTATGTGCGGGGGAGTGTATTACTTTCGCAGATGTGAACATAGACCGCAATGTCGAAGTATACATGTCCAGGCGACGAGTGTACGCTAGTCTCCCGCGGTTTTTGGCGATATCTTTAACAAACTTTTTCCAGTATTCGTACTCTTTCTTCAGGTAGGTTTCCATCCATCGTTTGTCTTCCTGAGATATCCGAACCTCTACCGCTTTGCCCTCTGAAGAAGCCTTACCTAGTTCGTAAGCCCGTGTATAATACTTCCGGAATATCCTTTTCATCTTTTTCGAAGAGGGTTCATTCCCGGAAATTACTTCTGAGAAAATAAGAGACAGCTCTTTTCTAAAAGAAAGTTGAAGGGCATCGAAAGATCTTTCGAGGCGAGGTCCAACCGCAATAACCGAGTGGTTATACTTACTGTGGTTTAGTAAGACACCTAGACTGGCGACGATAGCTGAAGAGTTCCACGGTTTTTTTACCCGAAGATGCCCCCGGATATTTTTGGACTCGTTAAGGCTACTCCCCTTTTTTTGAAGTGTCTTCATTATTGTCACCCATTGGCCCGAAGTTGGCATCAGGATGGGTGTGCTGAAAACGTTTTGCGACCTCCTGATCCATAGTTGTAAAGGGCTCTTCCTGGGTAGAAGTATCCCGGTTTTCCTTACGCATGTGTGGGAGTAGTGGATTCATCGATTTCCTCCAGTCCGAGTTCTTCCAAGTAGCTCTGAACCCGTACATTTAAGTTTTTGAATGCATTAAAGCGAACGAATATTTTATACCCGGTAGTATGTTCCTCTTTCGTAAGTCCGGATTTTACGTGTTTGGGGGCTCTACAGTCAGGGTATAATCTTCCAAAGCCCTCTAGGTAAATGTCCTCGCCTGTCGATAGGGCGGTTATGATCTCCCCAAAAGTTGCCAGTAAAAGTCTATGTACGTCGTTTGTTGACAGGTTTAAAGAACCTTCGGCGTCTAGGGTATTCTTTACCCTTCCCGCTAATTTTTGATAGGTAACCGCCATTTATCGCTCCTCCTGAAGCTTTCTATTTGCCTTACCCCGCGTTTTATGCTTGGGGTTATAGACCTCAATGGCTTCCATTAGCCATCTTTTTGGAACACTTACGGGGTGAGCTAGTGTGGTTGACATTTGAAAATCCAAGGAGTGGCTACCTAACGCCCCATTTTCTTCCCCCTCGGTAAGAGAAGCCCCATCAGAATTTTTACGCGCAAGAATATCTCGGACGATAGCGCCCCGGATGTCTTCGTTTTTACTACCCCCGGAATTATCCTGAGTCAATTGATCATGTGCCAAAGCCAGTTCTCTATCCGAAATAACAATCTGCCCTAAAAGCTCTTCTGGAAGGTCGGGAAAGTAGTTCTTAAGAATATACGGAACCCAGACGTCTCTACGAAACTGCAGCTGAGTTCCCATATCGCCTAGGGAGACCATCAATTGAACTCGATTGAGAAGAACTTGGTCATATTGTTGACGGGCCACTTTAGAGATGTCCGCCAGATGTAGCTTAAACGGGGCTGAGCGGGCGAATTCGGCATCTCCGGTAACGATGGCTAGGTGCAGCCTACACATGGTCTCAAGGCCCTCTAAGAGGCTTTCTTGGATGCGTGTAATTTTTCGGGAGAAACGGACATCCTGAAGAACCAGTGACTCCTTGCTATTCCAGTTTCCGCTGGTCTCACCTGTCAAATAATCTCGGGGAATTCCTAGCGAGACATAGAGCTTTTCGTTGAAGTGGTCGAGGTCATAAAGCTGTCCCTGCTCTTGTGGGGGGGTCAGCTTGTCAATACGAGACCTTTCCGTTGCTGAGCTTACAGGCCAGTAGTAGTTCTCTAACAAATTGTGCGGATCATAAGCCTGGTGGAACTCTGTCGGAGCATTAGGGTCAATAAACTGCCGCTTGTTCCCGAATTTCCGTTTATACTGCTGCACAATTCTCAGGGCTTCTTGTGGAGAGGCCTGTCCAACATCGATGTAAAATACAATCCTCTCTACAGCGCGATTAAGCCTATAGATGGCGATGGCATCTTCGAGAAGCTTAAGCTGCAGCCACCTTTTTCTCGAAGCTTCAATTCCTGAGTTATGAACCGGAATACCGTCCACAACAAAATTATGGTGTGGGCTGTTTATTTCGAGGTCGTAAACTTTTTTGGCTGTAACAGGTACAATTCTCTGTATACGCTCCGAAGACTTTATTACCTTTGCGTCATTAAAGGTTAGGAGCCATGTTGGTGAATTACCCTTACACGGGGTACCGCATACAGCACTTTCTCGTCTTTCCCTCCCTCGTACCTTCCCGACTACAAATCCGAGAGACTCAACCAAAGTGCGTAAATCAGATACCATCCCCTTATTACACAACTCGATATGCTGTAGTGGGTAGTCGTGCTGGGTGGTTGTCCATCCGTCCGCGTCCATTAACCCGAACACAAATTCCCTTTGTAGCTTTTGCGATAGTTTAAATACCCAGGAAGGTACTTTTTTTCGGTGTGCCCCCGAAATCCAACCCATAGAACCCAGCATATCAACCAATTCTGTTGAGCCGATATAGAAACTTGTATAATCAGATGAGCGGCTACTACCCTCTTTACGCCGTTTAACACTACACCCAAATAATTTCTCCGATAGGTCAATATAGCGCTTGTTTACGGTTTTGTCTTCACCCTCCGCAAATCGCAATTCATGGTCGTTTGTCCATCCATCTCCGAGCATAAACCCAAACCATCGAGCGAAATCCTCAGTCACAATTTCGGGAAATTTTTTAATCCCCTCGTACACGAAGGCGTCTTTACTCCGCTGTTCCCCCTCTGGGGATACCCGAACATATACTTCTCGATTATCCGCCTTATATGATGACAACTTTGTCGGCCATGTAATCGGGGTTTCTTCTCCAGAATGAACAACGTTATCTGGTGCCACTACTAGTCGATTAGTCTCTTTTAAATCTTCTGCCTTTTTCCAATGAATTTCGCCTTTATAATCGACATAGGGGAGTGGGTGTTCTTTGGTTACGGTTATAACTCTATGGGCGGTATGTATCTCCAAAAGGTCTTTAACGCCATTACACGCCGTATTTAATACTTCCGCTGTTTCATATCTCTTTGTATCAGCATCTAATACTTGGACCGTATCTCCGCGTGTAACGTTTTCGATTGGAATAAGACCGCGTTTAGTCCAAACGCGACTTCCTTCTGCGACGCATTTCCCGTAGAGGGTAGAAAAACCGAAACTAACCATTCTGAAGTGTACACACTCCCAAGGTAGGAGAACCCCATCCTTACGCGGAGCGACTTTAGCAAGATGGTTGTCGAGTTTAAAATGTTTAATACTATTAAGGTCGGGGCCGATACGCTGGACATACCGTGCCGGGAGATATAGCATGCTCTTAATTCCTGTGACATCAAACCGCGGGTAGATAAACAGATCCCCGTACTTACAGATTTCCCGGGCCATTCCCTGAATGACTGTTCGGATTTTGAGCTTCTTGAACATCGCCTCAAGGAGCTCAGTTACTTTAGTACTACTCGACGTGATCCATATATTGTCCTCTTTTATGATGTCTGTCTGTGTTGCCTCTTCAGCATAGATATCAAGAGCAACGGATACATCTCCATAATTGTCCATGGCGTCATAGTCTTGGTACCGCATAGACCGGTCTCGGTGCATCCGGGTGATGAGGTTAAATTGGGACAAGGACTCTTCGATCAGGGTTAAGTCCCCCATAACATCATCAGACATCATTGTTTGAGGGTTTATTCCCCCAACCTGTACATTTTTCGCAAATTCTTGCTTAAGTATGGAATCTAAGCCTGTTAACTTTACAAGAGCATTAACTATACCGTTTCGTGCCATTATTTTGCCTCGCGTTTAATAGTAGTCATTACGGGCAGATTTTGCCCTCGGGTATCTCCCGTAAAAGCAAAAAATAAACCGATTACGCTGGCAATTATACCACTAACTACCTGTTTTGTAACCCTCTTCTTAGAATTTGTTTTCAAAGACGCCCTAATGGCCTTATCTACCCCTCCAGTATACATAGCATTATACAGCTTTGTGAGGTTAATACTATGTGCGTACTTGTCGTAGGCTAACATAAAAGAACGTTGTATTTTGTCTACTACCGTTTTACTCCGAAATAGCGCTTGGAGCTCCCGACCTTTAAACTCTTGATTCCCATATTTAACTGTGGGTAATAGCCGTTGTAACGCCGTCGGATTAGATAGTACGTGCTGACGGAAATTCTCAAATATAGCGGGAAGAGAACTACTTTTATCCAATATCCCAATACCGCGGGATTGAGCCATATTGCGGAAATAGGAGTTGTATACCTGACCAGAAGAAGCCGGAGAAAAATTCGAGGCCCCATATGCGATACCGGCTATTCCCGAAGTTACTGGGAGATTTAACACTTCTTGCTCTATAAGCTGCCCCATATCAGGAGTGCTCATTCCGGGTATCGAGCAAATAGCTTCCGTTACAGAGGAGGAAATATTTCTTTTTACCATAGAAATTTGTAACAAAGCGGCATCGGCCCAAAACCAGGGGATAGCGTTCGCTAATTTACTACTAACTTCCGTCATTCCCATGGAGTTGAAATACGCCTCGATTTCGTCTACCACCCCAAGCCTTTTCATAGCAACAGCAAATCGTTTCGGGTGAAAGAGGTTATCGGCATCTATAGAGGTTACAATCGCGGCGTATAGACTCCCCTTCCTCTGGAGGACTACAGAATGAAGCATTCTCGTAAACCCGTTGATTGGCGGATTTCCGGGAAGCTCCCTTTTTAATGTAGACTTATTTGCCGCAGAAAAAAACGCTTTAGACGAGGTCTCCACAGTAGCAAAAACTATAGCGGTAACATCCCCAACACTTAGGGGTCCGAGATGTATACTCCTATCTTGGATAGGAGGCCTTCTTTTAATGGTGGGCATAGTAACCCCTAGTTACGACATTGTAGATCTTCGTAAAAAATCATCCGTAGAATTCTTTATCCTACCTAATGCCCCCATTTTACGATTATCCCTTCGTTTTTCAGATGGAGAACGAGTATCCGCAAACTCTTCCAGATCCATAAGAACCGCCGCTAGAGCTTCTTCCTCGTGGGTAGGATTACGCATCCTTGCGGCTCCACCAAACATGGCCGGGGGGGCAGCGACTTGTTGGGTGCGAAACATTGCTGGTGGGAGGTTTGTCCCTGAGGCTCCCGCAAACCTCGGCGGGGCATCATTATCCTGGAATGTGGCTGAGGGGGTTGGAGCACTCACCGGTCCAACAGAAGGGGTCCAGCTAGGACCCGCGGAGGCCGGGACGGGGACGTCCTCTAAAATAGCGTCCACATCCGGATTTTCCCCCTCTATCAGAGAGTATTCGATATATTCGTCGAGTTGATCAGCATAAGACATAGTAGTCCTCCTCTATAAATAAAGCAGAGTTTGTCACTTAATTGGGTAAGCTCTTTGAAAGGGGGCGTCAAACGACCGAGGAACAAATACTGGCTCTTTATACCCAAGTTCTTTAGACTCTCGAATTGAGCGATTTCTTTCTGGAGCCCGGTTCCAAAGGTTCTTAATTACCTCACCACTAACGAGATACGACCCGACGGCCCCAAACCCATGCTTGTGGATATAGTTAAGAGCCCCCATATATGCGCCCGCTAGACTATCTGCCACGTCTTTACTTGAACTCCGCGGATGATCAACCTTGGCCTTTGAAGCCCGGATATCATGTTCCAGATCCCGCAGCTCTCTATCACAGGTTTCATGTGCGGGTTTGATAATCCGGTGTTCTGCAAAAGCATTATACAGCTCCATATAAGCTTCGTCAGTTTTATCAACACTTAAGGTATCGGTATCAAACCCGTTTTCTTGCAGTAGTTGCATGGAATGGACACTCTGCCATGAGTCGTAGGATACCCCAGTGATAGGATAGCCACCTACATCTCGTAGCCAAACTATGAACTGCTTTATCTTATCGAAAGCGATTTCATCTCCATCCGGGGCCTTTATCCGCCCCATGAAGTCTACGAACACAAAAGGCAGTTTAAGCTTTATTTCACGGGAATCATCATGATGTTTTGAGATCTTTTCAAAGTAGTATGGGATGCAAACGCTGGTTATACCCGCGCAGTCTGCATTTTTGGCCAAGTCCACATGAATAAATCGCCCCACATTCTTATGGTGTGTTAGTCTCCTCTCCACGTTGTCATATACGCTCACCATGTCTAAGTCAAAGAAATCCGACAACTCCAAACCACCCCTAACTCCTAGACGTATAGTGTCCGGTGTAAGAGGATTTTTGCGGTTGTCGTCATTGGCTTCTTGAATAAGTTCCCGGTGTTTAAACAGCTTATTGAGTGCTGCGGTAGGAATACCGGCCAAATCACGAATAGCGGAGTCAATATTGAGTTTAAAAGACTCCTCGAAAACGGTGGGAATTTCCACAATACTCTCTCCCGGTTTTAGGTCGTTGACCTCTTCTTCGTCCTGCAAAATACGGGAAGATCGAAAGCCGGAGCCTACAAAAACACGAAACCTTGACGTCCCATACCTTCCGGGCTTAACATCCCACAGCGCAAAATCCGAGATATGTGCATTTTTAATATCATGTTCACGTACTTCTTTAATCCTTTCCTCGACAAAGGAGTCTGTCGAACGCGCGGAAGAGATATTAATAAGTAGCCCGGGGTTAAAAGACGCGGAGATAAAACGGGACTCAATACGTGTTCTTACCTGGTGATACAGTTGTTTGGCGCTATTTTCGTCGTCTTCTTCCAGGATCGACCGTTTGCTTCGAAAGTTCATCTCATCTAGCGTAGCGGAGAATACGTCCAATGAGAGAGCGTGGCCCGTCTGTGACCCGAATAAGAGGTGAATATTGTGGGGTAGGATCAGTTCGAATAGGTCATCACTCTTAGCGTGTTCTTTATACCCCGCCCCAAATAAAGTTGCCGCCCCCTGTAAGAACACCTTCCTATGGTTCTTCGAGAACTTTTCCCGAAAATAGGGAGACATATTGAGCATAGACTGGAACTTGGCATTAATAGCATCTGCCGCCTTTGTTTTAGTGGTCGAGAAAAAGGCGAAATATACCGGCATATGGGAGGCCAACCCAAAGAGTTTTTGTGGGTTTTTCATACACCCCAAAACGTACAGTTTGTATAGCTGTGCCGCACAGGATGAAACCGTATTATGGCTTATAAATCCACCAGCCACGTAACTTGGATCGTTCTCAACGGAAATATCGTAGCAGTGAGCGGATTCTTTTGTTATTTCCTCAACAGCATCAAATAGTATATTGCCTCGTACAATATCCATCAGAATAGCGGGTAAGTTTCCCCCAGCATTAAGAATCTGCCCCAATAACCTTACTGTCGCCTTCTGGTCCTTTAGGTGATGACATAGACCACGCGGAGTTTTTGTCTTGGACACTTTTCCTTTCTGGCCATACCCACATTTTCCTTTTGGTTGAAGATTCCGTAGAGCATCAACATCGATATTAAGCCCCATCTTATGGTCGGAATTGCCGCTATCTTTTAATCCAGCCAGTAACTTTTCCTGCTTATCCTTATTCCAAAACCCTATTTCATCGGAAAACTTTTTTCTCGATTCAAGACCGATAATTCTGATATCCCACGATGGCCCCATATCTCCCCCCCCTAGAGTAGCCCTTCCTTCCCGAGAAATAGAATAAATTCCCAAAGCGGTTAACATAGTTTGTACCTGATATGCAAGTACTTTGGATGCAGTGGTTAAGACGGGGGTATTTCCGCTCTTATCGACAGTCCCATCCCCCGAGAATAAACCCCGCAAAAACTTTTTCCAGGTCCTATGCCCGGCGACTCTTATCGCTTTTGGTATTTCCACTTGAGCGCTTAACGAATCTTTGGTAATCAGGTCCCATACTCCCGGGTGCGGGTATTTCCCCCATGATAGGTATATGCAGCTGCTTCCTCTTTTCGAAGAGCCACTTGAATCCGTTAAATCAGATAGTGTTTTAAAATACCCGTAATGTTGAACGATTTCTTTCATACAGTAAAATATATGGTCTCTTTCTTCTAAGGAACCATGAATCCGTATTCCCGTTTGAATTCTTTCCGGGTTTCTTACCCTGCTTCCTTCTGAAGTAATCCACCCCAAACCCTCGGAAACATAGTCTGGGAGTTCCTCTCTTGAGTTTTTATCGTCGGGTTTAAGTAGAAGAGTATCCCCCGCAGTTAAATCCCCCATATACTTCCATACTACTTCCAACTTGGGGGTCATTACCCGCAATCTATGATTAGGTCTCCCCTCAATAACTCTTCCCGCTTTTGTAACCACTCTGCGGGTCTCTGTCATCCCCTCGTCGTGCCTGTCTACAATTCCTCGATATCCGGACTCAGATAAAGCCTCCATATTTGCTTTGTCATGATATAGCTCCTCCATAGTTAGGAGGCCCTTAGAAGTAGTGGCCAAAGTGCTTAATTCCAAGCACTTACCCGTCCCGATAGAACCAAATATGATCCACTCGTTTATGGCGTTTTTAGGATCTAGTACGTAAACGAGCTCTTCTTTCCATTTTGGGTACAGCGACTCAGCAAAGGACCCCATGTAATACTGGGAGCTCAAGAACTCTTCCGGTGTTACGGGCTGTTCGTCGTAATCCTCGTGAAAAATACTGTCCAAAATATCTGTGTTCCCGGATTTTAAAACAGAAGACAGGATTTCTTGTACAGCAGCGCTCTCTTCACCTGTCAATGAATCGAGCTGGATATTCGGGAGAACACTCCCAATATCGTTTTTATTTGCCTTTCTCATTTACTGAGGAACTCCCGCGGATCCATCTCTTATGGGAGTACTAGCAAACAAGGTTTTTTCAAAATCTGCCCAGGTGTCAACTGCTTCCCGCCATCTCATATTTGTGTCTTGCTGGAGGTCTATAATAGCAATAACCTGGGGAAGTATTGTGGCGATAACTCCGGGGAAGAATACCTTATTCCCGAAAGAGACCGCATTATTATCCCCAGCCAAAATAAAGCTGTTAGAGGCCATACTTTCTGCTTGTTCCACACTATCCGCTCTAAGGGCGTCAATAACGACGTGTTTTCCGCCACCTATTAGCTGAACATCCACCCGTACAAGGTAGGCAAGTTCTTTCTTATCCATCTTTTGACTCCTCTTCTACTGGAGTTTCCCCGGGCTCCGTAGGGTTTTCTTGGGTAATGTCCTCCTCCGGAGCGGTTTCCTTTTTATCTGTTTTTTTGGGCTTCTTGGTCTTTTTGGGCTTTGGCACAGGAGCTGATGCCGCCTTTTCCAAAACGTCCGTTATAACGGCGCTAAGGTCCTTCTGGAGGCTGGGTAGCGTAGAGTACTTCCCTAAATTGCGCTGGATCTTCCTGAGTATTGAAAACACTTCCTGAAGTGAGTCCCACAGTTTTCTCCTGCCGTCATACTCTTCCCCGCTTGAGTCCGCGTCAGCAACAATCGCGAGAACACTGGACACAATTTTATTTGTCACCTTATCAGGAGACTGTAAATGAGGAACGCAGATATCGCGGATACGTAAAGCAATATTCCGGTTTATCATGGGCGGTTCCACCTCTACCGCTTTTTTAGGCTTATTGCTCTGAAGGGCCTTCGGTACTGGCCTTTTTATGCTCGGGGAAACAACCGCGACTCCCTCATGATTGACCGCTATTTTGGGGGCTACCCTCTTTGGCGGGAGACCCTGAGCAATACGGCTCTCCTCGGCTACGGATAGCCCTAAGTCGTGTTTATAGTCTCCACCGTCCACCCCCTCCCCCAAGACGTCGACATAGGCCGAAGGCGCTTCGGAGGATAATGCTTTTGCAGATAACGTGGACATTTCCTTAAGATCCTCAGAAGAAAGGGTCTCTTCCACACTTCCAATATCCCGGGGAAGATCCACAGAACCGCTCCATAAGTCTTTCACGGGCTCGGGGGTATTCTCCGCTTCTTCTTCTACGGCCTCTATGGTTGTAAGATCAACAAGGTCTGATACTAGTTTGTCCTTTACTTCCAGGATGTTGTTTACAAGCGCATCAAAATCGGTATCGGGGAGCGTAGCGGCCATATGTGGCTCATACATCTCGGCGATATCGAGAAGAAAGCCTTCTACAAGCGCCAAAATTTCAGTCTTCATCGTTATCCTCCTCTTTTATTAGGTCGGGGAAGCCAATACGCTCATTTAGATTATCGGGGTCCAACGAGGTCTCATTGCTTATCATCGCTCGTTTTATGGCTTTTTTAACACCCTCTAGCCGCTCGTCTCTGATAATAAGCTCTTTAGTGATCTGTACGATGACCGCCCGAATGATAATTCTTGGTACCACAATAAACCATATCCCGGTACACACAAAAAAAAGTACGGCAATAGTAAGGAAAAAAATAATATTTGTCATTTTTCCTCCTGTAGGTTCTCTTGTAGAAGTTGGATTGCGCCACTTAGAATTTTCTGCCTCTGTTCGGAGGACATATCCCGGATTTTACCGAGGACCTGGGCGTTACCATCCTCCTCCGGGGTCGCATTCGGTCCAAAATTCTCCTTCATTTGGGAGATAAGTACCCCAATGGCATCCTTCGACGCCATCATAGAGTTGACTAGATCAACCTTGGTTTTGATAGACTGGTTTAGAGCACTAACGGCCCGCAGCTTAACCTGGGGGGAAGACTCAGCAATGCCCTCTAAATCCATATCGGATACTACAGAATCCAAAGCGTCTAGATATGCGGGGAGCTGTGTAACTCGATCAATAATTATGCCAACATATAGAAGCTGCACATAAAGCTGATGGACCGTAATCAAGGTCTCAGCCTCGGAAATGAGGCTCTGCTCTATTTTTGTATCTGTTAGGGCGGCTTCTAATAGGGTTGAGGCCATTTGGTGCAGAAGCGTGTCTGTCTGCTCACTCATCGGTCTTCTCCTTATTCAGTCTAATAGCGCGTACTACTTTCTCTGGGGAAGGTAATACGATTTTCATTCCCCCAAGATCTTTTACGATTTTTAAAAATAATTCCGGACCTACTATAGAAATAAGTTCCGGCAAAAAAGTTGTATCCTCTTTTAAAGAAGACACATAATTTTCGATGTCAGTTTCTGTTAATTTCCCCGACTTTTCAGCGCGGGAAGAGAGGGCGTAAAAAACTTTAGGTATGTTCATACCCGTATACTACCCCATAGTCTACTCGTCGTCAACTTCCGGCCAAATTGTAGAGAGATCAATCTCCCCGTTGAGTATAGACAGGGCGATATCGGTTGGGGCGGGTTCTTCCCTACCCTCAATATCCGCTAACACATCTGAATAAGTATTACTCTTCATTTTTTTCAATCTCCCCAGCGCTTAAATCTGCCTCAATAAAATCTTCCGTCCATAACAGGTCCCGTTGAAGATTTAAGAACGCCTGCTGTAGCGTGTAAGTGCAATAATCTACAAAAAAGTTCTTTTTAGACATACAGCCAAGGAGCTGTATTACTGACTTGGCGACTTCCCTTTCGGCAATTTGTTGGGAGAGTATATAGTTACAGACGCTCCTATTCTTTCCCGAAAACCGGACTAGGTGTTTTGCTTCATCTAGCAGCTGCTGGGGCAGTTTTTCTAAGATCATTCCGACGACTACTTGTTTAATTCGGGAGGGTTGAATGTCGTGGACAATTTCCCTTTCGTGGAGCTTTTTGTATACCTTACCCATACGCCCATATAGTGCATCAAATTCCCGGTAAAAGGCATTCAAAACACAGGTAAATAAGTACCGCATGTACTTCTTATCGTTATCCAATTTTTCTACGGGTTTCACTCTCATCCGAGGAAGGGCTTTTGTAATAGTCATGGCTGCGTTGGAGATCAGGTCTTCCTCATCCCCAGGGCGTAAGGACTTTAATTTGTGGGTGGAGTATACAACGCGTATAATTGCGATGGCGGACTCTACGGCTTTATGGTAGTTCTCTGCCGTGTCCTCGTTCCGGTATGCTACGAAGTCTTTAAAAGCCTTCTCTTGATCCCACCAACCCAGGGAATTGAACCATACATTAATTGTCATAACTTAATCCTCGAATGAGAGCATACACTTTAAATAACCAGGTGTCAACGTCTATATCTAGAGAACAAATCTTGGAGTTTCTTTCCCTTATCCAAGACATCTCTTGTCTTCTTAGTAGTGCTCCCCCCTAACTGCTGAAGCAGCTCTACAACCTCAGCAACGAACATCCTTGACCACGCTAATAAGATAGCGGTTTCTATGCTCTCTTCTATGTCTTTTGGGGGATTCTTCGACAAATTGAACGTCTTTTTTATTACAATGGTTTTACCCTTAATCCAGGCTTTTAACTTAGACATACTACCCTCCATAAAAAAGGGGTACACATGGTACCCCCGAACCTGACTATAAACCGCTATTAAAATACTAAGCGGCTGTAAATACGATTTCTGAACTAGTAGCGAGGTCACCGCTGGGAAGAGCTACTATCATATACACGTTGAGATCACTATCGTCTGACAGGGCGATATCGAGTTTACCCTCAGCATCCGTTTGAAAAGAAGCCACGCCCCCGGCGACCGTTTCATTTACAAGTGTACCAGCTCCACCGGTAGCAATAGCCATCGAACCCTTTGTAGCATCAACAACGATGCTATCTGGGTCGGAGCTAAGATGGACGGTAACTACCATAGACTTAGGCACGGGATTCCCC
>Ga0256845_1002452_pt1 | contig 13425 bp, 15 predicted proteins | sample RiftiametaG_FD_189101 | JGI IMG/M metagenome (GOLD analysis project Ga0256845, IMG submission 189101) | Tube worm associated microbial communities from hydrothermal vent at the East Pacific Rise, Pacific Ocean - Riftia | ecosystem: Host-associated > Annelida > Integument > Unclassified ... | reverse complement strand
CATGGTCTCAAACACCAGCCACCAGTTAATACGCAAGCGTGAGACTGTGCAGGATTTGTTTGCTGGGGAGTGTTTGTATGAGTGATAAAGATGTCAAGGAAATGACATTGGATGAATTATGGCAAGAGAGTGATGATATAGTTGATAGTTTGGATTATGATAGACAAATTGAAGTCTACACCCAAATTATTGAACTTGATCCAGATGATGCTGGCGCTTTTTATAATCGTGGCGTTATTTATAGTAACTTAAAAAACCATGAAAAAGCCATTGAGGACTACAATCAAGCCATTAAACTCAAACCAGATGATGCCAGTGCTTTTTATAATCGTGGCAATGCTTATACTGACTTAAAAAACCATGAAAAAGCCATTGAGGACTACAATCAAGCCATTAAACTCAAACCAGATGATGCTGGTGCTTTTTATAATCGTGGCAATGCTTATACTGACTTAAAAAACTATGGGAAAGCCATTGAGGACTACGATCAAGCCATTAAACTCAAACCAGAACATGCTGGTGCTTTTTGTAATCGTGGCAATGCTTATACTGGCTTAAAAAACTATGGAAAAGCCATTGAGGACTACGATCAAGCCATTAAACTCAAACCAGAACATGCTAAGGCTTTTAATAATCGTGGCAATGTTTATAACAAATTAGAAAACTATGAACAAGCCATTGAGAACTACAATCAGGCCATTAAACTCAAACCAGAGTATGCCAATGCTTTTAATAATCGTGGTATTGCTTATAGGAGTTTAGGTAAAGAAAAAGAGGCGATTGACGATTTTAAAAAAGCACAAGAATTAGACCCTAGTATTATTGTAAATGAACGAATAAAAGCAATAGGAAAGGAATTTGAAGAGAAGATTAGGCAGACCCAAGAAGAAAATAAAAAAGTTCAGGGCTTTCAAGAAATTTTAGAAGTGCTGGAAAAAAATCATAAAGAAGATGAGGACATCTGGTTTAATCGGAGCAAATGGGCAGTAAGCGCAACTTTGGGGTTGATTGTGGAGGTACTTTTTTTAGTTGCTTTTAAAGTTTTAGAAAGTGGCGACACTTATATTATTTATTTTTTTTCCTCTATTGTTACTTTTGCTGTTATCCGTCAATACACTGACGCTAAAGCCCTGAGAATTGAGGCGAGTAATCGTTTGGCAATGGCAAAAATGTTTGAAACAGTGCATCGAAATCATCAAGATTATCAAAAAGAATTTCTCCCCAAACTGGTTGATGCCATTGTGTATTCAACTAGAAAAGAAAAAAATAATTCTGATGGTTTATTAGAAAAAACAATAAATACCTTGGGAAAACTTAGAAAGTGACTTATTCTGAGGCAATAGAAAAAGTGATGATGGACAATGGTGGCTTTGCCTCGTTGCAATTTATTTATAAAAATATTGAAAAATATAGAGATAAAACAGGTTTGACACCTGACAATACCATTCAAGAAAGAGTGCAACGAGATGATAGATTTACCCGTATTGGCTTTGGTGTTTATGCATTGACAAATTTTATTGCAAAAGTTGAAAAAGATAATTTGGGTTCTTTTTCTTTTGAAAAAAATGCAGAAATTAAGTTTGAAGCAAATAAACCAACTGAAAAAATTGTTATTAGCAAGGCAAGAATTGGGCAAGATAAATTCAAACAAGCATTAATAAAAGAGGTTGGGAAAATATGCCCAATTACACAAATTGACAATTCAAAATTATTAATTGCGGGGCATATTAAGCCTTGGTCTCACAGTTCCAATGAAGAAAAACTCAACCCTAAGAATGGCATTTTATTATCGCCATTGTTTGATAAATTGTTTGATATGAGGGTTGGATTAATTACTTTTACACTTGATAAAAGAATACGATTGTCTAAAAAGTTAGAGAAAAATGTTGATAGATTGGGCGTTGTTGATGGGCAAATTATTAACCATTTAAAAATTGATGGACGAGAGGATTTTTTGCAGTATCATGAAAAATTTATTTTTCAGAAATAATATGACCAAACAAAAAGAATACGACATTTGCATCAGTGCGAGAATTTCCTCTTCTTTAACAGCAAAGAAAATCGAGAGTTTGTTAGTTGCTTCATTATTTGATATTGAAACAGCCGAGAAAATTAGCGATGGGGACAGTCACCAATTTGAAGTGTTAGATTATCAGTTTACAAAAGTGGTAAATGCCAATGAAAATAGAAAAAATACGGTTACTGATTAAAGTGGTATTTTAGATTTTGACTTATCTTATAATCAAAGACAAGCACAAGAAACTTATCCGTTAAATACCATTGTTAAACAGGATGATTTTATTTCAAAGGGAAAAAACTGGGCTTAGCGTATAATTGATTTAATAAAGCCGATAAATCCAAGTGGGAAAATAATAACAAACAAGCCGTTCTTGAGGTGCAAATGATGGCAAAATCATTTGAATAGGGTTTGACTTATTGGGCGTTTCTTATTTGCCAATAGGTTGCCGATGAAATTCAATTACTTATTTAAACAAAAAATAGATTACTAAATGAAAAAACTAACAAACAATCAAAAAAAATTCTTACGCGCTCGTGGACATGGGCTAAAGCCTGTGGTGATGGTCGGACAGCATGGGCTGAGTGAGTCGGTGGTGGCGGAATTGGCATTGACGATGACTAAGCATGAGTTGTTGAAAATCAAAATTCGGACGGATGACAAGGAGAGTAAGCAGGTGATGATTGATAAGATTGTTGATATTACTCGGGCGCATTTGGTGCAGGTGATTGGCAATGTGATGGTGATTTATCGTGCATTTGATGAAGAGCCACAAATTATTTTGCCGAGAAAATAACAGTTAATGGCACTCAAAATTGCGATTAGTGCTGCTGAAACTTCGGGGGATTTAATCGGCGCTAAGTTGGTGGCTGCATTAAAGGCGCAAGATGACACGGTGCAAATACAGGGGCTGGCGGGTGAGAAGATGCTGGCGGCTGGTTGTGTGCAGTTGTGGGATCAGCGGCAGGTGAATGTGATGGGGGTGAGTGAGGTATTGAAAAAATTGCCTGCTTTATTGCGTTTACGCAAGCGGATGATTGCCTATTTTTCTGCTGATGTGCCGGATGTGTTTATTGGTGTGGATGGGCCTGATTTTAATTTTGTGATTGAGAAGAAGTTAAAACGCCAAGGCATTAAGACTGTGCATTTTATCTCGCCTTCGGTGTGGGCATGGCGTCAGGGTCGTATTAAAAAAATTAAGAAATCAACCGATTTGGTTTTGTGCTTGTTTCCCTTTGAAGTAGATTTTTATCAAAAACATGGGCAACGAGCCGTTTTTGTTGGGCATCCATTGGCTGAAATGCTGCATCCTAGAAGTAATCACCAAAGCACCAAAACGGTTTTACTAATGCCCGGTTCACGCACGAGTGAAGTGACTAGATTATTGCCTGAATTGTTAGCAGCAACAGAAATAATGGCAAAGCAGGATCCGCAATTGACTTTCCATGTGGCATTGGCAAATGAGGAATTGTTGGCATGGGCAAAGCCATTGAGCGATGCTGCTAAAGTGAGTATTTCTACGGGAGATGCGCATCAGCGGATGCCACAGGCGGATTTGGTGTTAGTGGCATCGGGGACAGCTGCTTTGGAGTTGGCATTGATTGGCGTGCCGATGGTGGTGGTATATAAATTGTCAGCGTTTAGTTATTTTATTGTCTCCAGATTGGTCAAAATTAAGTGGGTTAGTTTGCCGAATATCATTGCTAATAAGTCTTTGGTGCCAGAGTTGATTCAAAAAGATGCGAAGGGTGAGAATATTGCCAAGCACGCACTGGAAATTTTAAATGGTGATAGTCAAAATTTGGCAACAGAATTTAAAAAAATCCATCAACAACTTCATTTAAATGCCAGCACAGAATCGGCACGGCTTATTCATGAATTTATCAATGAGTGAGCCAGTTAGCAGTATTGTTGCACGGGCATTGAGCGAAGACATTGGTGCGGGTGATGTGTCTGCCAGTTTGTTGGATGAGAGCGGGGTGTCGGCACAGATTATTGCCAGAGAATCGGCGGTTGTGTGTGGTATTGAGTATGCGCAAACGGCTTTTTTATCGCTTGATGGTGATATTCAAATGAAATGGCAGTTGAATGATGGCGACAACATCAAGCAGGGGCAAGTTTTGTGCATTTTATCAGGTGCTTCTAGGGCAATTATTAGTGCGGAAAGGGTGGCACTCAATTTTTTGCAAACACTTAGTGCTGTGGCAACACAAACCCAGTATTTGGTGAGAAAAATTGCACACACCAATACCCAACTTTTAGACACCAGAAAAACGATTCCTGGCTTGCGATTGGCGCAAAAATATGCAGTTAAATGTGGTGGTGGCGTGAATCATCGCATGGGATTGTATGATTGTGTTATGCTCAAAGAGAACCATATTATTGCTGCTGGTTCAATCAAAAGCGCAGTTCAATTGGCGCATGCTAAATACCCAAATTTGCCTTTGATTGTAGAAGTGGAAGATTTGACCCAACTTACTGAAACGCTGGAATTGACTGGTATTAACAGGGTGCTTTGTGATAATTTTTCAATTGCTGATTTGACGCAAGCGGTGAAAGTAACGCACAACAAACTGCCTTTAGAAGCGTCAGGTAATATCGATGAAAAGACAATTGTGGCTGTGGCAGAAACGGGTGTCAATTATATTTCTACTGGTGCTATCACCAAAAACATTCAAGCCATTGATTTGTCGTTAAGATTTACCTGAAGCAAAAAACACAGGCGACAACAAATTATCTTTGGTGTTATATCTGAGTGATTTGCCATTGACATCAACAACAGAGCCACCCGCATTTTGCAAAATACAAGCGCCTGCCGCCGTATCCCATTCAGAACAAGGGCCAAATTTAGGGTAATAATCGTATTCACCTTGTGCAATTTTGCAAAATTTTAGCGCACTACCCAAGTGTGAGAGTTGATGTTTACCCAGTTGTTGGAGATGGGTTTTCAAGTGGGCGCTGTGTGCTGAATAGTGTCCAGTTACCACGCGTAGTGGCTGTGTTGCTGTGCATACTTTGAGGCGTGTTTTGGTGTGGTTGTGAATTTGATACGCTTGATTGTCAAAACCGTAATAATGCGTACGATCAAAAGGCGCATAGACCAATCCAAAAATTGCCTGATGATTTTTGATATAAGCAATGCAAATGCAAAATTCCCCTGTTCGCTCTATAAAATCGCGCGTGCCATCCAAGGGGTCAATCAGCCAATATTCCTGCCATTTTGAGCGTTTTTCAAAGGCAATAGCATCAGATTCTTCCGATAAGATGGGTATGTTGGGCGTTAATTGAGACAAGACATTGACAATGGAGCGGTGCGCATTTTTATCAGCAATAGTAAGTGGCGTTTCATCTGCCTTAAATTCAATTTCAAGGTCATTTTTATAATGTGACAAAATTTCATCCCCAACTTGGGTCGTCAGTTCGATAAGTTGTGGCAAGATTTTGTCAAATGTCATACGACTATCATACCTTATTGCTGGAAAGTAATTTAGATCCACTGGGCTTGAATGATGAATCAAGTGTGAATTTTGTTTTTATTCTGGAATTTACATTTTCTATTTTTGGATTGGAATTGTAGTTGGTGTTTTTGTATATAATAACATCTATGTTAGATGAATTGAAAATTTCTCAAGTTGCTGGATATGTTCTTTCTAAAGAGGACGAGCAAACAATGTCTATACTAAAGTTGATGAAATTACTGTATTTTATAGACAGGGCTTCATTGGTTGAATATGGATGTCCGATATCATACGATAGTATGGTGGCAATGCGCTTTGGCATGGTTTTATCAAACACTTATGATTTAGCAAGTGGTACGATAAAGTCAGAGCCTAATGGTTGGGAAAGCTGGGTGTCTGATAAAGAAAATCACAATGTGTCTCTCAAGAGACAAAATGTCAATATTGAGAGCTTTGATGAATTGAGCGAAGCAGATATTGAGATTGTTGATAAAGTTTGGCAGCAGTATGGCAATAAAAATCAGTGGGAGTTAGCAGATATGCAACACGACCCTAAAATATGCCCTGAGTGGAAAGACCCTCAGGGCTCGTCAATGCCAGTAAGTTATCATGATATTTTTATATCTATTGGACTGGACAAAGAGACAGCCTCATCTTTATCCCAAGAAATAGACAAACGCAACGCAATCAATTTGGCGTTAAACGCATAATATAATGTTTATTCCGTTGCCCAGGGTTACCTTGCTTGTGGCAACGCCAAGACAAGGAGATAAAGACTTAAAGCACCTTTTTATCATATTGACTGAACCTGTTAATGGTGAAATTGTTACCGTTAATCTGAATAGTTACAAAACTTCATTTGATGACAAGTCTTGTGTTTTAGATAAAGGCGACCACCCTTTTATCAAACATAAAAGTTATATCGTGTACCATCGTTCAGAAATATTAAAGGCTACTCAATTAGAAAATATAACCATAAGGCAATTGGAGCAAGTTGCTGACGATGTCTTTAGACGCATAATTCAAGGTTTGTTACAATCAAAGCAAACGCCAAATAAAGTAAAGAAATTTTATAGAGATTATATTAATCAATAGGGTTCCATTCTCAATCGAATTTATGCCACCTGAGACTCCTGCATTTGACATAAATATTAACCAAAGGCTAACTTTCACTCATTTGTAAATTTTTATAAAGCCTATCTTATACCATTTTCAAAAATAAACCAAACAATCTGGCGTTCATCCTCATCCAAGTATTGGCAGTAAAAATACCTATGTTATCAATAAGTAATAGGTATTTTTATTGTTAATACTTGGATGATTATCAGCACTATATTATTCATTTTATTTTTTGAAAATGGTATTGGTTGCTTTGTTATATTGTCAAAGACAAGGCACAATACTAACTGGATATTTGTATCGGGCTTTGGTTATTTTGTCCAACGCCAAGTGGTTGAAATTGTTTATCCATAAAGTTAAAAATGCCCTGCAATCAATAGATAAACAGGGCATTTGTTGGTCTTACGCCATCTTTGCGATTTTGTAAATACTTGTTAAGTAATAACAAGTTGCAAACCTTGATAGACTTGTTGCTTACGAAGTCTATCAAGGTTTTAAAATGGTGGGCCTACTTGGACTTGAACCAAGGACCAATCGATTATGAGTCGATTGCTCTAACCAACTGAGCTATAGGCCCGAAAAAAATTTTACTCTAGGAAACTTTGCAATTTATGCGCCCTAGAAGGGTGCCTAAGTTTGCGCAACGCTTTTGCTTCAATTTGACGAATGCGTTCACGCGTTACATCAAATTGACGACCAACTTCTTCTAAAGTGTGATCGGTGTTCATATCAATGCCAAAGCGCATTTTTAACACTTTTGCCTCTCTTGGCGAGAGGTTGGCAAGTAAATCACCCGTTGTTTCCTTTAAACTTTCTCTGGTGGTGATTTCTACAGGTGAAGAAAGATTGGTGTCTTCAATAAAATCACCAATATTAGAATCTTCATCATCGCCAACTGGGGTTTCCATTGATAAAGGCTCTTTGGCAATTTTTAAAATCTTAATAATTTTGTATTCCGGTAATTCCATCTCTCCTGACAATTCCTCAGGTGTTGCTTCACGACCAAACTTTTGCAGTAACTGGCGTTTAACACGATTGAGTTTGTTGATGGTTTCAATCATATGGACTGGAATGCGAATGGTGCGTGCTTGGTCTGCAATTGAGCGAGTAATGGCTTGACGAATCCACCAAGTTGCGTAGGTTGAGAATTTATAACCACGACGATATTCAAACTTATCAACTGCTTTCATTAAGCCAACATTGCCTTCTTGAATTAAATCTAAGAATTGCAAACCACGGTTGGCGTATTTTTTAGCGATTGAAATAACCAAACGCAAGTTTGCTTCAATCATTTGTGCCTTTGCTTTTTTAGCATGGCGGTCGCCACGGCGATAAAGTTTGTTTAGTGCTTTTAATTCAACAATGGTGATTTGCATTTCTTCTTCATGCTCACGAAGATTTTTTTGTGCATAATAAATTTCATCTTTGCTCTCAAGCAAAGCATCTGCAATTTTTTTATCTAATGTGGCTTCTTTTAGCCAATCAAAGTTCGTTTCATTGTTGGTAAATAATTCAAAAAATTGTAGTCTTTCCATGCCAGCGTATAAGCAAGCGCTTTGCACAATCTTTTCTTGTTGCTTGACTTGGTGAACACGGTTGCAAATGGTTTCTACCATGGCAGTAACTAATTTTGGTGCTAAACGCAAGTCTGATAAACTGGTGGATAATTTTTCGCGTGCAGTAACGGTTTTTTCGTTGCGAAAGCCAAGCTCTTGATTGGTATTTTGATAGATTTCAGACAATTTTGAAACTTTGTCAAAACGCACATATACCTGGTCTTCATCGGGACCTGTATATTCCATTTCTTCCATGTCTGCGTATTCTTCGTCATCGTCAAACTCACCTGCATCAAAAGCCTCTTTTTTCTTGGCAAAATCTTGTGCATCGTTTTGGTAGCCGATAATAACATCTGTAATTTTACATTTTCCTTCTTCAAGTCGTGTGTGCGCCTTAAAAAAGTGTTCGGTAATTGATGGATACAGGGTAATTGCTTGCATAATTTCAAAGATACCAGATTCGATTTCTTTGGCAATGCGAATTTCATCTTCTTGTTCCAGCAAGTCTACCACGCCCATTTCACGCATATACATTCTAACTGGGTCGGTGGTTCTGCCAAATTCTGAGTCAAGGGCTGCCAAGGCGGCAACAGCTGCTTCCGCAGAAGTTGATTGCGCTTTGGCGCCTGATTCTACAACTAAGGTATCTGCATCAGGAATAGTTTCAGAGACGACAATATCCAATTCTTCTAAAATAGAAACAATGGGCTCGATTTGATCTTGTGTTAACAAGTCCTCTGGCAATAGGTCGTTTAGCTCGGCATAGGTTAAATAACCTTTGTCCTTGCCAATCATGATGAGTTTTTCGAGCGCTTTTTTGTGTTCTTTTGTTGTAGATTTCATAAGTAATTATTTTATTTTATGACTGACCGAAAGAGAGTAATTATACATTAGACCCTTGTGCAATTGTTACAATTCAAATTTTTAGTGCGTTTTTTTGTTATTCAAAGTCAGAAAAGATGGTGCTAATAGATTGTTCTTCGCTAATACGCTTAATGACTTCTGCAAGTGTTGGCGCAATAGACAGTTGTCTTATTTTTTTACAACGAGCGGCTGGGTCGGACAAGGGAATGGTGTTGGTGGCTACAAGTTCGTCTAATTTTGAAGTATTAATATTGTCAATTGCATTGCCAGATAAAACGGCATGTGTGGCGTAAGCCACAACTTTTTTAGCCCCTTTTTCTTTTAAAATATTCGCCGCTTGGCAGAGTGTGCCAGCGGTGTCCACCATGTCATCAATTAGCACACAAGTTTTGCCTTCGACATCGCCAATCACATTCATAATCTCAACCATATTTGCTTCTGGACGACGCTTGTCAATAATGGCCAAATCAGCATCATTTAGTTTTTTAGCAGAAGCACGCGCACGCACAACGCCGCCGACATCGGGCGATACTACAATCATATCACGATAGTTTTTTTCAAGAATATCCTTGATCAATACTGGTTGGGCATAAATGTTGTCAATTGGAATGTTGAAGAATCCTTGAATTTGGTCGGCGTGTAAATCAATGGTTAAAATTCTGTCAACGCCAGATGCTTCAATCATTTTTGCAGCCAGTTTTGCTGTAATTGGCACCCGTGTTAAACGCGAACGGCGGTCTTGTCTAGAATAGCCAAGATAAGGAACCACAGCCGTAATTCTGGCGGCTGAAGAGCGTTTTAATGCATCAACCATAATGAGTAATTCCATTAAAGTTTCTGCCGGTGATGGTCCGCAAGTAGGCTGTAAAACGAATACATCGCAACCGCGTACATTTTCTAAGATTTCAACTTGCGATTCTCCATCGCTAAATTGACTAACCAGTGCCTTTCCTTGCGCAATATTTAAATTTGAAATAATTTCGCCAGAAAGTTGAGGATTAGCGTTGCCGCTAAAGATTTTAATTTTGTCAAGTGACATAGAAATTGCTAATAGCCGTTAAAGTGTTTAAATTATACCTGTGAGACCTTTGCATAAATGTGAATAATCAAGAATCCACTTTTCGTTTACTTGGAAATTCCTTAAATCTGTTGGGGTGAGGTTTGGGGCATTTATACCATTTTTAGAAATAAAACGAAGAGTATCAGGCTTATAATCGCCCAAGTTTATTGATAGTGAGACCTTTGCATAAATATGAATAATCATCAAGAATCCTCGTTTCACCCACTTGGTAATTTTTTAAACCCAGCCTTAGTCCTGCTAGGACAAGGTTTAAGAAAATTACCAAGTGGATAAAAATTGAATTTTGCTAATCATCCATATTTATGCAAAGGTCTCATTTATATTTTTTGAAAATGGAGTTACCGTGCAAAACCTTCACCTTCTAAAAGACGAAGAAGTTTAGTTAGACTAAACGACTCAGTATTTCAAAGGTTTTTTAAATTGGCTGGGCTGGCAGGATTTGAACCTGCGCATGACGGGATCAAAACCCGTTGCCTTACCGCTTGGCGACAGCCCAATTAAGTGTTGGCGAGGTATTGAGCGCTTGCGCTACAAAACCTGACCATTTGTTTGGTAGCTTGTTAAATGCTACCAAAGCATCTTTCTCGTCTCTAAACTCTACAAAGACACAACTTCCTGTGCCTGTCATTCTCGGCTGGTATAAGTGGTTTTTGGATAATTTCAAATGCGTTAACACTTCTAAAATTTCACTCTCCAACTGAATGGCAGCCTCAAGACAATCATTGTGTGGATTGATTAGTTCTGAGAAAGGGTATATTTTCCCCACTATAGGGGTCATTGTCAATGCTTTATGCAAGAAAATTTCTTTGGTTGAAATATGTTTGTTAATAGAGACCACTAAAAAATAGTGTTTTGGCAAGTTTATGGGTGTCAAAATTTCCCCCACACCTTCCGCCCAAGCACTATATCCAGCAATAAAAATAGGTACATCAGCACCCAGTGTTAAACCAATTTCTGCCAATTGTTGCGTTGAATATTGGGTGCCCCATAATTGATTTAGTGCAATTAATGTAGTTGCCGCATTTGAACTACCGCCACCCAATCCACCCCCAGTGGGAATGTTTTTTATGATAGAAATATCAGCACCCAAACTGGTACCTGTTGCTTTTTGTAGTGCTTTAGCCGCTTTAATGATTAAATCTTGCTCTAACGGCACGCCATCATTACCACTAATGCGTGTTATGACGCCATCTTGCTTAACAGTAAAATTAAGTTCATCACAATAATCCAATAATTGAAAAATGGTTTGTAAGTGGTGATAACCATCTGCTCGTTTCGAGTTAATGTGCAAAAATAAGTTGATCTTTGCAGGAGAGTACCAAGGGCTAATTTTTTTAATTGTCTTTTGCAGAGTTATACAAACATTTGTAAGTTAGGTATAGCCCAACTTTGCCTGTTTCTTTGGCGATACCATTCCTATGTATCATCTTAATAATTTGTGTGCTTAGTGCCTCTCTACGGCATTTGACAGAATCTAGGCGTAGATCTAACAGCCAAATCATGGCTGTTAAAACAACTTCTGATATAACCTTTAAGCCTTTGTTTTCTAGGTTTTCCGATAGTGTCCTTGATAAGAAAAATATTAATTTAAATTCGTCAATAGAGCCTTGTGGTGCAACTTCAAAGGTATTGATGTAGTCGGTAATTTTCGCTTTGGTTTCTGTGTATATATACTCAAAATTTTCAAGTGTATATTTTTCAAAACCCTTAATGACGCTATCCAAAATAGCGGTGTAATTAGCGGGGTCAATGTTGTTAACAGTCGACCATTTACAGTACGCAATGGGTAATCTTGTGGTAATTGCTTGTAGAACAATATCGTAATCTTGGTTGTAAGTTGGCAATTTATGGGGCTTTTTAGCCATAAATGTATTTTTTGGTGTATTCTCTGGACAAGTCTTTTTCTTCAATTAAGTTTTGCATAAATCCTCTGTCAACTTTATTGAAATTTTGATAATCTGCATCAAAATTCATAAAAGTGTCAGCTATGATTTTTACTGTGGCAATTTTTTTCGCAGACTCTTGTGCAAATTCAATGCTTTCTGCAGTTGGAAAGATCATTTTCATCTTTTTTATCATCCTAATTTTTTAATTCTATGGCAAAAATAGACTAATTTTTTATCTAAAATCCATTCTAAAGAATGGCCATTATACCAAAAAAATTAATCCCTGATAAAGGTTTTTCTATAGTGTTTAAGCTCATCAATAGAATCACGAATATCAGCCAGTGCTAAGTGTGCAGATTCTCCCTCACGAATCATTTTTGCCTCAGGTTTCCAGCGTACGGCTAACTCTTTTAGTGTGCTAACATCAATATGGCGATAATGGAAAAACTTTTCTAATTCAGGCATATAGTTGTATAAAAAACGCCTGTCTTGGCAGACGGTATTACCACACATGGGTGAGGCGCCTGTGTCTATATATTTTTTGAGAAATTCGATGGTTTGTTTTTCGGCTTGTGGTGCAGAGACATTGCTGTCTTTAACACGCTGAACCAGTCCAGAAGCGGTGTGGTGTTCGGTGTTCCATTCGTCCATACCTGCTAAAATTTCGTTGCTTTGATGAATAACAAGTGCAGGGCCTTCTGCCAAAATATTCAAATCTTTGTCTGTAACAATTGTGGCAATTTCAATAATGACATCTTTTTCTGGCAATAAGCCTGTCATCTCTAAATCGATCCAAATTAGGTTGGTTTCTTTATTGCTCATATTAACATCCTGTGCTTTCTTTGACGAAGTCATCAAGTTTTTGATGAGCTGCGCCACTGTTTAAAATTTTAATGGCTTTATTGATGCCTGCTGGCAACGAATCAGCCACGCCTGATACATAAATTGCTGCACCAGCATTCAGTGCAATAATGTCTTTAGCGGCACCATCTTTGCCGTCTAATGCTTGTTGAATCAATGCCAATGAACTGTCGGCATCTTCTGCTTTAATGTCATCTAAATTGCCAAGTGATAGGCCAAATTCTGTTGGATTGATTGTATAGGTAGTAATTTTGTCGTTTTTCAATTCAGCGACAAAAGTATCGTCAGCAATTGAAATTTCGTCTAATCCATCTTTAGAATGCACCACCATTACATGCTTAGAACCTAAGCTTTTGAGTACATTGGCAATTGGCTCAACCAATGCTTTGTCGTAAACGCCCATCACTTGATGAGGCGCTTTTGCTGGGTTGGTTAAGGGTCCTAGGACATTAAAGATAGTGCGCACTGCTAAGGCTTTGCGTGCGCCAATGGCGTGTTTCATTGCTGAATGGTGGGCAGGTGCAAACATAAATCCAACTCCAATTTTTTCTACGCTTTTACCAATCGCTTCTGCTGTCATCTC
>Ga0256845_1002451_pt1 | contig 13428 bp, 11 predicted proteins | sample RiftiametaG_FD_189101 | JGI IMG/M metagenome (GOLD analysis project Ga0256845, IMG submission 189101) | Tube worm associated microbial communities from hydrothermal vent at the East Pacific Rise, Pacific Ocean - Riftia | ecosystem: Host-associated > Annelida > Integument > Unclassified ... | reverse complement strand
AAAGTAGCAGAAGCTAAAGCTAAATTTGAAAAAGCAAACGGAATTCAAGACAATCCAGTATCTAAAAACAACTTAGGTGCAATCGAAGGTTTAGATGGAGATCGTACTAAAGCAATGGATTTATTCAATGAAGCTAACGGTTCAGGAGATGAAGTAAACTACAACAAAGGCATCATCAACATTCAAGATGGTAACTATGATGATGCTGCTTCTAACATCGGTGACGATGCTTCTTTCAATAAAGCTTTGGTTCAATTGTTACAAGACAATGCTGCTGGTTCAGTTGAAACTATCGACAACTCTGATGATGCTGAAACTGCTCAAGGATACTACTTGAAAGCAATTGCAGCTGCTAAATCTGATGATTTACAAAAAATTGTTGACAACTTGAAAAACTGTTTCGCGAAAGATGCTTCATACAAAGCTAAAGCGCAAAAAGACAGAGAGTTTATCAAATATCTTAAAAACGCAGCTTTCACAGCGTTAATGTAAGATTACATATACTTTTTAAAAGCTCCGATTGATTTTCAATCGGAGCTTTTTTTTACCCTAAAATCAATGAAAGCACCATTTCAATATTCAATGGACAAATGATTTCATTACTCAATAAAGATTTCTTATTTTTATAAAAAACTATCTAAAATGAAAACAATACTCTCAATTACCCAACTAATTGCTTTTACGCTTATTCTTCAATCTTCATTTGCTCAATCCGAAAACGATTCTTATTGTTTTAAAAGAGATCATTTTTCAAATAATCAATTAAAGAGTAATTCATTGAGTGTTTCTCAAATTGCAGAAACAGAAAAATACGATGTTCACTTTTACGCCATTGATGTAGCAATGAACAACCTCGTAACTAATATAGCTGGAACAGGTGAAATTCACGGAACTTCTAAAGAAACGTTAGACTCTGTTTTGTTTGAACTGTTTTCTACTTTTACAATTTCAGACATTCGTTTAAATGGGTCAACTGTTGCTTTTTCTAGAAGCGGTTCAGCAGTGAAAGTTCCTGTGAATTTAAATACTGGGCAAGCATTTAAAATTGAAATTGACTACAATGGAACACCTCCAACTGCCTCTACCAATCCATTAGGTGGAGCAGGAATGTCTAACCAAACATCCGGAAGTTGGGGAAATCAAGTTACTTGGTCATTATCCGAACCTTTTTCCGCTTATGAATGGTGGCCTTGTAAACAATCTCTTACAGATAAAGCAGACAGTTGTTCTGTTAAAATAACCGTGCCTACATCTTGTAAAGCAGGCTCGAATGGAACACTTGAAAATGTAGTTGTCTTAGGAAATGGTACAACTCGCTATGAGTGGAAACACAGACATGCAATTGATTATTATTTAATTTCAATCGCAGTAGCAGAATACGTTGAATACAATATTTACGCTAACCCTGTAGGAGCTCCAGCTCCAGTACTTATTCAAAACTTCATTTACGACAACCCTCAAACATTAGCAACTTTTCAAAATGACATAGATGAAACTGTTGATTTTATTGAATTATTTGCAAACCTTTACGGTCCATACCCTTTTGACGATGAGAAGTACGGCCACTGTATGGCTCCAATTGGCGGAGGAATGGAACATCAAACCATGACAACCCAAGGTTTTTTTAACAAAGGATTAACATCTCATGAACTAGGACACCAATGGTGGGGTGACAACGTAACATGTGCTTCTTGGGCTGACATTTGGGTAAATGAAGGATTTGCTACTTACAGTGCTTATCTGATGCTTGAAAATCTTTACCCAAACGAAACTACAGGTGACATGGACAGTAAACACTCTAACATTAAAAGTTCCCCAAACGGAAGTGTTTGGTGCTTGGACAGTTTGAATGAAGGACGGATTTTTAGTGGACGATTAACTTATGATAAAGGAGCAGCAATTATTCATACTTTCAGGTTTTTAATGAACGATGATGTTGCATTTTTCAATGCATTAAAAACCATTCAAACAGATTTTACAGACAGTACATTACACGGAATTGATGTTCGAGATTATTTTACAGCAGCATCTACTGTAGATTATACAGAAGCATTCAATGAATGGTATTTTGGAGAAGGCTTCCCAACTTATGCAGCACGATGGAACACGATTGGAAATGATTTCTTACTTGAAATAACTCAAACAACTTCAAGTACCACTCCTCTTTTCACTAATGACCTTGAAATTAAACTTGCACGACAGGGAATGAATGATACAATCATAAGAATTCCAATTTCAGCAAACACACAGGAATACTCAATTTCAGGCTTAGGAAATGTAACTCAGTTCAATCAAATTGACCCGAACAATTGGATTATAAATAATCAAGGTGCAATTATTCATGACCAAAATTATACTGGTGTTGGATTAAATGAGATTAAAGAAAATATAGCTTACACAATCTCTCCAAATCCATCCAATGGTATTTTCACAATTAACACTAATCACGATGGAAACATCAACGTCAGCGTTTATGATTTGAATGGAAGAACCGTTTCAAGTTTTTCTTTTTCCAATTCAACTTCTTTTGATTTATCTCAAGAAGAAAGTGGATACTACATTATTCATATTACGGATGAAAATGGTACCAAGAATGTGAAAACAATTGTAAAAAACTAAATATATTGTTCAACCGGCAATAGGTTTGTCGGTTGAACAATATTATTGATTTCATCCTTTAATCAACAAGAACAATTTTTTACTTTACCGCACATAGGACAAACTACATAAATATTATCCGTAAATTTAGGAGACACAACGAATTGTTTTCCTCCAAGTTCAATCGTTGTTAATGAATCAAATTCTTCTAATTGAACAACATTAATTAAATCATTAATTTTTAGTCCTATTTTATCTAAATACTGGAGGAATTCAGATGAATTATCTTTTACAGCGACAACTTTACACGAACTTTTCACTTTTACTTCAGATAATGTTTTTCGAAAAGGAATGAAAATTTCACCTTTACTATTTGGTATAGCATCTCCATGAGGATCAAAACTAGGATAATCTAATAAACGATCCAACCTGTCAATTAATTTTTCAGAATGTACATGCTCTAAATCTTCGGCTAATTCATGTACCTCATCCCAAGAGAAATCGAGTTTATCATGTAAAAAGGTTTCCCACAAACGGTGTCTTCTAATCACCATCATTCCAGCCATACTCCCCTTATCCGTTAAAGATATTTTACCGTACTTCTTATAATTTACAAATGATTTCTCTTTTAAACGCTTCACCATATCACTAACGGTCGCAGGTTTAACGTTAAGTTTACTCGCTAATTTATTCACACCAACCTCTTTTGATTCCACTTCAAAAATGGTCAATTGAACCAATGTTTTTAGGTAATTCTCTTCTGTAAATGATAACATAAAACAAAAATAACATTTCAAAACTTTCAATGCAAAAAAAAGTAAAATAAACCATATAAAAATTATTAGATTAGTCTAACTTTATTAGTTTTGCCCTAAAATATAAATATTTATGTGGAACGAACTTACGGAATGGTTTAAAAGCATTGATCCAATTCTTGCGGCATTAGTTGCAACAACATTTACTTGGTTGGTGACGGCTTTTGGTGCTGCTTTTGTTTTCTTTTTCAAATCGATGAACAGAACTGTACTCGATGTCGCTTTAGGTTTTACTGGTGGAGTCATGGTTGCAGCAAGTTTCTGGAGTCTATTAAACCCAGCAATTGAACTATCCGGAGGAAGTTGGATTCCAGCAGCAATTGGCTTCATGATGGGAGCAATTTTCCTTTTTGGATTGGATAAAATTCTACCTCATTTACACATAAACTTCAATAAAAGTGAAGCAGAAGGGGTTAAAACAGAATGGAACAAGACAATGCTTTTGGTTTTAGCAATTACATTACATAACATTCCTGAAGGCTTAGCAGTTGGGGTTTTATTCGGCGCCGTTGCCGCAGATTTACCTGGAGCAAGTATTGAGGCAGCAATGATTTTAGCCGTAGGAATCGGAATCCAGAATTTCCCAGAAGGATTTGCCGTATCCATGCCGTTACGAAGACAAGGAATGAGTCGTAAAAAGAGTTTTTTCTTCGGTCAACTTTCTGCAATTGTAGAACCAATCGCAGGCGTACTTGGTGCTTGGGCTGTTTTCACATTCACCCCTATTTTACCTTACGCATTAGCTTTTGCAGCCGGCGCGATGATATTCGTTGTAGTTGAAGAGGTTATTCCAGAAACACAACGCGATAAAAATACTGATTTAGCCACTTTAGGATTTATGGTTGGGTTTGTTGTGATGATGAGTTTAGATGTAGCTTTAGGATAGCTTCGAAGAATACAATCATTTAGTATTAAAATAAAGTAATCGTTAATTTATTTTAATACTTTAAGATAAGAGTAAAGAACAGAATGAATTATCTCTCCTCTGGTTTTAGTTGGTTGATCCAATAGTATCTTTCTTTGGATATTCTAATTTATTCCAATCGGCATGCCCTGACTCATCCAAAATTCGTTTAAACTTACGCGAAGAAATAACCCTGGAATACGCATTGAAATGCCACCATTCTGACGGAATATTTCTAAATCCTTCTTTTCGCATCACTTTTCTTAATAATTTCCTGTTTTCCCACTGCTGTGTTGTTAATTCTCCAGATTTTAAAAACCTAGATTCTAAACTGGGAAAAGCAATTTCATTGAAATCGTCGTACCCTGCTCCCATGTCTAAGATATTCCCCAGTGAATCTACTAGAGTCAAATCAACAGCTGCACCGTAATTATGGACAGACCCTCTTGCTGGATTTGAAACAAATTTACCTCTTCTATACACCGGAATTGAATCCAACGCATCCCACATTTCTTTTTGAACTTGCAATGGGCGAACTCCATCGTAAATTAAAAGAGAATAGCCTGGGCGAATGGAGTCTAAAAATAATTGACAATTGGATAAACGATGTACAACTTCTTTGTTCAAATAAAGTTTTTTAATCGTATCGTATAGCTGTATCTCCATAAAATTATCTGAAGATGCATATTTTAAGTCAACCTTGATGTTACCATTCATAGATTGAATATCGACTAAATCATTTGCTAAAAACAACGAATCCAAAGAATACACTAAAGGTACTTTATGAACAAAAAGACTATCGCCCACTTGAACGATTTTAGTGCCTTCCTTAACAAGGGGTACAGTGTCTTCTGTGCCACAAGCGAGCAAAATTAAACCGAAAAAAATAATTACTTTTTTCACTGTATTGATTTGATTTAAAAATTGAACTGTTTTTTTTGATAAATGAACACATTTTCTGCGACATTCTCTTTATTTTTGTTGAAAATTATAAATTAAAGTTAGAATGCCATCTATATCAAACAAAGCCGTTAAGATGCCGGAATCGCCAATTCGTAAATTGGTTCCATTTGCGGAGAAAGCAAAAATGAAAGGTTTATCCGTTTATCATTTAAACATTGGCCAACCAGACATTGAAACCCCGGAAGTTGCATTAAATGCAATTAAAAACTTTGACAACAAAGTACTTGAATACTCTCATTCTGCTGGTTTTCAATCGTACAGAGATAATTTAGCCAACTATTATAAGAATGTTGGAATTGATGTTGACTCAGAAGACATTATCATTACTACAGGAGGATCAGAAGCTTTAACTTTTGGTTTTATGTCCACTTGCGATACAGACGATGAAGTTATTATTCCCGAGCCATTTTATGCTAATTACAATGGATTTGCAGTTGCTGCAGGCTTAAATGTTGTCCCTGTTACAGCGAATATAGAGAATGGATTTGCATTGCCTCCTATTTCTGAAATTGAGAAAAAAATTACCGCTAAAACAAAAGCAATTGTTATTTGCAACCCTGGAAATCCAACAGGATATTTATATTCAAAAGAAGAATTAGAACAATTGAGAGACATCGTTTTAAAACACGATTTATTCTTATTTGCGGACGAAGTATATAGAGAATTTTGTTACGATGGCGCTGTACCTTTTTCTGTAATGAACTTAGAAGGCATAGAGAATAACGTAATAATGATTGACTCTGTTTCTAAACGCTACTCTATGTGTGGCGCAAGAATCGGATGTCTTGTTTCAAAAAATAAAGAGGTAATGGCATCTGCATTGAAATTTGCTCAAGCAAGATTATCTCCTCCAACAATTGATCAAATTGCCTCTGAAGCTGCATTGCAAACACCTCAATCTTATTTTGACAATGTTGTTGCTGAATATGTTGAAAGAAGAAACATTATGGTAGAAGGTCTAAATAATATCCCTGGTGTTTTTTGTCCAAAACCGAGTGGTGCTTTTTATTGTGTTGCGAAATTTCCTGTGGACGATGCTGATAAATTTTGCCAATGGCTGCTCGAAGATTTCGAATACGAAGGAACGACTGTGATGATGGCTCCTGCAAGTGGTTTTTATTCCACAAAAGGTGAAGGTAAACAAGAGGCTCGAATGGCTTATGTCTTGAACCAAGACGCTTTGAAAGGTGCAGTTAAATGTATCGAAGAGGCATTAAAAGTATACCCTGGAAGATTACAATAAATATTTTCTGAAATATTATAAATAACTAAAAGCTTTTCAATACGACTCTATTTCTCTTCAATTCGATCATTCCTTTTGACTCCATTTGTTTTAAAAGTCTAGAAATCACCACACGCGAAGAGTGTAAATCTTCGGCAATTTGCTGATGAGTGTGCCTTATTTCTAAACTCCCCATCAATTTAGCTTGATCTTTTAAGTATTTATCTAATCGTTCATCCAATCGCATGAATGCAATTGCATCAATTGTTTCCATCAATTCAGAAATTCTGACATGGTAACTTTCTAAAATATATTGTCGCCAAGAAGCGTAACGATTCATCCAATCTTCCATGTACTGATTAGGGATCATTAGAATAATAGAGTCCTCCATTGTTTTTGCTTTTATTTCGCTCTTACTTTGTCGAACACAACACTGAAGGGTCATTGCACATGTATCGCCTTGTTCTATGTAATACAAAAGCAATTCTTCGCCATCCTCGTTTTCTCTAGAAACTTTAACAGCGCCTTGAATAATAAAGGGAATATTTACAATTTCCTCTCCTGGATCCATGATGACATGTCCACTATCAACCTTTCTAATTTTACCTACTTTGTAGATTTCTTCTAGAAGTGCTTTGTCAAATAAAAAACCAATTTGTTCTTTAATGAGTGTTTTTTGATTCTCGCTTTCTATCATACTTTATGAAAAAATTTGCCCAAATTATTTTAGACAAAGCATAAAGATAAGGAGTTAATAGTATAGTTGAGGAAATTATGATGAAAATTTGCACTCCCACAGAAACATTATCAAAAAAAAGATTAAATGAAACCCAAAGTGTAACAAACAATGCAACTGTTAAAGCATACGAAACATACATTGCTCCATAATAAAAACCAGGTTCTTTTGAATACCTTACTTTACATTCAGAGCACTCTTTGTATATATCTCCAGCTTTTCTAAGATCATAGGGGGTAGAGATAAAAAAATCCCCTTCTTGACATTGAGGACATTTCATTTTAAGAATACTGTAGAGTTTAGTTCCTTTTTTTAACATGGGTAAATAATTTATTGCAAAATTATAACAACTCAAAAATGAATTAGTAACTAAAGTAACAATACAGAATTATTTTTTAACTTTTAGATAAACGGAGAATAGCGTCTCTATCAATAATTTCAATTTTTCGAGCGTGTGTTTTTATTAGGTTATCATCCTTGAAATCTTTCAATAAACGAATCAAAGTTTCAGTTGCTGTACCTACAAAATTAGCTAAGTCCTCACGAGAAAAATTAATCATTTCTCCTTTGTATATGTCATCTAAGAAAATCAACGAAAAAGCCAAACGTTCCCGAACAGATTTCTGCGCCATATTTGTAATGAAAGTTGCGCGATCAGCTAATTCAACGGACAATTCTTTCATGATACCATTTCGAAGAGTGACATTTGTATCTACAAGATCTAAAAAATCTGATTTTCCAATAAAACAAATATTACATTCTTCAAGTGTAGTTGCTGAAACACGGTAAGGTTCTCCACTAAACATTGCTCTAAAACCAACAATCTCTCCTTCTTTCGCAATATGAATTATTTGCTCTTTACCTTCTTCTCCTATCGTATAAATTTTAATTTTCCCTTTATTCAAGCAAAAAACACCTCTAGGAATCGCACCTTCTAAAAAAACGGATTGGTTTTTCTTAAAATACGAACAAGTTTTATGATTGTTTACGACACTCACATCAGCTTCACAAAGGTTCTTGAACAAAGAATCTTTTCTGACTAAACAGTTTTGGCATGTAATGAATTTGTGTGATTTGTCAAGCATTTATTTCCATTTTCATCAAATATAATATAAAAAATTTGCATTCTATAGCATTGATTTCATTTTCACCTTTTTCTTAAGTAACTTTGCTGAAAATAAAAGCTCAATTGTGAAAAACATCATTGAAAAATACAACGTTCCTGGACCGAGATATACTTCTTATCCAACAGTCCCTTTTTGGAAAAAACCGCAGTTAAATGTTCAAGAGTGGACAAAAACTATTTCGCACAATTCTTCCGTTTTTCAAACCAACGAATTGAGTTTGTACATCCATTTACCGTACTGCGAGAGCCTTTGTACGTTTTGCGGTTGTCACAAAAGAATCACAAAAAACCATGCAGTTGAAGAACCATATATTGACGCTGTCATAAAAGAATGGGAACTATACAAGAAAGAATTCGATTTCTCTCCTGACATTAAAGAGTTACATTTTGGTGGTGGAACCCCAACTTTTTTCGCACCAGATGAATTAATCCGACTTGTTCAATCTATTTTTGATGCAAACTCAATTGATCCTGAACACGCTGAATTGAGTTTCGAAGCCCATCCAAACAATACTTCAAAAGAACATTTAGAAAAACTTCATACATTTGGTTTCAGACGTTTGAGCCTTGGAATACAAGACTACAGTCCAACGGTACAGCAAGCAATCAATAGAATTCAACCTTTTGAAGAAGTGAAAAAGGTACATGATCTCGCTAAAAAAACAGGGTATAAATCCATTAGTCATGATCTTGTTTTTGGTTTACCGAAGCAAAAAATGTCTGATATAATTGATACTGTTTCAAAAACATTAGAGCTTCGTCCGGATAGAATTGCTTTGTACAGTTACGCACATGTTCCATGGATAAAAGGAAATGGTCAAAGAGGGTATGATGAATCCGATTTACCTCAAGACAGTGTAAAACGAGCTCTGTACGAAAAAGCCAAAAGTATGTTAGAAGCTGAAGGGTACATAGAAATTGGAATGGATCATTTTGCTTTAGAACATGATGATTTAGCCATAGCTTTTAAAAACAAAAATCTTCATAGAAATTTCATGGGCTACACCACTCAGAATACTAACTTCTTGTTAGGCCTAGGTATGTCTGCAATTTCCGACAGTTGGTTTGGGTTTGCGCAAAATGAGAAAAAGACAGAAGAATACATGGAAATCGTCAACAAAGGCGTTATACCTATTTTCAGAGGACACGTTCTCAGTGAAATTGACTTAGAAATCAGGCGTTATATTCTTGACTTAATGTGTCATTTCGAAACGGAGTTTGACAGTACATCAAAGAACACAAAGCTTCACATCGATATTAAAAACCGTTTGAAGGAAATGATTCAAGATGGTTTAGTAAAAATAGATGGAAACAAAGTAATGATTACTGAAATTGGAATTCCATTTGTTCGAAACTGCTGTATGGCTTTTGACCAAGATCTCGCAGATTCTATTGAACGTAAAAATATGTTCTCAAAAACTATATGAGCCAAAAAACATGTTACCATTGTGGCGATGATGTCATCGGAAAAGGAATCGAATTAGACGATAAAGAATTCTGCTGCAATGGTTGCAAAAGTGTTTACCAACTATTATCCAGCAACCAACTGGATAGCTTTTACGCGTACGAAGCTCAATCTGGCGTAAGGCCACAAACTTCTGATGATCATAAATTCTCTTTTTTAGATGTCGCTGAAATTCGTTCAAAATTCATTGATTTTGAAGACAAAAATTCAACGCACACCACGCTTTTTTTACCTGAAATACATTGTTCTTCGTGTATTTATTTATTAGAAAATCTTCATAAGATTGAAAACCGAGTCATTTCTTGTCAAGTTAATTTTGCAAAAAGAGAAGCATCAATCGTTTTCTCTAAAGAAATGAAACTTTCTGAATTAGCAGATATTTTAACTAAAATAGGCTACACACCCAATTTCGGGAATCGAGAAGATCAAAAAAAGAAACAAAGTAAAACGTATTTATATAAACTAGGTGTTGCAGGTTTTGCATTTGGAAGTATAATGTTATGGACTTTCCCCGAATACTTCGGAATAGAAAAAACAAACCCTGAAATTCGACAATTCTCAGCTTATCTTGCTTTTATAGTATCAATACCTGTAATTCTCTATTCCGCAAATGAATACTTCGTTTCTGCATACAAAGCAATTCGATACAAGAGTATAAACTTAGATGTACCTATCTCATTGGGGATTTTAGCCCTCTATTTTCAAAGTGTCTATAAAATATTTAGTGAAGGAGGAACAGGTTACATTGATAGTTTTGCTGGTTTTGTATTCTTTCTATTGATTGGAAAATGGTTTCAAAGTAAGACGTACCAATCCCTTTCTTTTGAAAGAGATTACACGGCTTATTTCCCTGTTGCCGTTACTAAAAAGACAGAGAAGAATGAATTAATCGTTGAAATTGACAAGATTGATATTGGAGACACAATAATTATCCGGAATCAAGAAGTCATCCCATGTGATTCGAAACTCCTCTCCGAAAGTATTAAAATTGATTACAGTTTCGTTACTGGAGAATCAATCCCTGTAACAAAACACAAAGGTGATTTCATATATGCCGGAGGAAAGTTAATTGGAAAGAAAAGTGAATTTCTTGTGGAAAAAGAGAGTAATCGTTCCCACTTGACACAGTTGTGGAATGAAGTCAATAAAGACGAAGAAAGTGACAATTCAAAAGAAGACAAGCTCTCCGCTTATTTCTTATACGGTATTTTGGTCATTTCTGTTTTAGCTGGAGTTATTTGGTTCAATATAGACTCTACACGTACAACTGAAATTGTAGTTTCTGTTTTAATTGTTGCATGTCCCTGCGCTCTTGCCTTATCAAAACCTTTTACTTACGGAAACATTATGCGTTCTCTCGGACGAAAAGGAATGTACTTAAAGTCAAATGAAGTCATTGAAAGAATTAACGAAACAACAGATATCGTTTTTGACAAAACAGGAACTTTGACAACAGGAAGTTCAAATCATGTTCAATTTATTACGAATAACTCAGTAAAAGATAAATTAACCGAAGCGGAAATCAATTCAATCATACTGCTCGCAAATTCATCTACACATCCTCTTTCAAAATCTATTGTTCGATACCTCAAACCAAAATCTAGCATTTCTAATTATGAATTGATTCAATTTGAAGAAATTGAAGGGAAAGGAATAAAAGGAATAATCAACGGTATTGAAATACGAATTGGATCATCTTCGTTCACCAAAAGCAATACATCTCGAGATGACAATCAAACCATTTCCTACATCACTTTTGATGAGAAAGAAATAGGTTACTTTATTTTTGAAAGTGAATTTAGACCAGGAATTATTGATTTACTGAATAATTTGAGTAAATCTTTTACTGTTCATGTTTTATCTGGAGATAAAGACAGAGACAAGGCTCAATTACAAAGAGAAACCCAGAATATATCCGAATTACATTTTAAACAAACTCCAAAAGACAAGCTAGAATATATTGAGCGAATTCAAGAAAAAGGAAGAAAAGTAATGATGGTCGGAGACGGTCTAAATGATGCTGGAGCACTTGAGTCCTCCAATGTTGGAATTGCCATTTCTGAAGATATCTTTAGATTCTCCCCAAAATCAGATGCAATATTGGAAGCTTCAAAAATTGGATTAATGAATCGTTTTATAAAAACATCTCTTTTTTCTAGAAAAGTTTTAATGGTTTGTTACTCATTCTCAATTATTTATAACATTGTTGGATTAGGGTTTGCCGTTACAGGTTTTTTAACCCCATTAATCGCAGCTATTTTAATGCCGCTAAGCTCAATCAGCATTGTTTTAATCAGTACAATACTCGCCCAAAAGCAGCACCGTTAAGATTTGTTAATATTTTTTCCTATTTTAGCCTAATCTTATCGTAAAACTGACTAAAATCATGTTTCTAACTGAGGAATTAGATTACTTTTGTCACATGATTGTCATGAAATTGAATATTTCATACTAATATATAAGGAAGAATGGGGATAATTTATTTAATGTTAACCGTAAGTTTTGTCATAGCAATTTTGTTTTTGATTGGCTTTTTTTGGGCGACAAAGAATGGGCAATTCGACGATGATTACACTCCTTCTGTTAGAATGCTTTTTGATGACGAAGAATTAAAAGAGAAAACAAATACAAACACAAATACAAACAAGAATGGAAATCGAGAAGTTTAGTTACGACAATAAGATCGTAAAGAATTTTGCATATGCTACCATTATATGGGGTATCATCGGAATGCTTGTAGGATTAACAATCGCTACACAACTGGCATGGCCTGATTTTTACAATGATTACTTACCAATTAGTTGGTTATCATTTGGTCGACTTAGACCTTTACATACAAATGCCGTAATTTTTGCTTTTGTTGGAAATGGTATTTTTATGGGGGTTCATTACTCATTACAAAGACTGTTAAAAACGCGTATGTGGAGTGATAAGTTAAGTAACATTAACTTTTGGGGATGGCAATTTATTATTGTTTGTGCTGTAATCACTTTACCTCTTGGTTTTACGACAAGTAAAGAATACGCAGAATTAGAATGGTGGATAGATATCTTAATCGCTTTAATTTGGGTTGTTTGGGGATTGAACATGTTCATGACAATCATAAACAGAAGAGTTAAGCACATGTATGTTGCCATTTGGTTTTACATTGCAACTTTTGTAACTGTTGCTATTTTGCACATTTTTAATTCTTTCGAATTACCTGTATCTTTCATGAAAAGTTATTCTTGGTACGCAGGTGTACAAGATGCCTTGGTTCAATGGTGGTATGGACATAATGCTGTTGCATTTTTCTTAACTACACCTTACTTAGGTTTGATGTATTACTTTGTACCAAAAGCGGCCAATCGTCCAGTATACTCGTACCGTTTATCAATTATCCACTTCTGGGCATTAATTTTCTTATACATCTGGGCTGGTCCACATCACTTATTGTATTCAGCTTTACCAGATTGGGCACAAAATTTAGGTGTTGCTTTCTCTGTAATGTTAATAGCTCCATCTTGGGGTGGAATGTTGAACGGACTTTTAACGCTTCGTGGAGCTTGGGATAGAGTTCGTGATGATGTTATGTTGAAATTCATGGTAGTTACATTAAC
>Ga0256845_1002450_pt1 | contig 13431 bp, 7 predicted proteins | sample RiftiametaG_FD_189101 | JGI IMG/M metagenome (GOLD analysis project Ga0256845, IMG submission 189101) | Tube worm associated microbial communities from hydrothermal vent at the East Pacific Rise, Pacific Ocean - Riftia | ecosystem: Host-associated > Annelida > Integument > Unclassified ... | reverse complement strand
CGCAGGATGCCTATAATACATATTCTTCTATAGTTCGCCCTGGCGGGCTTTTGCTGACGGACACCAAGTTTGTCAAGACCACTAAAAAAGTTGATGCCAGACAGGTGGAACTGCCTCTTTATCAGGAAGTAATGGCTAAGATTGGTAAACCTGTTGTTTTTAATATCTGTGTTCTTGGTGCCCTTGTTGGCATTACTGAGGTTATACGACCCAAATCGGTTATGTCTGCTGTGGCTGACAGGGTTCCCCGGGATTTTCTTGAGTTGAATAACGAGGCTCTGGATCTTGGTTTTACCCTGGGAGCTGAATCTCAGTAATATTCGTAACTATTCAGCAGCACTCCATTTTCGTCCGATTAGACCGCCTCGCACAGCCAACTATAGTTCGTTGGCCTGCTTGAACGAACTTAGAGCACTGATGGATAGTTACGCTCAGTATTTTTACGGAGTAATGTACTAATATTATTCGCAATAATTCCCCACCAACAGCACCTTCTGGAGTTAAACCAGAGGGTGCTGCATCCTAATTGCTTCATTGTAGCAGGGTGTAGTTGTCAAAAAAACGGCGTCAATGGCGTTTTATCTACACCTGTGCACGGTTTACGACACCGAATCGGTGCCTATATTTTCTTACAGGTTTTTCCAACCCCGGGGCTTGGCTAGTGAAAGGAAGAGTACTATATTGTGGGGGGTGGTATGGTAATACCCGATACCATCAGGTAGTGAATTTTAAATATAAATATGCTGGATCAGGAGGATAAATCTATGCTCAATGCGTATAGGCAAGATGCTCAAAAAAGACAAGCGCTTCACCTTCCCCCTCTGCCCGTTATTCCGGAACAGTGTCGACAAATAGTCAAGTCGTTGGAGCGGGGGGATGGTGACGACCAATTTCTTCTTGACCTTTTGGCTAATCGGATTGAGCCAGGAGTATCAAAGTCTGCTCAAATAAAAGCCACCTGGTTAAAATTGGTTGCACTTGGCAAAGTAGCGGTTACTGCACTTGAGCCACAAGCTGCAGTCAGTATGCTTGCGCAAATGGGTGGCGGATATAATGTGGAAACACTGGTTGATCTTCTGGATGTGGAGGTGTTGGCACCTTTTTGTGCAGATGCATTGAAGGGGCTCACCAAGATTTACGAAAATTTTGAAAGGGTTGCAGAGATGGCTTCGGTTAACCCTTTTGCAAAAGAAGTCATTGTTTCCTGGTCTGTTGCCGAATGGTTTACCGGGGCAAAAGAAGTACCGCAGTCGATGTCTGTTACAATTTACAAGGTGGATGGAGAGATCAACACCGATGATTTTTCTCCAGGTAATCAGGCCCAGTCCCGGGCGGACATCCCCCTACACGCCACTTTTTTCGGGGGCAAACGTTTTCCGGATGGCATCGGGGCAATAGCCCGCTTTCGTGCAGAGAAAAAACTGGTCGGTTTTACAGGAGATGTGGTGGGAACCGGTTCATCAAGAAAATCGGCAGTAAATTCTCTTTTATGGCATACAGGGGAGGATATTCCCTGCGTACCCAATAAGAGAACGGGGGGTGTTGTGCTTGGCGGTACCATTGCCCCGATATTTTATGCAACGGCAAGAGATGCGGGAATTCTCCCGATTGAATGTGATGTCGCATCCCTTGCCACCGGTGATACTGTTACGCTCGATTTACGCAACTGGGTTCTTATAGATCAAAATAACAGACATATTGCGATACAGACAGCACCTGTGACTCTGCTTGATGAATATCGCGCAGGTGGTCGGCTGAATCTTATAATCGGCAAACAGTTGACAAGTTTGGCATGCGATCATTTAGGTGTAGACTTTCCGGAAATATTCAAGAAAATTGATAATCCCAGGCCCCAAAAGAGCCAGGGTTATACTCTTGCCCAGAAGATGGTAGGACGGGCCTGTGGACTCGAAGGTGTTCTGCCGGGTACAGTTTGTGAACCACGGATGACTACAGTTGGTTCTCAGGATACAACCGGGCCAATGACCATGCAGGAAATAGAAGAACTTGCCTGTCTGCGGTTTAAGGCGGATCTGTTTATGCAGTCTTTCTGCCACACTGCAGCCTACCCCAAAGCCTCTGATTTTACCCGCTGGCAGATTATGCAGGAGACAACGGTCGATTGCGGTGGAGTCGCACTGAAACCAGGAGATGGTGTCATTCATCCCTGGCTTAATAAAATGCTGGTGCCAGACACGGTGGGGACAGGCGGAGATTCCCATACCCGGTTTCCTTTGGGGATTTCATTTCCAGCCGGTTCCGGTCTTGTTGCATTTGCGGCGGCACTGGGGTTTATGCCGATGGAAATGCCAGCTTCTGTTCTTGTTCGTTTTCATGGTAAACGGCGGCCGGGAATCAGTGTCAGGGATATGGTGAATGCAATTCCCTATGTGGCTTTGCAAAAAGGACTACTCACGGTTCCTAAAGAGGGCAAAAAAAATATTTTTGGTGGAACTATACTGGAAATTGAAGGAGTTGATGATCTCAGTGTGGAGGAAGCCTTTGAATTAACAGATGCATCAGCTGAACGAAGTGCGGCGGGGTGTACGATTAATCTACCGGTTGAAACGGTGGTGACCAGTGTTAAGCACAATGTGGCTCTTTTAAAAACATTGGTGGAGGATGGATACAGTGATCGCCAGTGCATTGAACGTCGCATTGGCCAACTTGAAAAATGGCTTGGCAAGCCAGATCTTTTGCGGCGGGATGAAAACGCGGAATATGAAGCCATAATAGAGATTGATCTTGCCAAAATCACAGAACCACTTCTGGCCTGTCCCAATGATCCCGATGATGTGAAAAAACTGAGCGAAGTTGCAGGGGCAAAAATCGATGAAGCGTTTATTGGCTCCTGTATGACGCATTTGAGTCATCTTCGATCTGCTGCCCATCTTTTGGATGGTGAAAAGTATGCTGAAGCACGATTATGGGTAGCCCCATCCACCCGGATGGATCGTGATACAGTGCAACTGGAAGGTGGTCTTTCTGTGTTTGCCCAGGTAGGTGGGAGGGTGGAGATTCCCGGCTGCAGTTTATGTATGGGTAATCAGGCTCGCGTTCGACCCGGAACAACTGTTATTTCCACATCCACCCGAAACTTTGACAATCGCCTTGGAGATGGGACAAAAGTGTATCTTGGCTCTACAGAACTTACTGCTGTGAGTGCTCTACTAGGCAACCTTCCCACGGTACAGCAATATTTTCAGTTCCTTGAAAATAAGCACCACTGATTGGCGATACGGGTGAATCATATTGACTGTTAGATTGTGCGGAATATTGCTTGTTTACCGGTATTTGCAGTGAAACTGATGATGTTGCTGGAATATCTTTCAGGAAAGTTGTAGAGTTTAGTGTTTAATTTTATATATTCATTCTTGACCAACTGTAATGCTATGAAAGACAAAATGACCAAATCAGTTACCGCAGCAGTTACTTGGGTTCGCGGCGTCTTTTGTAAGGTATCCGGCGTTGAAGTACGGATAAAAGAGCTTGTGAATATCGGGGTTGTTAAAAGAACACAGCCTCATGCGATAATGGAAGCACAGAAAAATCTTGTCTTTGACGGTAGCGAAAGAGTATCTGTTCAAAATTTTGCATACTTTCGGGGGAATAACAGAAAGAACCGCATTTTAAAAAAGATTTACGCTGCTTGCAATCTGCCGTTGTCCACTCTTGCCGTAAACAGTAGAACATTTTTAGCAGGGAGTGTTCGCGACAGGGTTCCCGAGGAGGTATTAAAGCCTCGAATCCCCATCTGGTTGCAATTATCTATAACCACCATGCTCGTTCTTGCTGTCTCCATAGGTATCCTCAGTTATGTTATTAAAGAACGCCAAAAAGAAAAGCTTTATGACCACGTTCTCAAGTTGAGTACCGTGAGTTTGAAGCATATTGCTCAAAATGCTAAAATTCCGTTGCTCACCGATGACGCCCTGACGTTGAATATGCTGACAAATAATGTTGCTTCGGTTGATGGTCATTTTTACGCATTTATTATCAACAATGATAAAATAATTAAAGCACATACTGATCATGAGAAGATAGATAAACCACTTGAACCCTTTGATCCGGCTGGTGAAGTTTCCCATAAGGATGGTGTTACCTATTTTTATTACACACGTTCAGACAATACCCGGATATTAAATCTTAGTATGCCGATTATTTTTCAGCAGAAAAAACTCGGAGAGGTACATGTGGGTCTTTCTGTTGATTTTATGCACAATCTTTTTATTGATGAGAGTGCTTTTCTCTTCTGGGCTGCATTTATTATTATTGTTTTTGGAATGGTGATTGCAGTGGTGTTCAGTCTGCGATTTTCTCAACCATTTTCGAAACTGGTTTCAGCAACTTCAGAGATAGCCCGGGGAAATTACCAACATAGGGTTGACATACAGCGTAACGACGAGCTGGGAACCCTGGGAGATGCCTTTAACCGAATGGGTCGTGAGTTATCCCAGCAGTCCCTGATACGGGAGTCTTTTGGTAAATATGTAGGCCCTGAAATTCTTAGTATGATAACTAAAAGCCCGGAACAAACCTGGTTAAAGGGGCGAAAAAAGAAAGCATCTATTCTTTTTGCAGATATCCGGGGTTTTACGGCCTATTCCGAAGCCAAAGAGCCGGAAGAAGTGGTCGAAAAACTCAATGAATTTTTTGCCATAGCCACTAAAGTAATTCTTAAAGAAGGTGGTTATATAGATAAATTTATAGGAGATTCTGTGTTAGCAGTATTTGGGGTGCCGATTTGCCGGGAGGATCATATGGAGCGATGTCTCAGGGCTGCGGTTGTGATGCAGCAGGAACTGGCTTCAGCAAATGGAGACAATAATCCTCTATTACAGTCGGTGGGCATTGGTATAGCATCAGGGGTAGTTGTTGCCGGCAATATAGGTTCTTCTGTTAAAATGGAGTATACTGTCATAGGTGACAGTGTTAATATTGCCTCTTACCTTAATGGCCTTGCTGGTGCAGGGGAGATTATTGTTGATAAAGATATTGGACAATGTAGCGATATTGTTGACATGGAGGCTCTGCCTTCACAAAAAATAAAGGGAAGAAAGGGGCTGGTAGAGGTTTTTCGAGTTAAAAATTAAAGTAAAAGAGCAATGTACAGAGCAAAAACAACTTATAACAATATAGTTTTAATACTGGTTTTAATGCTGGGATTAAACGGATGTGCGGAAACGTTTTCCGGTTTTTCATCAAATGATGATACGTCTTTGGTTTTGCTTCCGGCTGCTCCCCAGCGGCAGGCCATAAAAAGTGAAAATGAAGAACAATATCTTGATGCACTGACGTACTGGAAACATGCTGATAAAATGGTTTCCGGAAAAATAGCGGATATTTCTGCTAAATTGTCTCTTATTGCCAATGAACATGTGCAAAGAGGGAGAGCTCTTTTTGAGGAAAGAAAGGAAGATAAGGCCTTACGTTCTTTTCTTGAAGCACTGAAATTGGATCCATTAAATAAGGTGGCTCTCGATTTTTTGACAAAACGGTATAAAGCCACTCGTTTCTTCAACTATACAGTGCAGGAAAACGATACCTTTGATTCCATTGCTGAAATAAATTATGGCTCATCTGTCTATGGGTTTCTTGTTGAGCACTTTTCAAGTGTAAAAAAAGAAAAAGACCTTGTTGTCGGCTCAAAGATTGAATGTGCGCTGTTGGATTCTTTTTATTCTCCAGCCCTGCATGATTACCAGAAAGAGATTCTCATTGCCCGAAAACTTTTCAAGGCAAAGGACTATGAAAAGGTGTTGCCGGTTGCTGAACAGATTCGAGATAAACACCCCGATGATAGTGAAGCGTCATTTATTATCAATAAGTCGCTGTTGAACCTTGCCCAAAAACTTCTGGATGATGAAAATTTCAACGCAGCTATTGCAATGCTTGCACGGGTTGATCCCAATTTTAAAAATGTCAAAAAACAAGTGGAAACAGTACGAAGACTGCAAAAGAAAAGGTATGCAGAATATCAGTTATTATCTGATGAAATAGTAATAGAAAAGGGCAGGGCGTTGTTTGCAAAAGGCCACTACCTTGATGCACTTGATGTGTATTCTCAGGTTGATCATCAGTATCCTGAGTTGGATAAAGCGATTGCTGAGGTAAAGGAAAAGATTTTTGTTGAGGCGGAGAAACATTTTAAAGAAGGTATTAAATTTTTTGTCGAAGAAAAATTAAATAAAGCCATTAATGAATGGGAAAGGACTCTTGCTTATAATCCTCACCATGTGAACGCTATGCGTTCTATTGAAAAGTCTCAGCAATTACTGGAAAAGTTGAAAGAGATAAAATAGCAACTGATTTGCCAAAAGTAAGCTTGTACTCTCAATAGGTTAATGAAACATTCTCTACATCACTTCCTGAAATGGTGTACGGTGATCGTCTGTCTTGCCGTCATCTGGACATTTTTTTGTGCATCTGTTTCAGCAGATAATTTTGCCCGATTCCCTTCTACTGTCAAGATAACCACTCATTCCCTCGTTGTGACAACTGCTGCCTCTGTAATGCCCGTTTCGGTGTCGGGTAACTCCATCAAAATGCGGGCCCGTGCCCTGACGAAATTTGATAAATCCATACAGGTAGATGCAGCAGAGCAAACGGTTAAATCCATCCATGATATCATGCAGGAGCTGGAGAATCTGGAAAAGGATTATATTGATACACTTCAGGACAGACGTTCTTCCTACGGCCTTTTTGCCCTTGGTGAATATGATGACGATGTAGAGAACAGTGAAACGCGATACCTGGCTGGTCTTGAATGGAGAATTTTTAATGACGGCTATTACGAGGCAGTACGACGTGATACCAAGAAAATCCTGCAGACACAGCTTGAGTTTTATCAGTTGCGCAATGATATGAAAGATCGGCAGCTTGAAGAGGATCTGTATAACCTCTTTTTGGTCGAAAATTTTATACATCTTGCCCACTACAGGGAAAAAACAACTTTTCTTAAACAGTTATTGGGTAAAAGAACTGAACAGATGGCACAGGGGTATACAACAGAACTTGATGTTTTTGATATCAGGCGACAGTTGAAAAATGCGCAAAATAAGTTTGCCTTCTACCGGGAGAGTAGCAGCAGGGGTGTTGTGGCAGATCAGTTAAACACACTTAATGTTCTGGAGTTTGTCAAACTCAAGCCTGTTACCACATTGATTGAACTGGCACAATCCAATTCCTATAACCTGAAGATTCAGGATAATTTCATTGAAAGAAGTGAGTTTTTTCCTGCATGGGTCGATGATATTGCGGTAAATATTAACGCCAGTTACAAACAGGAGTTTTACGAAAAAGAGCGAACTATCCTCGGTATTGAGGTGGAGATTCCACTTATGCTTGATACTTCAAGGCAGTCACTTGTTGATACCCAAAAGCGAATATACAAGTATCAGGCTAAAGCAATAAAGTATCGATTGGATCAAAGGGTGAAAAAACTCTTTTCATTTTTTAATTTTCAGCAACGTCGTCTGCTTGGGCAGCAGGAAGATCTTGAATTACTTTTTGCGAAAACACAGAAGAATGAGAAAAAAGAACAGTTTATTATCCAACAACTTGCCGATGATCCGGCCAGAAACCTGGATAGTATAACTTTAAATATGATTGATGCGCGGTATGAGGCACTGCAGACCAGATTGAAAATTTATGAAATTATTCTCAAACTTATGACCCTGACCCAGGCGGATTCTGCTACTGCTCTGTTTGAATTTCCCGAATAAAATTATCCGGTCCGTTGGGAGGTGCCCATCTGGCATCGTGTGGAGCCAGTGTTATGGGTTTCCATTTGTGTTTGGCTGGAATGGCAAAGGTGATATTAGAAATAAGGTTATGGTGTGGGTAACCGCCGTGAATGTTGATATCTACTGTGGAGTAGATATTTTCAATAACATTGCAGGAGGAACTCCACTGCAGGGTTATGTGCCGTATATCTTTAACATAACTGTCTTTAATATGGCATTTGAAGGCCCGTGCAAGGCGGATATAACCACTGCCTTTTTTTCCCTTGTTCCAGGCGCCGATAACGGTTAGATCGGTTGCTGAATTATTATAAGAATTTTCAAAAACAAGAGCGTGTCTTCCGGCGTGGAGCAGTGATACGTTCTTGACGCTACAGAAAGCCGTCCAGATGAACCGCAACAAATCAACCCGATATTCCGGGAAAAGATTTTCATATTTGTGCTTGACGCTGATAATATCCTGGCCGGGAATATCCTGCTGAATCGTTAAATCCTGTATCGAGACATCACGGATAATTTTTGGCTTGATCACCATGGCTTTACCGGATGAAAATGCAACATTGAACACCCGGTCAAGATAGATAAGGTTGTTGTTTTTATAGTCAAGAACCTGAACCATTGTCTGCCGGATCATTGGTAATTTCTTACGCCAGCGTTTACTGTCTATTGTGTTAAAAAATATGTTATCGTTTGGTTGCCGTATCAGGAGAATATCGTCTTTTTTTATGAATCCCTTTCCCCTTGGGTCGGAAAGCTCAATGACTGAGGAGTCCATACCTGTATCTGAGTGTATTTTGCCGAGTTTTTTACCAAACTGCCCTTTAATTTCAACAATCGCCGCGACAGGAGTCTTCATTCTGGAAAGAAGGACTGTTTTTTCCTGCCCACTGCCTTTTATCGTAATGTAAGAACGTTTAATAATAATGGGCTGTTGAATATCAAGGGTACCTGAAGGCAGAAGAATGATTGATCCGTTGTCGACCTGTGCGATCAATGCATTGAGTTTTTCACCATCATCTTGACCGTCGTCGGCGATAATACCGTACTGTGTGGCCAGAATAACAGGTTGTTCGAATGTGTCGGTTTTGGACAGTTGCAGAGCGTGAACACTGGGCATGGTCAGCACCTGTTCTGTTATGAGCAAAACAAAGAAAAAGGCGGTATAGGATAGTACAAGAAGAAGACGAGGCATGAAACGGGCAAGCATATGGGGAATGGGGATACTGTCTCCGGATGCATCCTGTTGCGTTTTCCCCTTGGACCATTTCTGGTCAGAAAGGTGAAAGAAGGCCTTAATTTTGATCACTGAACCTACCCATTGATTGTACAGCATGATTGGTATTGTTAAAATTGAGACGGGATGTCCGTTGAAGGCGATCACCGTCATCTGAATTGTTCTGACTATAAGTATCCAGGCAATAAAAATAGGAAAATAGATAAAATTTTTAAAAATAGCCAGGATTATTGCCCCGCTTATCCCAACAAGGGATGTCCACATGGAGATACGTTGATCGAGGATACATATCCAGATAAAGAGGCCGATTTTCCGCCACCCCAAGGCAAGGGATCGGCCATTATTACGCATTGTATTACCATACCAGCGATAGGGAAGACTTACGCTGAGGTCAATAAATTTTGCATCTCTACTTTCCAGAGAATAACAGATAGCATCCGGGATATACAGCATGTCCCATCCTTTTTTTAAGAGATAAAACCAGCTGCTTTTGTCATCTCCCATTAAAAACCTGAATTTTCCGTGAAAAGGATGAGACAGGATATCATTTTCAATCTGGGAGATAAAATCTTCGCGGACAACAATGGATGAGCGAAAGACGGAAAATCGGCCGGTCAGGGTCAGTACCTTACGAGACAGTGAATGTGACTGAAAAAGAATATGACGTTGGCCAAACTTGAGGTTGAACCAGTCCTTGTACCATTGGGATCTGGTATTAATATAGGCGAGTTCGTTTGTTGTTAACGCACCGAGTTGCTGGTCGTAACAGAAAATTGGCAGGGTTTTGGAGAACAGGCCTGATTCAAGGTAACTGTCACCATCCATAAAAATAGTTACACTGTTGGTTGTCGCCACTTCTTTGTCGTTATAACGTCTTGCAACGGCACGCAAGGCGTGGCCCATGGCAATTCTTTTGCCCTTACTTTGTCGTTGAAGAACCAGTTCAACCTTATACCGGGCCGGGTGCGCCTGGTAGGCGGCAGTGATAATGGAATCGTCCTTGTCGGAACCAGTTGCCACGACCAGGGTTGCACTGCTTGGTATTCGGTTGAGCTCGGACATGATGGAGAAAAAGGTCTCTGTGCTGACCCAGGGTTCTTCGTTATAAGAAGGGATTATGAAGAAGATATGATCTGGAAACAGGCCTTTTTCAGCGGCTTTTTTCGTTTTTGATCTGATGCGTGGATAGGTTACAAATCGATAAAACAGCGCTCTGAGATAATGTGTAATTTGCCAGCTGTATCTCCAGGTGGCGAACAGGCCAATGGTTATCAGGGTCTCGTTTTTGACATAGTAAAAATATGGCCAGCAACTGTAGCCGATGGAAATAGCGAGGGCCAGATAAAATACACCCGGCCCGATAACTGAGAGAAACCCTTCTTTTCTACCGAACCGTTTCAGCATCAGCTTCCCCCGGTTGTTTTCTGAACCGTTCCAGGACTTTTTCGAGTATGGGTACTTCCTTTTGCACCCATACTTCCACCCTGCTATTGAGTGGTATATTGATGTTGTCACCGAGAAGATCAACTTTTATTACGGTCTGTTCAAGGCTGACTTCCTGAAGGAGTGTTGCTCGGGGATTGATGGCACTATAGCCAATGGAACTGATAATTCCCTGGTAATTTCTTTTTGTTTCAAAGGAATATATTTTTACCGTCATACCCAGTTGAGCCTTGCCGCTCTGTGCCGATGGCATTTTAAAAAGAATAAACGGATTTTGCCGGGTGGCAAGGGTGACTACAACATCATTTGGAGTCAGATATTCACCGGTGAAGTAGTCAAAGGCAAAAACAATTCCATTGGTGGGTGATTTTATTCTTAACGATTCAAGTCTGCGCAATAAATCATTTTTTTCAGTTTCTAGAACATCAAGTTTGAGTTTAAACAGATCTTCCTGTTCGATCCGGGCTCTTTTTGAGACATCATGTTGCTCAAGTTCCCGAAAATAGTTTATCCTGGCCCTGTAGAAACTATTTTCCACAAACTGGTAATCTTTTATGGATATTATTTTGTTGCTGTAAAGTGTTGATGCGTTGTTATAATCCTGTTTTTTTCGTTCAAACTCGTCTTTGAGGAGTTTGAGTAAACGCGATGCCACCGGTTCCGGTTTGTTTTGTTCCAACTGCGTCAGGATTTGTCGTTGACGGACAATTTTTGTTGTTTTTTTACGGAGTTCTTCAACCAGTTGACTATCATCGAGGTCAAAAAGAATATCGTTGACATGCACATCATGTCCAACCTTTACGTAGCTTTTTTTGAGTGTACCGGACTTACTTGCTGTTATTTGAACCAGGTGGCCTGAGACAACACCAACGGCTTTATAGACAAAAACCAGATTATAAACGAGGGTGAAGATAATGTAGCCCATAAGCAGAAAACCGGCAAAGATAGTGAGAAATGCCCTGCTTCTGAACTTTCTCAGTAAAGAGACCTGTTCTTCTTCGGAAATATTCAAAGCCTCTTTTATCGGTGTTTCAATATCTGGTGCAGAAAAGTCAGAAAACAGATCTTCAATACTGTCAAGTTTGCCGTCAAGAGAAAGCTCAACATAGTGTCGTAGCACGCGTTTGTGGCGGTCAGAAAGATCATCAAATTCAAATCCGGTTGTCTCTGGACGTAGATTTCGACAGATAAGTTGAATATCGATATTGATGGAAGCACCGACGATAGGCAGAATGAGTCGAGCTTTAAGGACATCACCCTGTTTGACATCGCCCTTGTATTCGAGGAGGGCAATACCGGTCATTGACCAGTTTGCGGTTTTGTAGGTTGTATCGCCGATTTGAACCAGCATGGGAATATCGACACGTTGCGACTTGCGCATATAGTTAAATTCGCGAGTCAGCATTGACATGGTATCAGATTCTCCTTTACTGGTTGCGCCATTGGACGGTTACAAAAGTTTTTTGAAAAATGTTTTAATTACCTGTAGGGTACCTGTGCCCTCCAAGTTTGTCGTTTGTCTGTGGGGTGTTATTCTCTTTCGAAGAGTACATGCATAAATATTGCAAGTCAAATCTGATGGATGGAAAATCCATATAATAAAGGAGCTCTTAGACATGAAAAGAATCTGTCTGCTGGATAATCCAAAATCTGGCTCACGCGCGCATGCAGATAGGGTTAAAGAACTGCTTAACCGGATGGAAGCATGCGGGTTTGAGGTGTTTTGTGAAGAATTGATTTCTTTGGAGCAGACACAACAGGTGATTGCGGCACAGATCGATGCGGGATGTGATATGTTTATTGTTTCCGGTGGTGATGGAACAGTTAGCAGTGTCTCTCATCACTTAACAGGCACTCGCATACCTCTATTGATTTTTCCTGCTGGCAATGAGAACCTTTTGGCAACGCATTTGGGACTTCAGCCGATACCATCCAAAGCGATAGATGCCATTAGGCAGGGTAAATACAGAGATATTGATGTTGCTCAGGTTAACGATATATTGTGTATTGCGATGGTGGGTGTTGGCGTGGATGCTGCGATTGTTCACCATGTACATCGCATGCGAAAAGGACATATCAATAAATCCCATTATATATGGGCAGCTATAAAAACCTTTCTACGCTACAACCATACAGAGATCAGTATACGAATTGACGGTGAAGAAGTGTTCTGTAATAAGGCCTTTGCGATTATAGGCAATATCCCTGGATACGGGGGAGGGTTCAAGATTTTTAAGGAGGCTGTTTGTGACGATGGGCTTTTGAATGTAACGGTTTTTCAATGCAGCACAATTTTCCAGCTTATCTACCTTTTTACGCTCGTTGTTGTCGGCCAGATGGATAAATCGTCTTTGATTCACTATTATAAAGGACAAAAAATCGAAATTGTTTCAGCTGTCAGTACTATGCAGTCACAAATTGATGGAGATTCCGGGCCGGCGTTGCCACTGAATATTCAGGTTGTTCCAGCAGGCCTGCGTTTACTTGTCCCATAGTTAGTGCCCGTCTATTCGCTTATGTTTTTCTCGGTCTCTTTGGGGGTAATAACAGTATCATTGAGTTGGCTGAGTTCTGAAACCGAGGCGACCGCATCATCGAGTTTTGCTTTTTCTTTTGCCTTTTTCCGAAAGGATTTTTCTGACTCCATCTCGGCTGTGTTGAGTTGCTGTTTAAGATCTTTTCTTGCTGATTCCTCCAAAGATGTAGCCTGGCTGTCATAACGTTTTTTTAGAACAGCTGACTTTTCCGTCAGTTTTTCCCACTGTTTTTTAGCCCTGAGAAAACGTTTTTCTCTATCGTGCAGGGTATCCATTGCTTGAGCAAGTTGGCCCGCTGTACCTTCTTCAGGTTCAGCATCAAGGTCGATATCTGATCGTGCCATAACAAGGGCTACAGGGGGCAGACGTGTCAAAACCCGTTCGAGACTGAAACCATTTGCATCGGTGAGCATCGAGTGTTTGATGCGAAAAGGTAAAAATACGAGATCAGATCCTGTGGATTCTTGTGTGATCG
>Ga0256845_1002449_pt1 | contig 13433 bp, 9 predicted proteins | sample RiftiametaG_FD_189101 | JGI IMG/M metagenome (GOLD analysis project Ga0256845, IMG submission 189101) | Tube worm associated microbial communities from hydrothermal vent at the East Pacific Rise, Pacific Ocean - Riftia | ecosystem: Host-associated > Annelida > Integument > Unclassified ... | reverse complement strand
TGCATCTACTATAAATTTTAAAGATTATTCCACTTCTTCAAAATCAACATCTTCGGCTTGGTTAGAATCTAAAATATTTTTTTTGTTTCTGCTAGTATCCACAGTAACCTCACCTTCTTGTTTTTCTTCTTGTTGATAATAAGAATTTTGTCTGTTTTGCATTTTTTTAACTTGTCTTTTTATTAAAAAAGGAAATAAATACTTGCCAATAAATCCGATAAGATAAAATGCAATAACAATTATGAAAATAGTTTTTATAAAGCCCATATTCTAAATATAAAGTGGCAAAGATAATAAATTATTCGGCATATTTTATCTTCCAGATTATGTATGCAATGCTAAATAAAGTTAAAAAAACTAAGCCTATTATTGCATAAATTCTTAATCCTTTTTTTGGTTTAAATTCAGGGGCAACTTCTTTAGATATAACTGCTTTATAGTTAAGAAAAGCAAGCACAGGTGCTGTAACAAAGGACATTGTTGTAGCTATATCAATAAGTTTTTTCAAATCTTTAATGTAGTAGTAAATCAAAACTAAAGCACCTGAAACAACAATTGTGAGCCAAAACCACACCAACCATTTATAATCTTTTTCTTTTATTGATGGAATAATATATTCGGTTGTTGGTTTTAATACTTTTGAGTAAGCATCTAAACAAGTTAGTGTGGTGCTAAACATTGTTGTAAAAGCAGCCAGAGCAATAATTGGATATGCCCAATTGCCAATACTAGTGGTGTAAAGGTCAATTAGTTTTGTAGAAAAAGCTCCTGCTGCATCAGGAAAACCTTCTTGAGATTTGCCATACATAATTAAAGCACCTAGGCTTAAAAAGCCTATTGCTAAAAATGCTGTACCAATATATCCGATTTTAAAATCGAGTAAAGCTTCTTTTAATTTAGGTCTGTATCCTGTTTCTTTTTGCTTTTCTACCGACCAATAGGAATGCCATACAGAAACATCTATTGGGGCAGGCATCCAACCAACAAAAGCAACAATAAAAGCAATATCGGCAGCAATTTTCCAATTAAATTTTTCTGCGAAATCAGGATTTGGATTATAACCTGTTGATAATGCTGAAATTACAGCTACAATTGTTGATAAAGTAAGTAGTATTATGATTATTTTAATAATTTTATCGAGTACCGAAAATTTACCAATAATTAAAATTATCATTGTGCCAACAAGAAGGATTAAACTTAATGTTGCTGTATTAATAGCTTCAATCTTAAAAATGCTTTCTAATAAACCGGCAGTAACAAAAGTAACAGCTGCTTGTACTGTAAACATAGTGCCAAAAGTGAAAATAGCATAAAGCCAAATTGCCCATTTGCCAATTTTATTATATCCATAAATTAAATTTTTACCTGTGGCGGCGGCATATCGTGGTGCAAACTCAAAAAAAGGATATTTTAAAATATTTGCAAGTATTAATATCCCAACAAGATAAAATCCGTAATTAGCACCTGCTCTTGTAGATTGTACTAAATGCGAAACTCCCACTGCTGCACCTGCCCACATTAAACCGGGACCTAATGATTTTAAAAAATCTTTATTTATCATATCAAAAAAAATATACCTGTAAAATTAAAAAATATTTACTAATCAATCTACAAATTAAAAATAATATTTATAAGCCAATATCTTTCGCTTTTGCATACATAAATTTTAGAGCAGAATCTCTATTGTTTTCAATTTCTCCATCAAGAATAGCTTCACGAATAGCATTTTTAATTATACCAATTTCTTTTGATGGTTTCAGGTTTAAAAGTTTCATTATATCATCGCCAGAAACAGGTGGTTGCCAATTTCTTAGTTTGTCTTTTTCTTCAATTTCAACTAATTTTTGTCTAACAATTTTAAAATTATTTAAAAACTTTTTAACCTTAAAATCATTTTTTGAAGTAATATCGGCTTCGGCTAAAAGCATTAAATCATCAATATCATCGCCAGCATCAAATAAAAGACGACGGATAGCCGAGTCGCTAACCTCGTTAACAAGGGCTATAGGTCTAAGGTGTAAACCAACCAATTTTTTTACATATTTCATTTTGTCGTGAGTAGGTAACTTAAGTCGCTCAAAAATTTTGGCAACCATGCGAGCACCAACAACTTCGTGTCCATGAAACGTCCAACCATGTGCTTTCTGAAAACGCTTAGTTTTGGGTTTGCCAATATCATGAAGCAAACCTGCCCAAAGTAACCAAATATTGTTTGTTGTTTTAGCCAAATTATCTACCACTTCTATGCTATGATAAAAATTATCTTTATGCCCTAATCCATCAATAATTTCTACACCTTTCATATTACTAAGTTCTGGCAAAAATTCCATTAAAAGCCCTGTTTCTTCAAGCAAATTAATGCCTTTTGATGGGATAGGACTAAGTAATATTTTATTCATTTCATCAATAATTCTTTCCTTAGAAATTATAGAAAGACGTGTTTTGTTTTGCTTTATTGCAACAATAATTTTTTTGTCTAAACAAAAATTTAACTGACTAGAAAAACGAATAGCCCTAAGCATACGCAAAGGATCGTCAGAAAAAGTAATATTTGGGTCTAATGGAGTTTTAATTAATTTGTTTTTCAAATCTTTTATGCCATTAAATTTATCAATTAATTCTCCGTAGTTTTCTGAATTTAAACTTATCCCCATTGCATTAATAGTAAAATCTCTACGATTTAAATCATCATCAAACGTACCATCTTCTACAATAGGATTTCTGGAGTTTCTGTCGTAAGATTCTTTTCTTGCACCAACAAACTCTACCTCAATATCTTGATACTTTAGCATTGCTGTACCAAAATTTTTGAAATAACTAACATTTTTAATATTCAAATATTTTGCAAGTTTTTTGGCAAAATCAACTCCACTGCCAACTACAAGTATGTCAATATCTTTAGATTGTCTGTTAAGTAATAAATCTCTGACAAATCCGCCGATAATAAATACTTTGACATTATTATCTGAAGCTATTTTGTTTATGGCTTTAAATACCTGATGTTCAATTATTTTACTCGTAATTTTCACTATTTATTAAATTTTCACTGACAAAATTACAATTAATACGTCAAGAATTCTATAATATTAAATAAAAAATATAATTTTGCAGTCATTTTTTAATAAATTCTCTACTGGTATAGTATTTGATAAAAAAGAGAAAAATTAAATATAAATTTAAAATTAAAATAATGTTAGAACATTTAACTGTAGATACGTTTAAAACAAAAGTTTTTAATTACGTAGATAACAAAGATTGGAAATTCGAAGGAGACTTACCTTGTATGATTGATTTTTATGCAGATTGGTGTCAGCCATGCAAAATGGTAGCTCCAATTCTTGAAGAATTACAAAAAGAGTATGATGGTAAATTAAATATTTATAAAGTAAACACTGAAGATCAACAAGAATTAGCTCAAGTTTTTGGAATTCAGAGTATTCCTTCTTTATTATTTGTGCCAAAAGATGGACAGCCACAAATGGCTATGGGTGCATTGCCAAAAGAAACTTTCAAAAAAGCTATTGCTGATGTATTAAAAGTTGAATAAACTTTAATATTTCGAGAAACACAAAACCTTCAAGTTTTTACTTGAAGGTTTTTTAATTTATACTAAATTTGTAAACTTAAGTTTTTATATGAATATAGGTATTTTAATAGGACGTATTGGTGGTGTAGATGGAGTTGCTCTTGAAACCGAAAAATGGATTGATGTTTTAAATAAAATGGGGCATAAAACCTTTATTTTATCAGGACAGTTTGAAGATAGAAAGTTAAATTCTGAAAACGAACGATTAGCACCAAGTATGTCGTTTTTCTCGGCAGAAAGTATTTGGGAACAACGCAAAGCATTTCATAATCCTGATGGAAATAAAGAAAAGCTATTAGAGCATATAGAAACTTATGCAAGCATAATTGAAGAAGAAATAAATAATTGGATTAAGGATTATAAAATAGATATTGCAATATCTGAAAATGCTTCGGCTTTGCCTGCACATTTATCAATGGGAATTGCAATAAAAAAAACATTTGAAAAAAATGGTATCCCTATAATTACACATGATCACGATTTTGCATGGGAGAGGGGAGAACGCTATGTTTCACCTTATCCAGAAATAATGAAAATTGTTGATGATGTTTTTCCATTAAGGATAAAAAATTCTTTTCATGCAGTTATTAATTTAAATGGACAACGCACATTAAAAGAAAGATTTGACAGAGATTCAATTGTTGTACCTAATGTTATGAATTTTGATATTCCTTATGGCGTATTAACAAATCATAACAAAAGACTAAAATCCGATTTAGGTTTTAAAGAAAATGATATTTTACTTGCACAAGTAACCAGAATTGTTCGTAGAAAAGGAATAGAAGTAGCTATTAAATTAGTTGATAAACTAAATGACCCAAAAGTAAGATTAATTGTTACAGGCAATGCAAATGATGATGAAGGAGCTTCGTATTTTGAAGAATTAACAGATTTGGTTGTAGATTTAAACCTTAAAAACAAAGTAGTTTGTGCTTCGCATATGATAAACAATATGGGATTAAATAAATCAGATAAAGTTTTGTATTCATTATCTGACGCTTATGCAAATGCCAATTCTTGCACATATTTTAGTACTTACGAAGGTTTCGGAAATGCTTTTGTAGAGGCAGTTCTTTCTAAAACACCAATTTTTGTAAATAACTACAAACCCGTTTATTGGCCAGATATTGGTAGTAAAGGTTTTAAAACCGTAATGCTCGAAAATAATAATTTAACAGACCAAGCTGTTAAAGATATGGCAGAAATAATCTACAATAAAAAATTGAATAAAGAAATTGCCGAATATAATTTTAATTTAGGCAAAAAGTATTTCTCTTACGAAACACTTGAAACTAAATTAAAAAAACTACTTTTGATTTTTGAGAAATAATTTTGAAAAACCTAAAAACATATAGTGCTTTAGTATTGTCCATGATTTTTTGGTCTTTTTCTTTTATTTGGAGTGTTGAAGCTTTAAAAATTTATTCGCCATTTACAATAATCCTTTTTCGTATTTTAGTTTCTAGTGCATTTTTGTGGGTTTATGCACTTATTTCAAAAAAACTAAACAAAATTGACTTAAAAGATTTAAAATATTTTTTACTTCTTGCATTTTTTGAACCATTTATGTATTTCTTGGGTGAAACATTTGGTCTGCAACTTGTTCCATCTACAATATCATCGGTAATTATTTCTACCATACCTATTTTTGTGCCTATTTTTGCCTATTATATTTATAAAGAAAAATTATCTTTATTGAACACAATAGGAGCAATAGTCTCTTTATTAGGAGTTTTTATTATAATAATTAATAAAGAATTATCTTTAGATGTTCCTTTAAAAGGCGTTTTACTACTTATGTTAGCAGTTTTTTCGGCAGTTGGTTACAGCTTAATAGTAAAATATTTATCAGAAAAATATAGACCAACAACTATTGTTACATACCAAAGTACATTTGCAATAATTGGTTTTTTACCATTGTTTCTAATATTCGATTTATCCGAAGTAATTAAAATTGGTTTTAATTTAGATGCAGCTTTCTTAATAATAAAACTTGGTATTTTTGCCTCAAGTTTTGCTTTTATATTGTTTACTTATGGTGTTAAAAAAATAGGAGTTTCTAAAGCAGGGTTTTTAACAAATGCAATACCTGTTTTTACTGCAATACTTGCATATTATTTACTTGATGAAAGATTATCACCAATAAAGTATATTGGAATTTTAGTAGTTATTGTAGGATTAGTTATTTCTCAAATAAAAGTTAAAACATCACAAAAAAAATAGACCTTTATTTATTGTTTATCATAATCATTAATATATTTTTTTTTAAAAGCTAAAAATGTTTTAATGTATTATTAGTAATGCTGGCAGGTATAATACGCAGTAAATAAAGATTTTACACGGTTGTGCGAAAATATTTAGCCTTGTAATTACAATAAGGTAATTTTTAGCTCTAATAATCAATAAATAATAAAAAAATGAATATATTTGCAAACTTAAATAAAAAGTGTATTAACAAAAGAAAAATTAGTCACAGATGCAGAACAAAGGAGCCATAACAATTTTTGCAATTGTTTTTGCCGTAGCAAGTTTATTTCAGTTATCATTTACATGGATAACAAATAATATTGAGAATGATGCAATTGAGTATTCTAACGGTAACAAGGATAAGGAAAAGGCATATTTAGATTCAATGTCTAATGTGGGTGTTTTTAATTTAGGAATTAAAAATTATACTTACAAAGAATGTCAAGAAAGAGAAATAAACTTAGGTCTTGACCTTAAAGGAGGTATGAATGTTACCCTTGAAGTATCGGTTGTAGATATTATTAAATCATTATCTAACGATAGTAAGGATACCACATTTATAGCAGCCATTAAAAAGGCAAAAGAATATCAAAAAAATAGCCAAGATGATTTTGTAACTTTATTTTACAGATCTTTCCAAGAAATTTCGCCTAGTGCAAAATTATCATCAATTTTTTCTACAATAGAATTAAAAGATAAGGTTAATATAAAATCTACAAATGATGAAGTAATAGCAGTAATCAGAGATCAAGTAGATGCTGCAATTAAAAACTCTTTTAATGTAATAAGAACTCGTATTGACCGTTTTGGAGTATCACAACCAAATATTCAGCCATTAGAAACTAATGGACGAGTATTAGTTGAATTACCAGGTGTAAAAGACCCTGAACGTGTTCGTAAACTTTTACAAGGAACAGCAGAATTATCTTTCTGGGAAACTTTCGAAAATCAAACTACAGCAGACCAAAAAGGTATTGCAGAATATCTTGTTCAAGCAAATGATGTAATATATCAAATGCGTAGCACCGAAGAAGAAGGCGAAAAAGAAACAGTTGAAACAGATACAACAAAAACAGAAGAAATTGTTGCTAATACCGAAGAAACTGACACTCTTAATAATAGCGACTCTACTTTAGTTGAAAACGACTCTGCTTTAGTTAATGATGATGCAGCTCTTGTAGGCAAAAACGAAAAAACAGGAACAGACACAATTGCCGAAAAAAATCAAAATAAAAGGTATCCATTAATCAACTTTTTAAAATTAAATATTGATGAAACAGGAAAACCAAGAGAAGGCGTAATTGTTGGTTTTGCTTTATCTAATAATATAGATACAATAAATAAAATGTTAGCTCTAAAACAAGTTAGAGCAATTTTTCCACATCGTTTAAGATTAATGTGGTCTGTTAAACCTGCAAAAGGATACGAACAAGAAGTATATCAATTAATTGCAATAAAATCAGGAAAAGAAGGTCGCCCTTCGTTAAACGGTGATGTTATTACAGGTGCAAGAGTTGATTATGGACAAAATCAAGCGGCAGCTAATGTTTCTATGACAATGAACACTGAGGGTGCAAAAATTTGGAGACAATTAACAAAACAAAATATCAATAAATCTATTGCAGTTGTTTTAGATGGCTATGTTTATTCATATCCTAACGTAAATTCTGAAATTAAAAATGGTAGTTCTCAAATCACAGGAGATTTCACAATTAAAGAAGCAGAAGATTTAGCAAACGTATTAAAGTCAGGTAAATTACCTGCACCTGCACATATTATTTCTGAAGAAATTGTTGGACCATCATTAGGACAAGAGGCAATTAACGCAGGTTTAAACTCGTTTTTAATTGCTTTTGCAGTAGTGTTACTTTATATGATGTTGTATTACAGTAGTGCAGGATTAGTTGCTAACCTTGCTCTTGTAACAAACATCTTCTTTATTTTCGGAGTTTTAGCTTCGCTTGGAGCTGTATTAACATTACCAGGTATTGCCGGTATTGTATTAACAATTGGTATGTCGGTTGATGCCAACGTGCTGATTTACGAAAGAATAAAAGAGGAGTTATTAGCAGGAAAAGGTTTAAAATTAGCTGTTGCTGATGGTTATAAAAATGCTTATTCTGCAATTATTGATGCCAACGTAACCACATTATTAACAGGTATTATTCTTTATGTATTTGGCTCTGGACCAATTAAAGGTTTTGCAACTACATTGGTAATTGGTATTTTAACCTCTTTATTTACTGCAATTTTTATAACAAGAATAATTTTTACTACTTGGTTAGATAAAAACAAAACTATTAAGTTTTCTACCAAAATGACCGAGAGTGCTTTCAAAAACTTGAAAATTAAATTTATTCAGAAACGTAAAGTTTGGTATATCATTTCTGGTATTGTAGTTCTTGCAGGCTTTGGCTCTTTAGCAACTCAAAGTTTAGATTATGGTATTGATTTTACAGGAGGACGTGTATACAAAGTAAGGTTTGATGAAGGAAATAACCCTAGTATTGTTGATGTTAGAGAAAGTTTAAAAGAACACTTTGGTGGAAATTCTCCTCAAGTAAAAATTGCAGGAGACAAAAATCAAATTAGAATATCAACAAAATATTTAATTAATAGCGAAGCTGCCGATGCCGATGAGCAAGTAGAAGCTGCTCTTTACGAAGGTGTTAAAGATTTCTTTAAAAAACCTATCAGTTTTGAACACTTTTTAAGTGCAGAAGATGGTAAAACCATTGGTAAAATGAGTTCGCAAAAAGTAGGACCAACAATTGCCGATGATATTAAAGTAGATGCTGTATGGGCAATATTATTTTCGCTATTAGTAATATTCTTATATATTTTAATAAGATTTAGAAATTGGCAGTTTGGATTAGGTGCTTTGCTTGCATTAGTTCATGATGTTGTAATTGTTTTGGGAATGTTCTCATTATTAAAATCATTTATGCCATTTAGTATGGAAATTGACCAAGCATTTATTGCTGCTATACTAACTGTTGTTGGATATTCTATTAACGATACTGTGGTTGTGTTTGATAGAATTAGAGAATATCTTAGTTTGCATCCTAAAAAAGACAGAGTAGAAAACTATAATGATGCACTTAATAGCACAATTTCTCGTACTGTAAGTACATCATTAAGTACATTTGTTGTGTTATTAGCAATATTTATTTTTGGTGGTGATGTAATTCGTGGATTTACATTTGCATTATTAATTGGTGTTGTAGTAGGAACATACTCATCGTTGTTTATCGCTACCCCAATAGCTTATGATACAATTAAAAGAAAAGAAAAAATACAAGATAAAAAGAAAAAATAATCTTGTTTATTAAATAATATTAAATCCCAAATCTAAATTTTAGTTTTGGGATTTTTTTTGATATTTTTGGCTTATGGCAAATTATGGTAAATTTATTGGAGGAGGTTTAGGTTGGGTTTTTGGAGGACCTCTTGGTGTATTATTCGGAATAGCAATAGGTTCTGTTATCGATAATGTAGTTTCTAACACAAAAATAGAACAAGGACAAACAACTAAAGGCGATTTTGCTCTTAGTTTATTGGCACTTGTAGCTGCTGTAATGAAAGCCGATGGCAAGATACTTAAATCGGAACTAGATTATGTAAAACAATATTTTAGACAATCATTTGGAGATGCCGAAGCATACGAAATGCTTTCTTTGTTAAAAGATATTCTTAAAAAAGATATTGATGTTAGAGCTATAGCAATGCAAATAGGCAATAACCTTGATAATTCTTCAAAAAAACAATTAATATATTTCTTAATTGAAATAGCTAAAGCCGATGGGCATTTTCATACTAATGAGAAAAAAATTATAGAACAAATAATTAGCTATTTAGGCTTTAGCCAATACGAAAAAGAAGCATTGTTTGCAATGTTTAACGGAGGAGCTAACAATACTAACAATAATGCGTATAAAATATTAGAAATAAATGAGAATGCAAACAATGACGAAATTAAAAAACAATATAAGAAATTAGCAAAAGAAAATCATCCGGATAAAGTTAGTTATTTGGGCGAAGAAGTTAAGAAAAAAGCAAACGAGAAATTCCAAAAAATACAGGCCGCTTACGAGTATATTAAAAAAGAACGAGGATTTAAGTAGGGTCTGTCTATAAAGTCCGATTTCGGCCTTGTTGTTCAAAATTGAAACACTCAAATACTTTAGTATTCTGCGGTTTAAATTTATCACACGCCTTAACCGACTGAAAGGAGTTCATACAATAAATATTAATAACATTTATATTATAAAACATAAGTGATAAAAATCATTTTTATTAATAAATCCGTAACTTAGCATTTTTAAAAATAAAAATTTAAAATTATGAGTAAATTTAATTATCAAGAGCCGTTTCCATTAGCAAAAGACGATACACAATATCGTTTAATAACTAAAGATTATGTTTCTATAACAGAATTTGAAGGAAGAAAAATATTAAAAATAGATCCAAAAGGCTTAGAACTTTTAGCCGAAACTGCAATGACAGATGTTTCTTTTTTGTTACGTCCGGCACATTTAGAAAAATTAGCTAAAATTTTAGATGACCCTGAAGCAACTGATAATGATAAGTTTGTAGCTTACACTTTATTAAGAAATGCAGAAACAGCAGCCGAAGGTCAATTGCCATCGTGCCAAGACACAGGAACAGCAATAGTTATGGGTAAAAAAGGTGAAGATGTTTACACAGGTGTAAATGATGCTGAATTTTTCTCTAAAGGAGTATACAATACATACAAAAATAATAATTTACGTTATTCGCAAATTGTTCCTTACACAATGTTAGAAGAAAAAAATTCTGGAACAAATTTACCTGCACAAATAGACTTATATTCAATTCAAGGAAACGAATATAAATTTTTATTTGTAGCAAAAGGCGGAGGTTCTGCAAATAAAACATATTTATATCAACAAACAAAACAACTTTTAACCGAAGAAAATTTAAAAACTTTTCTAAAAGCTAAGTTAAAAGAAATAGGTACTGCTGCTTGTCCTCCATATCATTTAGCTTTTGTTATTGGTGGAACTTCAGCAGAAAAGAATTTGCAAACAGTAAAATATGCTTCGGCAGGATATTTAGATAATTTACCAACTTCGGGTAACGAAGGAGGACGTGCTTTTCGTGATTTAGAATGGGAAGAGAAAGTACTTAAAATGACACAAGAATTAGGTATTGGTGCACAATATGGCGGAAAATATTTTGCACATGACATTCGTGTTATTCGTTTGCCTCGACACGCTGCTTCAAATCCTGTAGGGCTTGGAGTTAGTTGTAGTGCCGACAGAAATATAAAAGCAAAAATCACAGCTGATGGTATTTTTGTAGAACAAATGGAAAAAAATCCTGCACGATTAGTTCCTGCAAAAGCTCCACATTTAGAACCAGCGGTTGAAATTAATTTAGATCAACCAATGGACGATATTCTAGCCGAATTATCAAAACATCCTATCAAAACTCGTTTAAGTTTAACAGGAACATTAATTGTAGCAAGAGATATGGCTCATGCACGTATCCAAGAAATGCTAGATAATGGCGAAAAAATGCCAGAATATTTTAAAAATCACCCAGTTTATTATGCAGGACCAGCAAAAACACCAGAAGGTATGCCTTCTGGAAGTTTTGGACCAACAACATCAAACAGAATGGATCCTTATGTTGAAGCATTTCAGTCTAAACGTGGTAGTATGATTATGGTTGCAAAAGGTAACAGAACTCCACAAGTTAAAGAAGCATGTCAAAAAAATGGTGGTTTCTATCTTGGGTCTATTGGCGGACCAGCAGCAATTCTTGCAAAAGAAAATATTTTATCTATTGAGGTTATAGATTTTGAGGAATTTGGAATGGAAGCTGTTCGTAAAATTAAGGTTAAAAATTTTCCTGCTTTTATTGTAACTGACGATAAGGGTAATGACTTTTTTGAACAAATTTAAGTTAGTTGTTGGCTGTCAAGATAATTGATACTATGCACTTAGTGTATAGTATTTTTAGTTTCTAAAAAGTGAAAATATATTAGATCTTAGACCTTAGATATTTGTGTAAATAGAGCTTGTCTATAAAGTCCGATTTCTGCGTTGTTGCTCAAAATTCAAATCCTCAAATACCTTAGTATTCTGCGGTTTAAATTTCTCACACGCCCCCGAAATAAATCGGGACAGGCTTTGAACTCGAACTTTATAGTTCAATCTATTGAGTTTATGGACAAGCACTAGCAAAATTTATTTAAAATAAGTCACTTTAAGAATATAACTTTAGAAATCTTTTTGTGTTAAAACTAAATAATATTTACAAAATAAGAAAACTAATTATGTTATTCAGTACTACACACCAAAAAGTTAATACCGTTATTATAAGGTATGTAAGTGTTGAATGTGATATTTAAAAACTCTACTGTATTCTCATATGTTGTATTTTATGAAAAAAAGTTGTAAATTTATACAAATTTTAAAAATACATGTTTTATGAAAAAAACCATCTTTACTTTATTTGCTTTAGCAATAATATTTATTGCTACTGCTCAAAAACAAGTTAAGCTTATTAGCTCAACTGTTAACGAAACGGTAATTGAAGTTAAGGCTAACAATTTCAATTTGCTAAATGTAAACACTCCTAACGGCACAGAAACTGTGTTAGAATCTAAATCTGCTTCAAGCATTCAAAAGCAAGGAGCACCAGATTTAGCAAAATATTCTGAGGCAATAATAATTCCAAATGATCAAAAAATGGCTGTTGAAATTATTGATGCCGAATACGAAGATATTCCTAATATTTTTATAGCCCCTTCAAAAGGTGTTATTACAAGGAATATAAATCCAAATTCTGTTCCTTATCAATATGGAATTGAATATTCTCAAGATAAATTTTTTCCTGAAAACACAGTAAGTCTTTCAGAACCTTTTATTATGAGAGATGTAAGAGGTATTTCTGTAAAAATGTATCCTTATCAATATAACCCTGTAACAAAAACATTAAGGGTATATAAAACATTAAAAATAAAAGTATATGCAACAGGACAAACTGACAATGTAAATGTTTTGGTTTCAACAAGAAAACAAAAAGATGTTCAAGTAGATTTTGCAAAAGTTTATGCTACATTTTTCTTAAACGCAACATCAGCTTCTGAAAGATACACTCCAACAGCCGAAGGAACACCAGGTAGAATGTTAATTATAGCTAAAGGCTCTTTTATGAGTGAAATGCAAGCATTTGTTAATTGGAAAAATCAAAAAGGAATTTTCACAGAAATGGTTGATGTTGCTGATGTAGGAAATACATCTTCTGCAATAAAAACTTATGTTCAAACTTATTATAATAATCATAGCGATTTTTCGTATCTTCTTTTAGTAGGAGATAACGCACAAGTAAAAACTTCAAGTACAAGTGCAGGAGATTCTGATAATAAATATGGGTATATATCAGGTAACGATCATTTTGTTGATATTTTTGTAGGAAGATTTTCGGCAGAAACTACTGCACAAGTGAAAACACAAGTTGAAAGAACAATCTTTTATGAAAAAAGTATGACGACTTCTGCAGCTTGGTTAGAAAAAGGTTTAGGTATTGCTTCAAACGAAGGAGGCGGTGG
>Ga0256845_1002448_pt1 | contig 13434 bp, 11 predicted proteins | sample RiftiametaG_FD_189101 | JGI IMG/M metagenome (GOLD analysis project Ga0256845, IMG submission 189101) | Tube worm associated microbial communities from hydrothermal vent at the East Pacific Rise, Pacific Ocean - Riftia | ecosystem: Host-associated > Annelida > Integument > Unclassified ... | reverse complement strand
GCCTTTCTGAGTGGTTTTTCCTGCGATCAGGACCTGTGGCCCCTAATTTCCAAAAGCAAGAAATACGAGAAATTTCAAGCTGAAGTTCATGAAAAGAGTGACCTCTACATTATAGAATTTGCATCTGCTAAAGTTGTTAAAGTCGGGAATACAGTTTTGCAGCTGAACTATCTGCACAGCTACTTCAGTGATTTCTTTTCTGACAAAAAGCGCGCGCTTGCCTTTACCCGGAATTGCATTAAAAATGACCCCTCCAGTGTGGCAGCATTTCTGGAAGAAAACTGGAGCAGCACCCCCGAACAGCGCAAAGACAACGATATTTTAAAGCGGATAGAGATATCCATGAGCACGGAGCAAAGCCTTTATGAGGATATTTGTACGCTGCAAGAGGGGCTTGAAAATATCATGATTGTGACCCATGTAAACGCCAAGAGCGGTGAAAACGGCCCCTTGCCTTCACGAGAAAAATATATCAACGCGGTGAGTGCGGCAGCAAAAAGGGCCGGTGCATCGCTCTATAATCCAACCGACCTGATGGAAGCTGTAGGGCAAAAGAACGCGATCGAAGATCACAGCACAGCCTTTGCACATTTTACCGGTTCATTTAACGGCATGATTTTTGATGAGTGGCTTGATAACACACTGCTTCCGATGGCCAAAAAATCTATTCAAGAGGCACCGGATGAAAAGATAGAAAGCCTGTTGCCTGCCATGGTAGATGGTGTGCAAAAGGCTGGCACTCCGGCGCAGACCAAGAAATTTACGGCATTTTTGACGTCGCTTGTTGGGCTGCATCCAGAAAATTCGCGCCTGAAACAGCTGCAAGAGCAGCTATAGCTTCCACCCGTTGCCTCACAGCCCTGCGCTGATGCAACGGGGTGTACAATGACCTTTCGCACGGCAGCATCAACAGTTTTAGGGGTAAGCGGCCCGAACGTGTGATTTCGGCCAGCTTGAGGAACAGATGGGGGAACAAAGTTGAGATTGACACTCATGGCATAGAATTGTTGTCATATTCCTATTTTTTGTGCCGCTCCAAGTTCTCCTTTTGCGTATAATTCGCGGCTAAAGGAGCGGCACAATTCCGCGACAGGTCCAAAATTTGCGACCATCTCTACTACCTCTGGTCAAAATAGGAGGGCCACCTCTGCATTTGCCGGCGCTATCAGTTAACCATACCGGAAGATGGTGGCGGTTAGCGGATACGCTGGTCGTTTTTATCAAACTTAAACAGGTTTGCCTCGTCAAAATCCAGCCGCATTTCAGCGCCGATCTCGAAGTTAATCTCACCTAGCAAGCGCACCGTTACCAACGCGCCGTTTACATGCAGGTAAACATTTGTATCAGCCCCGAGGTGCTCCAGATGGCTGATAACGCCTGTAATCGGGCCGTTTTCCCCAAGGGAGATCGCCTCGGGGCGCAGGCCTATGGTTTTCACCTCGGCGGGGTAGCCAAGATCTGTGGCCTCCAGAAAATTCATTGCCGGTGAGCCGATAAAACCGGCCACAAACAGGTTATCGGGGTTGTTATAAAGCTCCATCGGGGCACCCACCTGCTCAACGCGACCATCGCGCAGTACCACAATTTTGTCGGCCAGCGTCATCGCTTCAACCTGATCATGGGTTACATACACAATGGTTGTGCCCAGTTTTCGGTGCAGTTCTGCAATTTCGAGGCGGGTGTTTACCCGCAACGCCGCATCAAGGTTGGATAGTGGTTCATCAAACAAAAACAGGTCAGGGTTGCGCACAATCGCCCGCCCAATGGCCACGCGCTGGCGCTGGCCGCCCGATAGCTCGGCTGGCCGCCGCTCAAGATAGTCCTCAAGCTCCAGCATTTTTGCCGCTGAGCCTACGCGCTCATTAATCACTTCTGGCGCAGTTTTTGCCTGCTTCAGGCCAAGGCTCATGTTTTTGTGCACGGTCAGATGTGGATAAAGCGCATAGGTTTGAAACACCATCGCAATGCCGCGCTGGCTGGAGGGGCGGGTGTTTACCCGCGTGTCCCCGATCAGAATATCCCCCGCAGAGGCATCTTCCAAGCCGGCAATAATGCGCAGCAAGGTTGATTTTCCGCAGCCCGAGGGGCCAACGAATATCACAAACTCGCCGTCATCAACCGATAGGCTGATATCGTGCAACACTTGGACTTTGCCAAAAGATTTATTGATGTTTTTAAGTGTTAAAGATCCCATGATTCCCCCTACAGGTTTACGGGCTGGCCGGTGCGAATGCTTTCATCCGCCGCCAGACATATGGAAAGAGACTGGACCGCGTCTGTCATGTGGCGGCCAAGATCGGTGTTGTTTAAAATAGCGTCGGCTACAAAAGCCGCTTGGGCATCGCACAGCCCCTGATGGCCCGGCTCATTCGGGAGAGAGATATGCCGGTCACCATCTTGCACGCTATGCACGCGCAACGTGCCAACCTTTGTGTGGCTGTCAATATCGGATGATCCGCCGCTTTCTGCCGCCACGATAGAGACCGCCCCCTTGGGAGAGATCACGTCTTTTACAAAATAGGCGGTTTCAGAGATCATCGGCCCCCAGCCGGCTTCATACCAGCCCATCGAGCCATCATCAAAAACCACCTGAAAGTGGCCGTAATTATACATATCATCGGCTATTTCGGCGCTCAACCTCAGCCCCATGCCCCGCACCTGCACCGGCGCGGCATCGGTGATCTGGCACATCACATCCACATAGTGCACGCCGCAATCCACAATCGGAGAGGTGCTTTTCATCAGGTTTTTATGCACATCCCACGTCGCGCCGCTGCTTTGCTGGTTGAGGTTCATGCGGAACACATATGGCCCGCCAAGCTGGCGTGCCTGCGCAATAAGCTGCTGCCAGCTTGGATGATGGCGTAAAATATAGCCCACCACCAGCTTGCGGCCGGTTTCTTTGGCAACGGCAACCACGGCGCGGGCGTCTGCGGCACTTGTGGCCAGTGGTTTTTCCACAAATACATGTGCCCCTGTCCGCATGGCCGCCATGGCATACTCTGCATGGCTGTCAGAATAGGTGGCGATGGAAACCAGATCAGAATTACAGGCCGCCAGCGCCTCGTCAAAGCTGGTATACATCGGATAAGCTGCCAGCGCCGCAGGCAGCTCAACAGCCGAGCGGTTCATTAGCCCTACGATTTTGAAACGCGGGTCTTCGTGGTAGGCAAGTGCGTGGCTGCGCCCCATATTGCCCAGCCCTGCCACCATAACCCGTATCATTTAACCGCCCCCGAGGTGATGCCGCGAATGAGCTGCTTCGAGAAGATCACATAAAGGATTACCACTGGCAATATCGCCATGCTGAGGCCGGAAAGCACCGCGTTCCAGTCTGTTACAAACTGGCCGATAAACACTTGTGAGCCAAGGGTCAGGGTTTTGGTCTCCTCGCCGCTGGCCAGAATAAGCGGAAACCAAAGGTCGTTCCAGATCGGGATCATGTTAAACACGCCGACCGTGGCCATGGCCGGGCGCACCAGTGGTAACACCAGAAAAAAGAATATCCGAAATTCCGAAAGCCCGTCTATCCGGCCTGCATCTTTCAGATCTGCCGAAACTTGGCGCATGAACTCTGAAAGGATAAACACCGCCAAGGGCAGGCCTGAAGCTGTGTAAACCAGAATAAGCGCGGTGAGGGTGTTTACCAGCCCGCTGGCCACCATGATTTGCAAAATGGAAACCGTGCCAAGCCGGATCGGAATCATAATGCCCAGAGCCAGATAAAGCCCCATCAGGGTATTGCCCTTAAAGCGGTATTCTGACAGCGCAAAAGCCGCCATCGCCCCGAAGAGCAGGATAAAAAACAGCGATACCACCGTGACGATCATCGAGTTCTGGAAATAGCCGAGGTAGTCCCCTTGCTTGAACACGGTGGCATAGCCATCAAGGCTGAAGCTGCTGGAATCCGGAAAGGCCAGCGGGTGCTTGAAGATCGCTTTGCGGGTTTTGAAGCTATTGAGAATAATAACAAACACCGGAAATAGTGCGATAACGGTATAAATTATCAGCACCGAATGGGCGGCGATAATATTAAGCGGATTGTGTTTAACCTTGTTCATAAGACCCTCCCTCAGAACTGATAGCGGCGCATGCGCGACTGAATAGCGAACAGATAAAAGGAAACGCCGGCCAGAATAATGCCAAACATGATCACCGAAAGGGTGGCCCCCATATTGATATCCCCGATCTGGGTCTGGAAGCCAAAGAAGGTGCGGTAAAGCAGCGAGCCAAGTACATCGGTTGAGTAATTCGGCCCCGCCAGCCCGCCTTGGGTGGTGTAGATCAGGTCAAACGAATTAAAATTGCCCACAAAGGTCAGGATCGAGATAATCCCGATGCTGGGCCAGATCAGCGGCAGCTTGATTTTTAGAAAGGCCGAAAGGCCGGTAAGCCCGTCCATTTCGGCGGCTTCAAGCACCTCTTCGGGGATGGAGAGCAGGGAGGCATAAATCAGCATCATCGGGATGCCGACAAACTGCCAGACCGAGATAAGCGCCAGCGTGGTAAGGGCACTGCTTTCCAGCCCGAGATAGGGGCCAAAAAGGGATTTAAGCCCCACTATATCCAGCAAATCCGGCGCAATACCCCAGATGGGGGATAAGATCAGCTTCCAGGCGAAGCCGACAATCACAAAGGAAAGGATGGTTGGAATAAAGAATGCGGTGCGGAAAAAGGCACTAAAGCGCACAACCTTGGAGGATAGAATCGCCGCAAGCAGAACCCCGAGCGGATTTTGCACGAGCATGTGAATAAAGAAAAACCATGTGTTGTTTTTTAGCGCATTCCAAAAACTGTCAAACCAGCGCTCATCGAAAAACAGGGTTCTAAAATTGTCGAGGCCAACAAACACCTGCTGTTGGTCCACTTTATCAAAAAGAGAAAGCTGGAGGGTGCCAAAGAGCGGAAAAATCATCAAGGCTGAATAAACCAGCACCGCCGGTGCCAGAAATAATCCGATATGCCATCTTGTTTTTTGCTTTTCCATAGCGCCCTCCCTTCATGTAATAGGGTCGAAGTTTCCTCCGGCCCTCTTGTGTGCTTACTGCTGTGGCTCATACCAGCTTGCCAGCGCATCTTGTAGTTGCGCCGAGGCTTCTTCAGGGGTCTGAACGCCGCGAATGGCATTTACAGAGGTCTGCCAGTATTCGGTCGCAAGGCCCGGTGTGCCACGAGATAGAATCTGGTGGAACGGACGCAGCGATGATTTACAGGTTTTGCGCCAGTCAACAATTTGCTGCGCCAACGGATCTTCCATCACCACATCATGGTTGGAGAGCGAGAAGAAGCCCGGCAGCGAGTTTGCATAAAGGTTGGCAAATTCAGACGATGCCACCCAGTTCAGGAAAACTTTCGCTTCAGCTGCATGTGGCGAGGCGGCATTCAAGCCAACCGCGATATCAACCTGATCGGAGATGTAGCAATCATCACCTGCGTTCGGAACTGGCGGATAAAACGCCCCCATTTCAAAATCGGCTTGAGCGTTAAAGCCTGAAAGCTCCCACGAGCCAGCAGGATAAATCGCGGCACGGCCAAGGGTAAACAGGTTTTGGCTGTCAGGGTAGGATTGTGCTTCGTAGCCGTCACCCATATAGGCGCCCCAGCGTGCGAGCTGGCGATGGGCTTCAACCCAGCCACCTTCCGTCAACTTCATGTCACCCGCGATTACAGCCAAGCGGCCTTCTTCGCCTTTCCAATAGTTGGGGCCAATATTGGCATAGCCCATCGTGGCTGCTTCCCATTGGTCTGCGGTGCCCATCGAAAGTGGAATATAATTGCCGTCGGCTTTAATGGCATCCAGTGCCGCGAAGAACTCGTCAACCGTGGTTGGCACGTCAACCCCTACCTCGGCAAAGGCTTCTTTGTTATAGATAAAGCCGTGGATCACCGATGCCATTGGCATACAGAAGGTAGCCGAGCCATCATCGGTAGACCAGCCAGAGCGCGCAACAGCGCCAAAGTTGGCCATGCCTTCCATATCGGAAAGATCCGCAAGTTGGCCGGCATCATAAAGGGTCAAAGAGCCATCAAACGGGCGGCAGGTGATCAGGTCTCCGGCGGTGCCGCCTTCGAGCTTGGCGTTAAGCGCAGCATTATACTGTGCGGGCGCAGTGGGCGCAAAAACCACATTAATCCCGGGATTTTCGGCCTCGAATGCCGGGATGATTTTATCCTGCCAGATGGTCAGGTCGTCGTTCCGCCAGCTTTCGATGGTCAGCGTTACGCCATCAGCCAACGCAGCTGTGCCTAGAAATGTGGTTGCCAGCAAAGTGCTGACGATGAATTTGGTTTTCATGGTCTTCTCCCTTTGGTGCGCAAAAGCGCGGTTTTATGCCGGGGTTTGCCCCGACGTTATCTTTGATATGGCCGCGCGCAAATTTTGCGCCGCCGTATCGAGATAGGCTTGAGCCTCGGCGCGATCTTTTGCACCGTGGGTTATTAAAATAGCTTCTTTTACGCTCCACTCGGCCCGCAGCAGGTTTTTATGCGCGGTTTCGGCATCACAGCCTGCCAGCTCCATCACGATACCCTCGGCGCGCTTCTTGAGCTTGATATTGCTGGTAGCAACATTCACCATCAGCCCGTTCATTACATGGCCAAGCTTGATTCCCATTAAGGTAGACATCAAATTAAGGGCGATTTTTTGCGCGGTGCCAGAGCCGAGGCGGGTTGAACCGGCAATCACTTCCGGCGGAGTGTGGAGCAATACCGGAATGTCGGACCCTTGCAAAAGCAAAGTATCAGGGTTGTTGGAAACCCCGATTGTGGTGGCCCCGCGCGCCCGCGCGATATTCATAATGACATTGGGGTAAATTGTATTCCCGCTGGCAGCCATGCAGATCACGCAATCATCAGGGCCAATCACATCAGCCGCTTTGCGGGCTTCATCAGCATCATCCTCGGCGCCTTCTTTGGGCACGGTCATGTTTTCAAAGCCCCCCGCACGCAAAATGTGAATGCGTGTAGCAGGCACCCCAAAAGTAGGCGGAATTTCCAAGCCATCAGCCAAGCACTGCAAGCCCGAGCTGCCTGCCGCCGCATACACAATATTGCCCCCAGCGCGAATTGCGGCCGTCATCGCTTCGGCACCCTTTTCGAGTGCAGGAAGAGCCGCGCCTACGGCAGCAACGGCCTGCACCTGCCCATCATGCAGGATGCTTAAAATTTGCGCACCATTAAGTGAGTCCAGACCATCGGCCAGCGCATGGGTTTGTTCGGTCTGAAGTTGCACCATTTTATTTCCTTGCTTTTATACAGGTATATAATACCAAAGTAGCACCGCTTGTCTAGGCAATATTTACTTAAAAATGGTATTTGGTATTATATGGGTATTATCTGAGTCAGAATTCTGCCTCCCTGTTTATTACCGCAGAGCGACCCCATGACGGAAACCATATGACCACAACATGCGCATATATCGGAGCTGACATATTTGACGGCACAACTCGCCATACAAAGTGTGCGCTGGTGGTTGAAGGCGGCCATATAGTCGGCATCAAACCGGAAAATGAGATCAATTGCAAAACCCGCCCGCTTGCAGGCGGGCTGCTTACTGCCGGATTTGTGGATGTGCAGGTGAATGGCGGTGGCGGGATGATGCTGAATAGCGCCCCAACCCTTAAAACCATAAAAACCATCCGCGATGCCCACCTGCCCTTTGGCACAACCTCACTGCTGCCCACCATGATCACCGATACGCCTGCGCGCACGGCCTTGGCACAGGCGGTCGCGGCTGATGCGATGCTAATCGAGGGGGTTATCGGCCTGCATCTGGAAGGGCCGCACCTTTCGGTGGCGCGCAAAGGGGCACATGATCCAAACCTGATCCACCCGATGACGGCAGAAGACTTAAGCACGCTGTGCGCACTGGCGGCCAAGCTCCCCAGCCTGTTGGTAACGGTTGCGCCAGAATCCACAACCCCAGCCCAAATCGCAACCTTACGCGCGGCGGGGGCTGTGGTTTCACTTGGGCATACAGATGCGGATTTTGCCACGGCCTGCGCGGCGGGCGCCACCTGCGTAACCCACCTTTTTAATGCTATGAGCCAGCTCGGGAACCGCACCCCTGGCGTGGTGGGGGCCGCTTTGGAAAGCGGCAATATGTTTGCCGGACTAATTGCAGACGGCATTCATGTAAACCCTGCCACTATCAGAATAGCCCTGCGTGCCAAAAAAGGGCCGGGGAGAATATTTTTGGTGACTGATGCAATGGCAACTATCGGCACTGATTTAACCGAGCTGCACCTTGGCGGGCGCGTGATTTACCGCAAAAATGGCCGCCTGACACTGGCAGACGGCACGCTTGCAGGAGCTGATCTGGATATGATTTCCGCCGTGCGCTTTATGGTTAACAGCATCGGCGTGCCGGTTGAAGAGGCCCTCCGCATGGCTTCGCTTTATCCGGCGCAATTGCTAGGGCGGGAGGCCGAGATCGGGCAATTAGTCTGTGGGGGCCGCGCTGATTTCATACACCTCGATGCAGGCCTGAATATCCAGGGCATTTGGCGCGGCGGAGCGCTCAAATCCTAAATCTTGAAAGCATGGGGTGAAACGGAGGCCGGTCAATGAGTAAGAAGCACAGCATCTTTGACATAGACATGCCCTGAGGGCAAAGCTGAAACCATTTTCCCTTCACGCAAAAATAATATTTGCGGGTTTTGTCACAAAGTTTTCTGAATATGAAAATGTTGTGGTTTTTGATGGGATGGGCGGTTGCCTCGTTTAAAAGTGAGCTTTTCTCCCAAAACCCATTCTTCACACTATGTTTTTATCTCAGATATAGGGTGTCTTATCATTTGGATGAAATCGAGGTGGCACAACTGATACGTAAGAAGCAGTTCAACCCGGAAGCTTCCGTGACCACCCCTTTACCAGTGGTCTACATTGGTATTATATATCCATCAAGCTGATTCGCCGTTATTTCGCGTGCCCTAGGGGCATGCTGCGGCGAGGTAGCGCCCTTATACCCACAACCCGATGCAATTTCGGGAATGAGGCACCATGCAAAAACAAGCTGGCGCGTTGATGCGCGCAGAAATTTCCGAAGCCCCTGCACGGTTTATCGCCATGATAGAGCGGGATTTGCAGAAGCTGGATGTGACCGCTCTTTTGGAGGCGCGAGCGATTTATACCATCGCGCGCGGCAGCTCTGATGCGGCGGCTAATATTTTGGCATATGAAATGATGCAGGTGCTTGGTAAGCCGGTTACCAGCCTACCGCCCTCGGTATTTAGCCTTGGTGCGGGTGTGGATATGCGCGGCGCGGTCGGGCTTGTGATCTCGCAATCCGGGGCCAGCCGTGATTTGGTGCAAGCCTGCCAAGGGGTGCAAGACCATGGCGGCACCGGCATTGTGCTTACCAATACCGAAACCTCCCCCGCCAGCCAGATCGCCGACCTGTCCATTGATATTGAGGCTGGCCCAGAGCTGGCGATTCCGGCGACCAAATCGGTGATCGCGACCTTGGCGGCGGGCATGGCGCTGCTTGGGCGTTTGGCCCCGCATTATCAGCCCAGCTGCAAGCAGGCGGCGGAGCAGATGCGGGTGGCCAGCACCCTGCCGCCAGCGCTTGACGGGGCGCTGATAGCGGCTTTGCAAACTGGCGATCCGGTTTATATTATCGGGCGCGGGGCCGGGTTTGGGGCGGCGCAAGAATTGGCCCTTAAGTTCAAAGAATGTGCAGCTCTGCACGCTGAGGCTTACTCTGCTTCAGAGGTACTGCACGGCCCGTTGCAATTGGCCACCAAGCCGCTAAACGCCATCATTCTGGACACGCAAGACCCCGAGATCCAGCCCAGCCTAGACATTGCCGCCACGCGGTTGTCAGAGGCCAGCGCGCGGGTGTTTCGCCTGTCGCCCGCCGATTTCGGGGTGCCCGAGGCCCGTGGGGCCAGCGCAGCCGCCATTTTACTTTATGCGCTTTACCCGCTTGTCCATGATCTGACCCTCGCCCTTGGCATGGACCCGGATACGCCCGAAACCCTCGCCAAAATCACGGACACTGTTTAACAGGATGCCAATGTGACCACGCCTAAAACACCGCCCCCGGTTCTTCTGCGCCTTTTAGCGCAAGGAAATGGCGGCTTGGTATCGGGGCGCGCATCCTTTTCTGTTCCCGCCTGCATGCGGGAAAATGGCCACCGGAGCGCACGGGCCGTTTGGGCCACATATGGCCGTGCGCTTTGGGGCCAGCTTGTATCCAGTGCCGCTTATGGAGGCGGAGCTATGAACATGTGCGGCGGTATTGATTTGGGTGGCTCAAAAAATGAAGCGGCGCTGCAAGAAAGGGGGGAGGCATGAACCAGAACCGGACTATGCCGCTTGCGCCAGAAACCGATAGCTTCTGGCTGCTGCCCGATGCGGTGTTTGATGGTGAAAGCCTGCACAGCCAAGCGGCCGTAATGCTGCAAAGCGGGTGTATCCAGCAGGTTGTTTCCAAGGATTTACTACCGCCCGATATAACGCCACGCAGGGTGCGCGGGCTGCTTTGTGCCGGTTTTTTTGACATCCAGATCAATGGCGGCGGCAATGTTTTGTTTAACGCTGACCAAAGTGTGAGCGGCTTGCAGCGTATTGCCGATGCCCACCATCTTTTTGGCACCCGCTTTTGGTTGCCTACGGTTATTACCGATGCGCCAGAGGTGATGGCGCGCGCCGTAGATGCGGTGCTCGGGGCCTATGGCCAGCATGGCATTTCTGGGCTGCATATCGAGGGGCCGCATATTGCGATTGCCCGCAAAGGCACCCATAATCCCGCCCTTATTCGGCCGCTTGATGATCAAACCTTCCACCAGATCGACCGCCTGCGCAGCCGCGATATTCCGGTGCTGCTCACGCTGGCCCCCGAGGCAGTTTCGGCGGGGCAAATCGCGGCACTGGTGCGGCGGGGCGTGGTTGTTTCGCTCGGGCATACCGATGCAACGGCCGCAGAAACCACTGTCGCGCTGGCCGAGGGGGCGGCGGCGTTTACCCACCTATTTAACGCCATGTCGCAGCTTGGCAACCGCGAGCCGGGCGTGGTCGGGGCGGCGCTGGATAGCGGGGCCTATGCCTCGATTATTGCCGACGGGGTACATGTAAGCCCGAGCGTGCTGGCGCTGGCCTGTCGGGCGCGCAAGGTCGCGGACCGCATGATCTTGGTTACCGATGCTATGCCCACACTCGGCGGGGCAGATTCGTTTGTGCTCTATGGCCGCAAAGTGCAGCTGATAGATGGCCGCCTTGTGAATGCCGATGGCGCACTGGCGGGGGCGCATACCACCATTCCGCAAGGCATTGCCACCCTGCTCGGGCAAGGGCTGGCACGCGCAGAGGTGTTGCGCATGGCCACCAGCAACCCTGCCCGACTGATGGGCCTGCCTGATATTGGCCAGCTCGCAGGCTGCCGGATAGATGATGCAGTGCTGCTGCAAGATGATTTTAGCGTGGTGGCGCTCAAACAGGCCTTGGCAGCCGCGCCTATAGCACCAGTTCGGCAATAAAATCATAGGCATCGCCTCGGTGAATGCCGGTGGTGAATTCAATAATCCGCCCTGAGGCCAGATATCCGGTACGCACGATTTTTAGCGCTGGATCGTTGATGCCGATTTCCAATAATTGCGCCTGCGCCGGGGTGAGCCGCACTGCCGAAATGCGTTGCAGAGCGCGCACCGGCTTCAGGTTGCGCGACTGCAAAACCTTGTAAAGCGAGGAGGTCACTTCTTCGGGGTCGGGCAGAATGTCGGGCGGGAGCGCGCTTTGCTCAAAGGCCATCGGCACCCCGTCGGCGCGCCGCAGCCGCTCTACACGCGCCACTTTGTCATTGGCGCCAAGGCCAAGCGTGACGATCTCTTCGGGGGAGGGGATGACGATTCCGGTGGAAATAACCTCGGTTTTGGGCATCCGGCCACGGCGGCGCATTTGCTCGGTAAACGAGGAAATACGGGTGAGCGTGTGCGGCACTTTTTTGCCGGGCGGGGTGATATAATTGCCGGACCCGTGGCGCTGGGTTACTAATGTTTCATTGGCTAAAAACGCGATCGCCTTGCGAATCGTGACCCGACTAACCTGCGCAAACCGCGCCATATCCCGCTCGGAGGGTAGCGAAGTATCTTCACGCAAGGCACCATCCTGGATAGCCTGCGCGATATGGCGGCCAAGCTGCAAATAGCGCGGGCCACTATTGGGGCGTTGCCAAATTGTTGGGTCCAGCATCTCAGAGATCGAATTCACGTTAGCACCTTCATTTTGGTACATACCAGTGTAGCTAAGATCAATACCAATTCAAGACGTAAGATTATCAAACACCACGGCGAGGCTTGCATGCTCAATTTTACAGTAAAAATTTCTATTAATTACAGGCTGTAGATGAATTTTATGGCGGATTGTTGATAAAGAATTGCCATGTGGTGTTTAAAAGGTATGGGAAGGTGTGATTCGAAAGCGCTAAAATGTATCAACATCTAACCCCTTACAACACCGAACGGCCCCGTTCTATTTACGGCATATTGACGCCTAGCGAGGCCTATGACTGAAAATCAGGACCACCTGTTTTAGCAGCATAACATGAAATCAGATTCATCTTATTTACGCTGCTAATAGGTCTAAAATGTGGGAGCACCTCTAACTTTGACCACTGGAAGGCGGGGGTGAGCGTTGAGTGCAATTTCGCGGTAGAGCTAAACGCATTATCCCGGGCTTAGGCCGCGCAGGCGCTCTGAGCGGCGGCGCAGGACTTCGAGCGTGGTCAGCAGCACGATTGAAATCGCGACCATAAGCGTGGCCACCGCAAGGATGGTCGGCGAAATTTGCTCACGCATACCGATAAACATTTGCCACGGCAGGGTTTTTTGGCCAGCGGAGCCAACGAAGAGCACCACCACGACCTCGTCAAACGAGGTGATGAAGGCAAAGAGGCCGCCGGAGATCACGCCGGGCAGAATGAGCGGCATTTGAATTTTGAAAAAGGTGCGCACGGGGCCAGCGCCCATATTGGCGGCGGCTTGGGTGAGAGATTTGTCAAAGCCGATCAGCGTGGCGGTCACGGTGATGATCACAAAGGGAATGCCGAGCACCGCGTGGGCCAGCACCACACCGATGTAGGTGCCTTGCAGCCCAATGCGGGAGTAGAAAAAATACATGCCCGCGGCGGAGATGATCAGCGGGACGATCATCGGCGAGATCAGGATTGCCATAATTGCGCCCTTAAATGGCACATGGCTTTGGCTCAGGCCAATGGCGGCGAGGGTGCCGAAGCTGACTGAAATAATAGTGGCCACGGGGGCGATTTTGAACGAGTTTCTCAGGGCATTTTGCCAATCGGAATTGCTGAAAAAATCAGCATAGTGCTTGGTGGAGAAGCCTTCAGGGTCCAGCGCCAGCATTTTGGGCGTAAACGTGAAGAAATCCTGCGCATTAAACGACAGCGGAATAATGATGATGATCGGGAAGATCAGG
>Ga0256845_1002447_pt1 | contig 13437 bp, 12 predicted proteins | sample RiftiametaG_FD_189101 | JGI IMG/M metagenome (GOLD analysis project Ga0256845, IMG submission 189101) | Tube worm associated microbial communities from hydrothermal vent at the East Pacific Rise, Pacific Ocean - Riftia | ecosystem: Host-associated > Annelida > Integument > Unclassified ... | reverse complement strand
CCTTCTCAAGGGGAAAACTTGGCAACGAATAAATTATACCAAGATTATTTATTAATTGAAGCAGGTAATACTTCCCAAAAAACGAAAACGTATGGAAATCTTTCATGGATAGCTTATCCATTAACTGTTCCTGGTAGAACAGCAATGGAAACAGGTGTAACTATTCGTTTAAGAGTTAGTAAAGAATACAAAAACTTCTATACAGAAGGAAATGTTACTGGTGGACCTAATAATGGTCGTCCTATGTATTCTTGGAACATGGATGAGATTAGTACCGGATACAATTCTAACGATAGATTATCTGAAGTTTTAGATATGATCAACGTTGTACCAAATCCTTATTATGCTTATTCAGATTACGAAAGAAATCGTTTGGATACACGTGTTAAAATTACAAACTTACCAGAGCGTTGTACGGTTAAAATTTACACTTCTAATGGTAAATTAGTTAGAACGTTTAAAAAAGACAGTCCTGAAACGTATATCGATTGGGATTTAAATAACCATAAACGTGTACCTGTTGCAGGTGGATTGTACTTGATACATGTTGAGATTCCAGATGTTGGAGAAACAATCATTAAGTTCTTCGGTGGAATGAGACAAGTTGATTTACAAGGTATATAATAAGACTAAAACAAATTGAAATGAATAATTCAATATTAAAATTTACAAATGCATTAATCATTGGAGCTACGATTTTATCGAGCTTCAGTGTAAATGCTGGAAATGAAGATCGTGTAGGTTCTGCAGGTGCTTCGCATATGTTAGTGAATCCTTGGGCTAGAAGTTCTGCTTCTGGTGGTGCAGGTATTGCAAATGTAAACGGTTTAGAAGCTTCATTCTTGAACATTGCTGGTATTGCTTTTACAGATAAAACACAGATTAAATTCAATTATACAAATTGGATGGGATCTGCAAGTATTGGTTTAAACTCTGTAGGTATAGCACAACGTGTTTCTGAAAATAGTGTAATCGCATTTAGTATTCAAGCGATGAACTTTGGAGATATCGCTATTACAACGGTAAACAATCCAGAAGGTAATATTGGGGTTTTCTCTCCAAGAGCAAATGTTATTAACATTGGTTATGCTAGAACGTTTTCAAATTCTATTTCTGGTGGAATTAACTTCAAAGTAATTACAGAGAAGATTTCTAATTTAAGTGCAACAGGTATTGGAATTGATGCTGGTATCCGTTATGTTACTGGTGAGCAAGATCAAATTAAATTTGGTATCTCATTAAGAAATGTTGGACCTGTAATGAAGTACAAAGGAGATGGTTTGTCAAATCAAGCTACTTATGTAACTTCTGGTTCTATCGCTACTTTAAATCAAAGATCTGCAACGTATGAACTTCCTTCATTGTTAGCTCTTGGTGGATCGTATGATTTCATCTTTAACGAAACAAATAAATTGAATGTAGCTTTTGGTTTTACGGCTAATTCTTTCTCTTCTGACCAATTTGCTTTAGGATTAGATTATGGAATTGCGAGAGAAAAAGTTGCATTTAACTTAAGAGCTGGATATGTATATGAAAAAAATATTTTCAGTGCTGAAAAAAGATCTAATGCTTTAATCGGTCCTTCTGCAGGTTTCTCTGTTGACGCTTTAGTTGGAGAGAATAAAAGTGCTTTAGGTATCGAATATGCTGCACGTTTCGCTGGAACTTTTGGAGTAATTCATACTTTAGGTGTAACTTTTAGCTTGAAATAAGAAACTTTTTATTATTTTTATTGCAACAAGAGAGTCTTAACGGCTCTCTTGTTTTTATTTAACATACTATTGATAATGGCAAAAATTAATTATTACACAGAAGGTGGCCTAAAAAAAATGAAAGATGATTTGTACGAAATGGAAAACGTACAAAGACCTTCGATATCTAAACAAATTGGTGAAGCCATAGATAAAGGTGATCTTTCTGAGAATGCAGAATACGATGCAGCTAAAGAAGCGCAAGGTCTTCTTGAAATGAAGATAGCTAAATTGAAAGAAGTAATCGTCAATGCACGTATTGTTGATGATTCTGAAATTGATGCATCGAAAGCTTATATTTTATCTACAGTAAAAATTAAAAACATCAAGAATAACATGGTGGTGCAATATACTTTGGTTGCTGAAAATGAAGCTAATCTTAAAGAAAAGAAAATTAGTATTGATTCTCCAATCGGAAAAGGATTGTTGGCAAAATCTGTAGGTGATATTGCTGACGTAACGACTCCTAATGGAATCATTCAGTTTGAAATTCTTGAAATTTCTAGATAATGGCTACTTTATTTTCAAAAATAATTAAAGGTGAAATACCTTGTCATAAAGTCGCTGAGAACAATGAATTTATTGCTTTTCTAGACATTATGCCTGTGAAAGAAGGACATGTTCTTATTGTTCCCAAGGTCGAAGTAGATGCTATTTTTGATATGGAAGATGATGTTTTGGGAAGAATGATGATTTTCTCCAAATCGGTCGCAAAGAAAATAAAAATTGCTTTTCCTTGTAACCGAATTGGGGTTACTGTAATAGGATTGGAAGTTCCGCATGCTCATATTCACCTCATTCCAATTGATAAATTAGATGACATGAATTTTGCAAAAGATAAAATGTCGTTGACGCAAGATCAATTAAAGATGATCGCAAAAAAAATTGAATTGGCTTAGTTTGTTTGGTTTAATATTTGCTCATCTTAATTAAATCTGAACAACATGACTTATTCTTTCAACTTTAAAAAGGTGATGCTTACAACAATTAAAGCTTTCTTTTTTTCATTATTTGTTTCTAATTCTGCTTCAGCAACGAATGTTGAACCACTGAAAATTCTTTTCATTGGAAACAGTTTTACACATATGAATGATATGCCTAGCATGCTTCAACATATGGCGAATAAAGGTGGGCAGAATGCTATCATTGAAAAAAACACGCAATCTGGAGCTTCGTTTCAAGTACATTCTAAAAGAGAAGACATGTACGAGGCAATCAACAGTAGAAAGTGGGATTATGTGATATTACAAGGGTACAGTAGAGAATTATCGCACAGCAAAGCGCATATTGATACTGCAACTGTTCCGTACATTCAACAGATTACCGATTCTATTTTTGCAAATAATCAATGTACAAATGTTCTGTTTTACATGACCTGGGGCTATGAAAATGGTTTTCTAGATCGTGAAGAAATCAATACGTATGAAAAAATGGCGGATTCGATTGAAGTTGGATACCGTTACATTGGTGAGAAATTTAATTTTCCTATCGTTCCTGTTGGAATGGTTTGGAAACATGTGAAAGGAATTAGTTCGATCGATTTATATGCACTCGATAGAGCTCACCCAAGTAAAGATGGTTCATATTTGATTGCAACGACCTTTTACAATGCTATTTTTGATGAATCAAACGAACATGTTTTTACCAATACAATTTCAGCAAATTATGCGGAGACGATTAAGAGGGAAGCGAAGAATTACGTTTCTACTCATCGCCAAAAATATCACTTGGAGAGAAATAAAATAACGGTTAAATCATGGGTGTCCAAAGAAGGGGAGTACATGTTGTACTTTAGTTCTACCTATGCAGACTCGCTAAATATTAAATGGATTTTTGGTGATGGGAAACAATCCGAGGATAGAATTGGGACACATGAATTTAGAAAATCGGGTTCTTATGTCGTTCTTGTTGTGATCGAAGATGATTGCGGTGTTAGAACTTTTGAAAAATTGGTGCAATTTGCGAAACCTGCAAAGCCAACTAAAAGTAAAAGAACGAAGCCTAAGTACAACGTTAAGAATACGAAAAAGGTTTAATTCTTCTTCTTTAACCGTAAGAATACAAGTGTTCTGTATTTTAAATTGTTAAAGAAATCCAAGTATTTGATAAAGAATACAAATGTTGCAATGAATAATGCTGCGCCAAGAACTGCTTGCCAACCGGAAAGGTTATGATCAAATATATCTTTGATTCCGTACCCAAATATTCCTCCGTAGAGAATAATAACATGTAGAATGTAAATGGACAATGTATTCTGTCCAACTTTCAAGAACAATTCTGCTTTGAACTTAAAAAGTTTGTCAATAAGCATGAATACACCTAATGCAATAAAGACTTGGCCCAATCTTCCATACAACCAAGAATTGGCTACGAGGTTTAAATCAAGTCCCATTAACTCCAATACATCATCCAAAAAGAGTCCAATGCTTCTGCCGAATACGTTGAGTAAAATCCCCGTACCAACATACATGATTGGATACCAAAATTTCTGAACGTGGCCTTGAAAACGTATGGTAAGTGCGCCAACCATTCCGCCATACATTGTAAAGGCTAACCAAGGGACAAAAGGAAACACAGAATAAGGACCGTGGATCATATTCTGAACAATTTGTGGTGCACCTGCAGGAGCATATGTTCCGGGTGGAATTTCTTTTAATACGGGATAAAAGCAGAAGACAAGTGTACCTGCAAAGAAATAATAAGCGTAAAGTGGACCAATTTTAATCAATTTATACAAGCCGAAGATTAATAGCAATGCAATGATGCCAACTCCAATGGATTGCAATACATGAAAAGCGAAGAACCAAGTTTTTTCATGGTTGAATGTATTACTCAAATAACGAAGGTTTAATTGCAGTAAATAACCCCAAAGTAATAACTCAAAAGCGCGTTGAAATCCTTTGTGTATACGTGGATTTCTACGGAAACCAGCTTCCTTGTTTCTCGCCAATAAATAAACGAAGACAACTCCAGTAACCGTGAAGAATAGGGGAGCAGTAAATCCTTTGATGAAATACCACCAATCAAAAAAGAAATAGCCAGAAGTTCCCGTTTCTTTAATTTGCGCAATCAAAGGTTTGAAATTTTTGAAAGTATGTTCAATAAAATGACCTTCTAACATGAGCAAAATTGCAAAAGATCGAGCCATGTCGATGAACTTCAGCCTGAACTTTGGCTTCTCAATGATTTCTATTTCGTTTTTTTCGTGCATTTATTGTAGGCAAAAATAAGATATTCTTTGGTTAAACAACTATTCAACGAACAATTGGCAGACTTTTGACTATTCTATCTCTGTTGAGATATAGAGTTTTAATTCTTTGTCACTCCCGATTAGTTGAATAAACACTTCTTCCACGGTAAATCCATTCAAGTTTTTGGTGTCCAGAATGAATTCAATTTGTACTTCACTTCCAGGGGTAATTGTTTTTATTGGGGCAACAATAGAAACACAATCACAATCGATTCTAAAATTAGAAATTGCAATTGTTTGTGTAGATTTATTCTTCACTGTAAAAGTATGCCGTAGAATTTCACCTTGCTTTCTCTTTCCGAAATCAAATACAGGCTGTTTCGTTGTCAGTGCAAATTCTTTCTCTTCTTCCAAATAACTGACACTTTGAATTTCTATTTTACGTTCAATCGCAGCTGATCGTGAATAAACTGAATTCTTTACATCATTTGGATTGTCACTTGTCAATTGATTGGCCGTATATTCTCCAAACGGAATTTGTGAAAAGATTACTCGACCACCATTTTCTGCCGTATTGTCGATGTATTTTGCAAAAACACCACCATTGTATTCCCGCAAATAATTTACCAACGAAGCAATTCTTCTTTTGGTCAAGTTGACATTGTAATTTGTTTTGGCTAATGGACTAGCAAAGCCCTTCACTGTAATGTTTATTTTTGCTCCACGGTTTAATTCTTTCAACAATAAATCACGAAATAGCTGTAAATCGTCCACGCCTTTGTCAACATATTCGATGAAGAAACTTTCAATGTCTAATTTTGCATCATCTGATTTTTCGCCAGTCAATCCATGAGAATATTCCTTCTGGTAGCGGTCAATCATTGCAGTGTAATCGTGGTAGGACGAAATGTAATTTAAGGTTGTCGTTGTGTCCCAAGATCGAGGGTTTGGAATGTCATTGTGGAAATACAATGTAACCGGCAATCGTTTGTTCAAATCTGCCAACATTTCTTCCGCTGTTGGTGGTTCAACTTTCTCTGGGGGAATCAATGACCAAATATCGGAACAGCAGGTTGGGTTCTTGCTGTACATTACCCCTAAACGATTGGAAGAAATGTAAGAAGTATCGCCGTTTTTGAAGAAATAAATGTCATTTGCAGGACTATTGGCAGGAATCCCAACGTTGATTGGAGAATTGAATCTACCGTCAAATTGGGAATAAAAAATATCGTACCCACCAAAGCCATTGTGCCATGAGGATGAAAAGTACAAACGTTGTTGAATTGAATCCCACCAAGGTGTAATCTCATTGTCTAAAGAATTCAAGGTTTTAATGGCGCGAACCTTTCCGTATTGATTGCCGTTGGTGATGGAGCAGTAATACAAATCCATCCCACCTTTTCCGCCTTTCCGGTTGGATGAAAACAGCAACGTTTCTTTTCCTTTTATTTTAGCAATACAGGGCATGGTTGAATTGCTGCCATGTTCATTGATGATATCTCCAAGCGAGTCAATACCGACCCATTGATTATTGGAAAATCGAGCAACCATTATTTTACAACGGTAATTGTAGCCATCTTCTGTACATTGACTAAAATAGAAACGATTTCCATCCAAAGAAAAAGTGCCATTTCCTGTGTGTAAATCCTCAATGAAAAGTGCTTTTATTTGTTCAGACGCTTGAAATTCAAGGTCTTCAATTTTACTTGAATAAATGGATGTTTTGTAATTGGGATCATATACTTCTTCAGAAGCAGATATTGAATCAGCACGTAGGCTAGAAAAAATGAGTTGATTGTCATAAATTCCGTGTCCGAATTCAGCATTCTTTGTGTTTACGGTTTCGGGTAATCGAGTTAGGGTGACATTTGACGTGTCAATTTTTGCAGATTTTGCCCAAACAGTGCTTGCCAATTCTTTTTTCGCTTTGAGGTACAAATAGCTTTTCTTCTTTTTATAATACTTTTTCTTCGCTTTCTTGAAAGTTTTCACAGCTTCTCCGTATTTTCCATTTTGTTTTTGCATTAAACCTAAATTCAGCAAAGAGCTCGGGTAAATTCTTGCTTCTTCTCTGTCGTAAACCTTCGCGTAATAGTATTCTGCTTTCCGATAATCTTTGTAGGCACGGTAAGTTTCCGCAACTTGCCAGAGAATATCAACAGTATTAGAATCAATCTCCATCGCTTTCTCGTAATACTTTAGCGCATGAAAATAATCTCCTTTCTGAGACTGCTCTTGTGCAAATTTTAAATACTTCTTCAAATTATTTTGAGAAAAAGCAGAGAATGCACAGAATGTGAGAAGGAAGACTAAATATAATCGGGACATATTCTATGCGAATTTTTAGAAGGTTTAAATCGGTGAAGAATGTAACGGACAGAAAATTCAATTCCACCTCTAGCTTTACTTGCAGGAACTAATTTTGAAAAATTGAAATCGTAACTCATTCCAACCCACCAACTTTGATAATCCATTCCTACGGTAATAAATGCGGCATCTTTATTTCTCCACCACAATCCTGCGTAGATTGCTCTGTATTCTCCCAATCGATTAATGAGTGTGTATTTCACAGATGACCCGATAATAAATTCTCGGTATTTTCCTTGTAAAGAAAGGTTAAAACCAGGGACTAAATCGAGGTCAGAATTGAGTTTGTAAATTCCACGAATAAAAAAAGTTGTTCGAATTTCTCTTGGAATTTTCTTGCTAAAAAAACCTTGATTGGGTTGGTTTAAATTGAAAACACCAATTCCTCCCGTAAAAGAATAACGGTCATTGATGAAGTAATTATAACTGGCACCTAATCCAATGGAAAGATTTGTTTTCCGTTCAGTTTGTAATTTTTCACCGGTAGAAAGTGACGGGTCATAATTTACACCATTGAATTGATTGTCGAAGTAGAACTGATCGGCATTGAATTGGCGATGATTCATTCCGAGATTTAAACCAATTCTAAGGTTGTGGACAGAATCCTGCGTTAGTTTATGTTGGTAAGATACATTTCCTTGTATTTCAATTGTTCTAAACGCTCCATCACCCACTTGATCATTGAAAAATGAAATCCCGTAGCCGATATTTTTTTTGGTGTACAATTTAGAATCGACAGATAAAGCAAGTGTTGAAAAAGGAACCGTTACACTTCTCCATTGATCTCTATAGTTGCCAACAAATCGGACGTCTCCTTTGAAATCTCCCGCATTAGCAGGGTTCTGAAAAATAGGATTTTGATTGAATTGAGACCAATGAATATCTTGCGCATTACTTAAGCTTGTCAGCAAAAGAAATACTGAGAATAGGCACAATTGATTCAATGATTTCATATTAAGCAATGAAGTTACGAAAAAAATACCGGTTGTAAATTTCTTTGTTACTGTCTTGGAATATTTTACATCGAAATTAATCACTTACTTTTTGAAGTGTATTCACATCTGTATGATTCATATCTCTACCATAGATTTCTAAAACAGTCGTTTGACTGTAGGATAATTCTGTTGAATTCACGGTTAGTTCTTGACTAAAAGCAGTTGTTTTTGCGTTGTCAAGCATAAAAGGAGATTGAGAAATCCCTTCATCTTCGCCTAATTTTGTTGCAACGTTGAACGTAACTTGTTCGTAACTGTCTTGTGTGTTTTCAAACATTCCACCTGCAAGAATTGCCATTCCTCGAGGTATTGTGAATGAATGCATAATGATTTGATTCTCTTTGTCCCACAACCAATAACCCACTTGATCATGAAATGTTTCATCGTTTTCTTTTTTTCGTACAGAAAGGTGGTAGCGAGCGATTGCTAAAACTTGTGTGCCTGCGTTGTCTACATCTCCAGCACGTTCAAAAACCATTGTTTCGTAATAGGGATTTACTTCATTTTCTTTCGGTTCAGGTGCTAAATCTATTCCTTTATCTCCTTTCCAAGTTCCAAAAAGTAATTCTAATGGTCCGTAATCTGCTGTTTTTTCGTTAGGCATAATAATGAAGTTGTATGTGTTGCTTTATTGTGCCTTGAAGTTACTAAAAATAGTTGATTTTTTCAGGAAATTGAGATCAATTCATTTTTGATGAATGTAAAAAAGGCAGAGCAATGGATAGAATTTTTTTGGCTAAAACTATTGTTCGATAAATACCAAAAAAGCAATCAATCCTAATAAAAACAATAAGATAAACATTTTAGGGTCTTTGTACAATGGTTTTTTTCCACGCTTCGTTAATTTTTCGTAGTCGTGGTGCAAACGTGAGAAATTCTTCTGGCGCTTAATTTGAGCTTCCGTTGGAGATAAATCCTTTTGTTCGTTATTTAGTTTAAATTTTCTCATTTCGATTCCTCCCATAATTTTGAAATCCGTTCCAATATACGATAAGTTCTCATTTTAGCATTGGCTTCAGTGATTGATAAAATTTCTGAAATCTGTTTAAAACTCATTTCTTGAAAAAAACGCAATTCAATGAGATCCAAATGTTCTGGCTTAAGTTTATTTAAAACGGAAACGAGGTTGCTTTGTTCATCAGCAGACATATATCTCCCGATTTCAGCTTCATGTGCCATATCAGTCAATTGTTTTTCGTCGATTGAAACGCTCATTTCTTTTTTCTGACTTCGAAAAAACATGGAAACTTCATTTTGTGCAATACGGTACAGCCAACTGCTGAAAGGAAAGCCTCTGTCTTCATATTTTTGAATATTGGCCATTGCTTTCATGAAGGTTTGTTGGGTTAAGTCACCAGCGACTTCTTCATTTCCACCTAAACGTTTGAAAACAAAACGAAAAATTTGCTCGAAATACTTTTCGTACAAAACACCAAAGTATTTATTGTCCTTTTTTGAAAGAGCAATAATTTCTGTTTCGGACAGCTTAGCTATATTTTTCTTTTTTAGCAAAAAAAATTTGTTTCGTTTGGAAAGGTAATGTTCATTTTAGAGAAAGTAACAAAATTTATTTGATTTTTTTTCAGCATCTATGTTTTAGCGACATACAAACGATAATAAATGATTGTTATCGGATAAAATATAGAGTGGTTTTAATCCTCTTTCCATATAAAAGAGGTGTTTAAGTTTAAAAGTGTTCTTGAAAAAGTTGTATATTTGGGAATAAAACACAATGCGGATAATGCACACTAGTGTGTATTATCGAATTGTTCTACACCATTAAAAACCAAACCTGAAAATGACAATAAAAGAAGCAATTTTAAAAGTATTAGAAGAACAAAAAGCATCTTTGACTTATTTAACGGTTCTTGAAAAAATTGACGATAAAAATTATGTAGATTGGGGAAATTCAAAAACGCCATCTGATACGATTGGTGCTCAATTAGGACATTTTATCAGGCAAAATGATACAAGAGTAAAGCGAATTAAAGGAAAAAAAGGATTTGAATACTATTTATCAAAATTTGAAGATGAATTAAATTTAGCGGAAATAGTTGAAAATGTTCCTAAAGAAAAAATTACAAAATCTAAAGTATATCAAGAACGTGATTTACATAAATTATTGAGTAGTTATTTAAAGAATAAGAACACTTACTCAAAAACAATATTTCACGAAAAATCGGCTAACAGTAAAGACAATCATCAGAAATGGATACATCCAGATATGATTGGAATAAAATTCTTGAATTTGAAAAATAAATCAAGTCAAGCATTGTTGAAAGTGATTAACAAAGCAGATGCTTTTGAACTTGTATCTTATGAAATTAAACGTGACATAAAATCGGACTATGACTTAAAGAAATGCTACTTTCAAGCAGTTTCAAATTCAAGTTGGGCGAATTATGGTTATTTAGTTGCTTTTGATATTAGCAGTAACTTAAAAGACGAAATGGAAAGATTAAATCAATCTTTTGGTATCGGAATAATTGAACTCAAAGCAAACCCTTATGAAAGCGAAATATTATTTCCCTCAAAATACAAGGAATTAGATTTCAAGACAATTGACAAACTTTGTGAAATCAACAAAGACTTTGAGAAATTCATTGAACAAACAGAAACGCTATTAATTGCGACTGATAGATATATAAAAGGAACAAAAAAGGAATTTGAAGAATTTTGTGATGAATATTTCAAAACTGACTCTGAAATTGAAAAGTATTGTAAGGAGAAAAATATACCGATTGAAGAAGAAAAAACGGTGTAGAACAATGTATATACTTAATGCTTCAAACCTGTGCTAAACCGAGAGTTCAGGTGTATTTATGAAGTCCGCAAAATTTTCAATTTTGCGTTAAAATCGGAAAGATAAAATTAAAAATTTGGCTAAGTGCTTAACCGAAAATTATTGTGTTTTTAACCAGCACTAAGCATATACGTGACGTTATGCCACATAGAACAAAAAACCGTGCAACTAATCGAAAGAGTCAACGTCATTAAGAGAAAAACATGAATAACAAAGTACTAATTTTACCAATTATCCTGATTTTTCAACTTTTACATGTTAATGCTCAGGAAGAAACAATTAAAGTGCATTTTATAGAAAATACGCCAAAAATTGATGGTGTGTTGGATACGGACTTGAAATCTTTTCAAAAAAAGGATTTTAATTATATCTGGCAATTCGATAATCCGCCAACAGATACGGTTAAAGTTCAATATGTAATAGGATATACTCCAACTCACTTTTATCTTTATATTGAAACTAAAGCAGATAGTATTAATTACAGAAACAGAGGTTTCCAAAATGGAGATGGGTTCAAGCTTTTATTAGCAATTCCTCAAAAAGACTCCTTGACTAACGAGTTTTATGAATTATTCTATTCACCTTCAAATAATAAAGATTACTGGGCAAGACAAAGAATCTGGACTTATAATATAAAAGCAGTCTTAAGGGGGGTCAGTAAAAACTCTAAGTTTGAATATGCTTCACAAAACAGGAAATGTGGATTTGAGGCACTAATTTCATGGAATGACATTCCGCCATATCATCCGTGGATGCTCAAAGAAATTGGGTTTAACCTGTATTTTGCAAAAGCAATTAGAGATACCATAACAAATGGGTATGCTGTAGTTCATGATTACGGAATATGGGATGAAGGTGTTAAACGGAAATTTGCTCCATTATCATTTGATGAACCCAAAACCGTTGACGAATCAATAATACTTGTCAAACCTAAGAACAGAACATTACACTTTAAAGAGCCTTTACTATTGAAGACTTCAACTATTTCAGATAAATCTAAAAAGGAAGCTATTTTAGTAGCCATTATTAATGATTCTTCAGAATCAATCTATAAAGAAGAATTTAAAATTAACGCAGATACACAACTAAAGAAAGATAGTATTAGATTAGAATCAAACAAGCTTGAATCAGGGAAATATAAGCTGATAATTACATCATTAAAAGATACAATTACAAGTACAATAATCACAGTTTTGCCTAATTTGGATTTTGAACAAATTCATAATAGGATATCAGAAAATTCAAATTCACTATCAAAAGGAATAATTAACACGTTGATTTTTAAACTAAATGTAATTCAATCAGAATTGAAAGAAATAAAACAGTATGAGAACGGAGAAGAACTATTGAGTAAAATAAATAGTTTTAATAAAGAATATGAGGAATTTCAAAAAGGAATTGACCCATACAAGGGTATTATAAAACCACATCGTCGGGCATTTAAATCAAAATACGATGGAACCTACCAACCATACACCGTAAATCTTCCAGATAATTATGACTCTACTCAAACATATCCTCTATTAGTATTTTTACATGGTAGTGGTGTTGATGAGCAAGGATTGTTAAACAGTCCACGTAGTAATGGAGAATTTATTGAAATTGCTCCATTTGCACGTGATATGTATGGTTGTTATTCTTCGGATTCATCTCAAAACGACATATTAGAAGCAATTAAAGATGTTAGTGAAAATTTCTCTGTCGATACTACACAAATCGTAATAGGAGGCTTTTCGATGGGTGGTTATGGTGCATTACGAACCTTTTACGAACACCCTAAATTATATAAAGGAGTTGCTATTTTTGCAGGTCATCCTCATCTTGCAAGTGATTGGTTTGAAGATGAACATCCAAATTTTCTTGAAGACAAATACTTAAAAGTTTTTAAGGGTAGCTCAGTGTTTATTTATCACGGGAAAAAAGATGGTTCATTACCGGTAGGACTAATAAAAGAAATGAGTGAAAAGATGAAAGATATGGGAGCAGAAGTAACAATGAGCCTCGTTGCGAAAAAAGGACACGAATATCCTGATAATGAAACTAATGAAAAGTATTTTGAGTGGCTAAATAAAATAATTGAAGAATGAATTACGTGGCATAACAATGTATATAAAAAATAAGCGAGATAGTAGTAATTTCAAGGTTTATAGCCCGTTTCAACATTCTTGTAAGTTGAAAGATTTGAGCTTCGGAATCGCTTACTTTTCATATACTTACCGTCAGACTGCGCAAAAACTAACATCATTTTCTTCATAACTTAGCTTTCAAAAAACATCTATTTTTCGTATCTTTAAATAGTAATTTGAAAGCTAAAACAATATGAATTTTATT
>Ga0256845_1002446_pt1 | contig 13452 bp, 14 predicted proteins | sample RiftiametaG_FD_189101 | JGI IMG/M metagenome (GOLD analysis project Ga0256845, IMG submission 189101) | Tube worm associated microbial communities from hydrothermal vent at the East Pacific Rise, Pacific Ocean - Riftia | ecosystem: Host-associated > Annelida > Integument > Unclassified ... | reverse complement strand
AAAAAGGAGAATGAGGCTCAACTCGATCCAGGTATCTATTGACGGTTCCTGCCCGGAGGTCCACGATAAGAGTAGAGGTGTGGGATCATTCGAAAAAGCTGCAAGAGGATTGCGATTACTTAAAGAAGCCGGATTCCCGGTAACATCTAGAGTTACCATAAACAGACACAATGTGGATGATCTTGAAAATGTAACAAAATTCTTATTGGAAGATATAGGATTAAGATCATTCGGGACAAATGATGCTATACCGATGGGATCGGGATGTGACAATCAGGCAGGGATCACATTGACACCCGATCAGCAATTACAAGCAATATTAAAAATGCATGAACTGGATCTGAAATATAAGGGGAGAATAACTGCCTCCGCCGGACCCCTTGCCAAATGGAGAATGTACGGTGAGATGGAACTTGCAAAAGCAACAGGTGAAAAATCGAAAAGATGGCAAATGGGTTATCTGACCGCATGCGGATGCCATTACAGCAAACTTGCCGTTCACCATGACGGGGTTATATCACCCTGCAATATGTTGGCAGGGATCGAGATGGGAAAGATCGGGAAAGAACCAATAGGATCCATCTGGAAGAATCATAAGGTCTTAAAGGAACTTAAGGACCGGAGGCAGATCCCCATGAAAGAGGTTCCCGGATGTGAAGATTGTGAATGGGCCGAATATTGCAACGGAAGCTGCCCCGGACTACCTTATACTCAGACAGGCGAATTGAACAGGGCGAACACACACGACTGTTACAGGAAATTTCTAAAGGATACCGGACTCAAGTCGCCCGATGTCCCCTGGTATACAAAAGTTGAAAAGTGAAAATATCTATTTGGAGTAAATAATGAATAATGAAAAAAAATGGCTGGCAAATCCTGATGTTTCATGCAGAATTGAAGATGAGGACGGGGCGATACTTTTCAATCCTGACACGGATTCCATTCAGGTGATCAACCCTATAGGATTGGATATATGGAGATCGGTGGAGAAGGACCCGAGGACATTATCTGAAGTAGTATCTCAAATAAAGGAGATATATGAGGATGTTCCTGATGATAAAGTGGAAAAAGATGTAGAAGAATTTATCAATAACTTACATATAAAAGGGTTCATCGGGGAAGTTGCAGATGAATAAGGATAAACCGACCATAAAGACCGAAGAAGTTAAAATAAACACAAAAGTTGATATACCGAAAGGAGTCCCGGCTTTAAATACATTGTATTTGTACATGACAACCGGATGCAACCTTCACTGCCAGCATTGCTGGATCACCCCCTCTTTTGTCAAAGGAAAACCATCTCCCGGCAAATTTATAGATCTGAACGATCTGAAAAAAGCTGTAACGGAAGGGAAAACTCTCGGATTAAGCAGTGCGAAATTTACGGGTGGAGAACCATTGCTCCATCCTCAATTCAGAGAGATGCTGGATTATTTAACAGAAGAAGATCTGAAATTGATCATGGAGACCAATGCAACTCTCATCACTGAAGAACTCGCAAAATATATGAAAAATAATTCAAACATATGGTTTGTCTCCACAAGTCTCGACAGTCACCGCCCTGATGCTCATGATAAGTTCCGGGGGAAAATAGGCGCATTTAATGAAACAATAAGGGGTATAGAATATCTGGTAAATGCAGGATACAGACCTCAGATCATTATGTCTCCCCACAAAGGGAATATAGATGATATAGATGCACTGGTTGATCTCGCTGTTTCCGTTGGTGCAGGATCAGTAAAATTCAACCCGGTCACCCCGACAGGTCGGGGGAAGATCATGGTCAGAGACGGGAAAACTCTCGATTATAACGAACATATAAAATTAGTCAGATATATCAGAAGTGAATTGCAGGAGAAAGTTCCTATTCGCCTTTATATATCAATGCCTCCGGCACTTCTGACTGTAAAAGAAATAATAAGCTCAAATTCCAAAGGCGGTGAATGTAATGTCCGGGGGATCCTCGGAATATTGGGTAGTGGTGAGATGGCACTGTGCGGGATAGGGAGAAACATTCCGGAACTTTGCTTCGGGAAACTGGGGGAAGACAACTTGAGAGATGTCTGGATAAATGATCCTACTCTAAAGAAACTAAGAGAAGATCTGGTGGGGGAATATCCGGGATTGTGCGGTGACTGTATCCACTCCCACCGTTGCCAGACAGAGTGTGTAGCAATAAATTATTCATTGTCAGGTGAACTCATCCACCCATACTATCTGTGTGAAGAAGCGGAAGAGCGAGGATTGTTCCCGGAAACAAGGAGAAGGAGTTTCCAAAAAAGTAATGATTTAAATAAAATAAATTGATTTATTAATTTTTTACATATATATTTTTTTTGTTAATATTTTACTTGAAAAATGAATACATATAGTTTAAAACTAAAGAAAATAAGAAAGGGGTAGATAAATGAGTATAAAAAATAAAATCTATGAAGCTCCGAGTGCAATTGATCTTTCCGGAATTAGTGCAAACGGTCAGGATAGTACTCTAGGTATATGTGAGGCAGGAAATTCTCCAATAGCTTATACTTGTGCTGATGGTGTTCACCCAGAGCAAAGTGATGTCTGCTCTCCAGTCGGAACTTTGCCAGAACGAGGGAGGTGTAGTCAGGGCGGTAATGCAGCTGAAGGATGTGATGCCGGATCTGCAGTTGATGATTGCGTTTCAGGTGCATCATTCTAACCGAAGTACTATTTTTTGAAAGTAAATAAAAATTTGAAAATTGTTCTTTTGCCAAAGTTTCTGTTTATTAAGTAATGGTACTGTATTTAGAAATTGCAGGGGTTGTATTCCGGATAGAATCGGATGTTTCAATAAAAGGGTTAAAATCAAGCAAGCTAAAAAGTTTTCAGACAGGATCTACTAATTCTGATGTTTCCCATTTCTATAAAGTTATCAATGATGATTCTTTAGCATTACATCCTCTAACGAGAACCGAAGAAGATTCAATTAATAAATTCACTTGCTTCCCAAAGAACAACCATTTTTCAAATCCACTTTTTAAATCTCACTTAATATGGAAATATTTGGATTTAAAAGAAACTGATTTAATAGCCCTTGAAATTCAACAAGATGCAATAACAATTTTTAATCATAAAAATTGTGAAATTCGTTTTTTCTATTCACAGAGTTTCAGAAAAGATCTATCAAATTTCATGTTAGGACCGAGTTTGTTTACACAATTCCTTGCAAATTTTTCTGCTGTAATGATCCACAGCTCTGCTGTTATTATTGAAAATAAAACTGCTGTTTTCCTTGCACCTGACGAAGGAGGGAAAACAACAGCACTAAAACTTGCTCCCGGATATCCTGTTCTAAGTGATGATCAGAATATTATAAGAAAAGAAAATGATGAATTCATAGTGCATAATACTCCTTGGAGTTCGTTTAAAAACGAACCATTTAAAGCTCCTCTCGGAGCATTTTTCTTGTTAAAAAAAGGAAAGAATTTTAAGTTGGAAAAACTTAAGTCCAAAGAGATATTCACTTATCTGTGGGGTGAACATCTTCCTTACTATTACAACTTACCAAAGATAATTAAAAAAAAATATTTTGATTTTCTTCACGAAATTTCATTTAAAATTCCTGGATATCAAATATTATTTCCGAAAGACTATGTAGACTGGAATGCGATAGAACAGGCAATGAAAGGATAAATGCCACAGAAAAAAGATCAACGATACTACAAAGGGAAAAGTATGCTGGGTACTTTCCGTATAGGAGATCTGCTAATATTAGAATTAGTCCCGATTATTGAACTGTGCAAAGGTGATGTGATCGTTTTCAGAGAATCAGATTCAGAAGATCATAAAAACGAACTTGTTCACCGTATCATTTCCATCTCAAAAGAGAACATTGTTACACGGGGAGATAATAATTTACGTAAAGATAAGATCCTGATTACCGAAAAGAACCTGCTCGGGAAGGTTGTTAAAATAGAAAGAGGAAACAAAACCCTGAATGTAAGGAACGGGTGGTCAGGACTTGTGGTCGGTAAGGCTCATCATTTAAAACTATCAATAAAAAAAATGATCTGGGGAACGATTCGCCTCCCATACAATAAACTAAAAAAAAGCAACATCACTTCAAAAGTCTGGAAACCCAAAATATTAAAAACTACAATTCAAACATCCGAAGGGGAATTGGTCAAATATATTCACAACAATAAAACAGTCGGATATCTATGGACGGAAACAGGGAAATCCAAAATAAAAAAACCATATGATCTTATTATTGGAAGTCGGAAGTCAGAAGTCAGAAGATAGAAGATCGTAGGGGTAGGCCTTGCGTCTACCCAGTTCAGGAGACAGAAGAAAAGCAGCTTTCAGCCATCAGCATTCAGCTAAAAACAAAATACGAAGCACGAAAATCGAAATTCGAAACAAATCCGAATGATCAAAATGCAAATGAGCAAAACAGCTCTCATCCCTTACCTCTCACCCCTCACCTCTTGCCTCTTACCCTTTACTCCATAATTTAGAATTAAAAATTTAAAATTCCGATCGGGATGAGCAATTTTTCCCTATATACCTTGATTTTTCGTTTCCGGTATGATAGTTTTTCAATAAGTGTACAAGTTGTTTTATCACTTGAAAACATACTGTTCCTATTCTGTATCGCCAGGGGAGGGGAAAATTCAACCCGTGGTACCGGCGGGAGCCCATCCGAAACAGCATTCAGAAGACAGAAGTAAGAAGTCAGAAGCATATTTAGGATATAGGATATGGGGGTTGGGATTTGGTTGTTCACAGTTCTCCCTCTAACCCCTTTCCCCTTACCTCTTGCCCCTCAGCATTCAGCAGAATTCAAAAGATAAAAGATACAAGTAAAAAGAACAAAGTAGGATTATCAGTAAAAAATGGGATATGAGAACTCGATGAATCAGATTGATGTATTAATTGATATTGCAAAAAAACTTGACCGCTCGGGAATTTCCTATATGCTTACAGGTTCTTTTGCTATGAATTATTATGCCGAACCAAGGATGACCAGGGATATTGACATAGTGATAGATTTAAGAGAAGGAGCGGAAGAAAAATTCATCAATCTTTTTAAAGAGGATTATTACATACCTGAAGAGACGGTAAAAAAGGCTATATTTAAACGTAAAATGTTCAATATCATCCATACTGGATCGGTTGTAAAAGTTGATTTCATAATCAGGAAAAACTCCGAATATAGGCAAGTGGAGTTTGAGAGAAGACAAAAAATATCTGTTAATAATAGATCAATATATATAGTTTCAAAAGAGGATTTGATGATTTCAAAGGTATTCTGGGCGAAAGATTCAAACTCAGATCTGCAGAAAAATGATATAAAAAATCTTGTTCAATCAGGTTATGATAAAGATTATCTGGAAAAATGGCTGAAAAAATTAGGGATAGATAAATTTTTTAAGGAATTTATTGATGGATGACACACCTGCAAAGATAAAAAAAAGATTTCGAAAGATGCTTCTCGAAAAGCCAGGGCAGGAAAGACTTTTAATGGGAGCAAATATGGCGGAATCCGCAAAGATCATCGCTTTGTCATCAATGGCTAAAGAAGAGAATGATATAAACAAAAAGATAAAACTTTTTCTAAGATTTTATTCTAATGATTTCACAAAAAGTGAACAAGCAAAGATAATCAATCATTTACAAAAATTCAAATGAACAAAATAGCAATCAGCATTCAGCCCTCAGAAGACAGAAGTCAGAAGTAAGAAGTAAGAAGTAAGAAGTAAGAAGAAAAGATAATGATGGAGATAAAAAAAGCAAAAACGTTTAAAGACCTCAAAGTATGGCGAAATGCACATGAATGTGTATTGGCGGTTTATGAATATACAAGTAAGTTCCCGAAAAGTGAAATGTATGGACTTACATCTCAATTTAGGAGAGCAGCTGTCTCTATTCCTGCAAATATCGCTGAGGGTTTTATTAAAAGAGGAAAAGCTGACAAAGCCAGGTTCATGAATATATCTCAAGGATCAATAGAAGAATGTAAATATTATTTAATTCTATCCAAAGATCTCGGATACGGAGAAAATTCAAATTTATCAGAACAATTGACTGATGTCAGTAAAATGTTATCTGCATATATAAAAAAAATAAAAGAGGATAATGATAAGTAATTGGGAAAAATACCGAAAGTCCATTCTGACTTCTGACTTCTGTCTTCTGACTTCTAAATCCATCCCCCATATCCCATATCTACCATCCATTACCCGGAGTATAAATGAAACGCACAATTATTGAAAAAATCAAATCAAAGGATGCAAAACTTGGAATAATCGGTCTGGGTTACGTCGGTCTTCCTCTCGCAAGGGAATTCCTGAAGAAAGGGTTTACCGTTCTCGGGTTCGATGTTGATGAGAAGAAAGTTAAAATGCTGAATAAAGGAAAAAGTTATATCAAGCACATTAAAGACGATTTCTTAAAAGAGTTCGTAATAAAGAAAAAATTGTTCAGCGCTACTACCGATTTTGCCAGATTAAAAGAAGCTGATCACATCCTTATCTGTGTTCCCACTCCGCTCGATGACCATTTCAATCCTGATCTTTCTTACGTGACCGATAGCACAGAGATCGTTGCGAAGAACATGAAGAAAGGGCACGTGATAATTCTCGAAAGTACAACATATCCGGGGACCACGGAAGAAGTTATGCTCCCCATCCTGGAAAGAAAAGGGAAAAAGGTCGGGAAAGATTTTTACCTCGGTTATTCACCGGAAAGGGAAGACCCGGGGAATCCTGAATTCGAGACAGGGGATATCCCGAAGGTGATGAGTGCAGTGACAAAGGACGGACTGGAAATAGTGAAAACACTCTACGGGCAGATAGTTGAGACTGTCCCGGTATCGAGTCCGAAAATTGCCGAAGCATCGAAGATTCTTGAGAACACGTTCCGTGCTGTTAACATTGCCATGGTGAATGAACTAAAGGTAGTGTTCGACAGGATGGGAATAGATGTCTGGGAAGTGATAGAGGCTGCATCGACAAAGCCATTCGGGTTCAAACCATTCTATCCCGGCCCCGGACTGGGAGGCCACTGCATCCCGATAGATCCTTTCTATTTGAGCTGGAAAGCAAAAGAGTACGATATTAATACCCACTTTATAGAACTGGCAGGTGAGATAAACAACAGAATGCCTTATTATGTTATCGATAAACTGCTCCGTGTAATGAGCTCAAAAGGAATACCTCTGAAGAATGCAAAAATACTTATAGTGGGGGTAGCCTATAAAGCTGATGTTGATGACATGAGGGAGAGTCCGGCATTGAAAGTTATGGAACTCCTTGCAAAAGAGGGGTGCAGACAGGATTATTACGATCCGTTCGTCCCGGAACTCCCTAAAACGAGGAAATATGATTTCAACCTCAGATCGGTAAACATAGAAAAAATAAAAAAAGAACATTACGATGCAGCTCTGATCCTGACCAAACATTCCGATATCGATTACAAAATGATAGCAGAGAAAGCAAAGATAGTGGTGGATACAAGGAATGCGATGAAGATAAAAGGATTAAGCAAAGGAAAGGTGTTCAAAGCGTAGGAGCAATCAGCTCACAGCATTCAGAAGACAGAAGTAAGAAGTCAGAAGATAGAAGGAGATTGCAGTAATTCTAAATCCGTAACCAAAGTTCACAATTAAAATAAAATTTGTTAATTTACACTCCAAACTTCAGGTTAATGAAATTAAATTTTTAAAATACAAAATAGATGCTTAAGAAAACTTATCATAAAAATTCAAACTTAATGACATCCATTATAGAAAAAAAAGAAATATTTAAGTTTTATAGTCTTTTTATAATAACTGTATTTGTCGTTTATTATACTCCTGATATTTTTAGCCAATTGGTTTTTCTGTTCTTTATAATATTGTTTTTAAAATCTAAAAAAAATTATTTTTGGTTTGCATTTATTTTTGTTTTATATGTTGAACCCAATGGACTTTTTTCTGGTCAATTATTTTCTGAATTTCAAAAAATACCAATTTATAATTTTGGAGAAAAACTTATAATAAATTTTTTTGATTTCTTTTTTATTGCAGTATATTTCAAATTTTTACTTCACAAAAAAAGAATGAAATTGATTTTATCAAATCCTTTGCGCATTCTTTTAGGATTTATGATATTCTCATACTTATACTCAATTGTTCTTGGCATGACACTATCAATCCATTTTTTTACAATAAGGAATTGGTTGCCTTTCCTTCTGTTTTTCAGTTTCCCGAGTCTGGTAGATAGTGAAAAAGATTACTTGAAGTTTATGTATTTACTATTTCCAATGATACTATTTGTATTAACAGGACAAATATTCGAGATAGTTTTTGGTATAAAACTGGCCAGTTTACTTCTTGGAGATATCAATTTGATAGCTAGTTTGAATGATATTCCTGAATACACAGGATTGTTAAGGGTTATTAATGCAAGTTATCTGAGTTTTTTTTGCTTTCTTTTTTCGTTATTTTTACTTAATTTGAAAAGCAGAATAAATAATAAGTTTTATATCTATGTTATTTTATCAGCATCAATATTTTCTATATATTTATCAGCAACTCGCGGGTGGATAATTGCATTTATAATTATACTATTTTTATACTTTTTAAGAGTTGAGAATAATATTTTTTCCACTTTTGGAAAGATTGCTTTAATAACAATATTGATATTTATTTTATTACAATTCTCCCCTACATTGAAAAAGCAAACTAAAAATGTAGCTGATCGATTAATGACCATGAAGGCTCTTATTCAAGGTGATATTACTGCCCAAAATACTTTAAGTAGATTGAACATTCGAGGTCCCAAAGTTATGAGAAAGTATTGGGAGCATCCTGTTTTTGGATGGGGAGTTTCCTTTGAATCCTACAGAAACTGGGATGGTCATGTTGGGAACCAATCTTTATTAATGCAAGCAGGTATAGTTGGCTTTATTCTGTTTTTTTATTATTTATTTTCACTTGTAAGAATTTCATTCCAAATTGAAAAGAAAATTTCCAAAGTTAATAAGTATAAAAATTCATTACACATTTTTTCCATTGCCTTATTTGGTCTATTTATAATCCATTCTTCTTCTGCTCAGATGTTCGGTTTGATTGCAAAGCAACGTACAAATTTTATTATAACGTTATTTTTCTTATTTTTTCATTTTTTTATAAGGTTGGTAATAAATGAAGAAAAAGAATTGCAAATTTTTAACAAATCAAAATAATTGTAGATTTTAGTTAAGTTATGAGGTTAAAATGAAAATAATTATTCTTGCAGGTGGGTTTGGTTCTAGATTAGGATCGGTTAGCGACATTATCCCTAAACCGATGGTGGAGATAGGAGGAAAACCGATCCTGTGGCATGTTATGAAGATCTATTCATCCTATGGATTTAATGAATTTATAATATGTCTGGGTTACAAAGGGAATATTATTAAGGACTATTTTTTTAACTATAATAATTATTCCAACAATTTTACAATTAACCTTGATTCCGGTGATATCAAATATCATAACGGGCATAAGGAGAATTGGGAAGTTACACTGGTTGATACCGGATTGAATACTTTAAAAGGTGGAAGAATTAAAAGAATAGAGAAATATCTGGATGATGATGTGAATATGCTTACATATGGAGATGGAGTCGCAAATATTGATATAAAAAAATTGGTCGATTTTCATAAGAGCCACGGAAAGATCGTTACCGTTTCCGGAGTAAGACCTCCTTCGCTTTTTGGTGAAATTATTGAAGAAAATAGCAAAGTGATCTCTTTTGAAGAGAAAGCTCAAACAAGCAAAGGATTGATCTCGGGCGGTTTTATGGTCTTTAATAAAAAGATGATGGAATATTTAACATCCGATGAAGATAGTGATTTTGAATTCGGACCTCTGGAAAAAATGACGGCTGAAGGTGAAGTGATGACCTATAAACATGAAGGGTCATGGCAATGTGCCGATACGGTCAGAGATGTTAACTATCTGAACAAACTCTGGAAAGAAGACAAAGCCTTCTGGAAGGTTTGGTAAATTAACAGATTATATTGAAATGAAAAATATTTTGGAAAAAGCATTTAAAGAGAAAAAAGTTTTAATAACAGGTCATACCGGCTTTAAAGGGTCATGGCTCTCTATCTGGTTGCTTGAACTGGGTGCCGAAGTGATCGGTTACGCTCTTGATCCATATACAAAAAATGATAATTTCGTCAGAAGCGGGTTGTCAGAACAAATGATCGACATCAGAGGTGATGTAAGAGATTTTGATTATTTATTAAAAGTTTTTAAAGAGTACAAACCTGAATTTGTTTTTCATCTTGCTGCCCAGCCGATTGTCAGGACGAGTTATCAGATACCCAAAGATACTTTTGATATTAATGTCGGTGGGACTGTCAATGTGTTTGAGTGCTGTAGAAATACAGAGTCGGTGAGAACAATAATAAATGTAACAAGTGATAAATGCTATGAAAATATGGAGATTGATAGAGGGTACAGAGAAGATGACAGAATGGGAGGATACGATCCCTATAGTGCAAGCAAAGGGTGCAGCGAATTGATAACCTCCTCTTATCAAAGGTCCTTTTTTGATCCGGAGAATTATCCGGATCATGGCAAATCACTTTCTTCGGTCCGGGCAGGGAATGTAATAGGCGGTGGTGATTGGGCGAAAGACAGAATAATCCCTGACTGTATAAGATTTCTGGAAAAAGGGGATAAAATATTAATAAGAAATCCTAAAGCCACAAGACCCTGGCAGCATGTCCTTGAACCTCTCGGAGGCTATCTTCTGTTAACTGCAAAGATGGTAACTGACCCGGTTAAATTTTCAGGCGCGTGGAATTTCGGACCGGAATTAAACTCCGTTATCTCGGTTCAAAAAGTTGTAGAGGAAGTAATAAAAAACTGGGGCAGAGGTGAATGGTATACAGGGAAAAATAATAATGAGCCTCACGAAGCCAAATTGCTTGCTCTGGATATAAGCAAGGTAAAAAATGAACTTAACTGGAAACCGAGATTAAATGTGAATAAAGCCATAAAAAATACCATTGACTGGTATAAAAAAAACCTGAGAACCGATGAAATGTATTCTGTGTGTTCAGAGCAGATCAGGGATTATATGGATCAGCAAGGATAGAAATTTGAAAATCAAAGAGAGAAAATTAAAAGGTGTTTTTGAAATATCATTAGAACCCCATATTGATGGAAGAGGATTCTTCATGCGGACTTTTGATCAGAAATTGTTTAGAGAGGCAGGTCTGAAGCAGGAATGGGTACAGGAAAATCATGCAAGATCAGATAAAAAGAATATAATCAGAGGACTCCATTTTCAACTCCCTCCCCATTCGGAAACAAAAATGGTGAGATGTGTTTCCGGTGAGATTCTGGATGTGTTTGTTGATCTTAGAAAAAATTCCGGAACATTCGGGCAGTGGGATTCGATAGAGCTATCGGCGGAAAACAAGAGAATGATACTGATCCCCAGAGGCTTTGCACATGGATACCGTACTCTGACAGATGTCAGCGAAGTACTGTATAAAGTTGACAATTATTACAATCCTAATTCCGAATGCGGTATTATGTGGGATGATGATGATCTAAATATTGATTGGAAGATCGGAGAAGATGAAAATTACTATTTATCAGAAAAGGATAAATTTAATATCTCTTTTAAAGAATTTGTCAGCAAATATAAATTTATGGATATTTGATCAAAAAAAATATGAAAATAAGACTATTTAAACCTTCGGTTGGAAAAGAAGAACTGGAAGAGATAAAAAAAGCTTTTGACCGTTCATGGATAGGTCTGGGACCGAATGTGAATGAGTTTGAAAAGAAATGGCAAGAATTTATCGGATGTAAAGTTGCTATCGGGCTTAATTCGGCAACTGCTGCTCTCCACCTGGCACTTAAAGTGTTCAAATTTCCGGAAGGAAAAAAAATACTTATCCCTGCTCTTACATTTGCTTCAACCGCAACAGCTGTTCTTTATAACCGGTTGATCCCGGTCTTTGTTGATTCTGATCTTGTTACATTGGGAATGAGTCTTGAAGACCTTGAAAAAAAATATGACAAAGATTGTGTCGCAGTTATACCTGTCCATTATTCCGGACATCCGGTCCCTATGGATAAATTGGTACCCTGGGCAAAAGAGAAAGGATTAAAGGTGATTGAAGATTGCGCCCATACAGCAGGTGGAATTTATAAAGGGAAGAAACTCGGGACATGGGGGGATATCGGATGTTTCAGCTTTGAAGAGAAGAAATGTATGACTACAGGTGACGGAGGGATGATCTGTTCCAATGATCCCGAATTACTTGAAGATGTTAAAGCTTACCGTTGGGTGGGTATCGATAAAGACAACTGGAAAACAGCTCAGGCATATACGGATACGAATAAAGATGCAATGCACTGGTTCTATGAAATAAATCTGCTCGGATATAAATATAATATGAACGATCTTTCTGCCGCCATCGGTTTGGCACAGTTAAAAAAATTACCGAGGATGAACAAAAGAAGGTCGGAGATAATCAGACATTATTTGAACGGGATCAATGAGATAGAGGGCATAGAACCCCTGATCCCATTCGAACCCGAAAAATATTTTTACCAGATGTTCGGGATAAGAAGTGATAATCGGGATGAATTGATGATCTATCTGAAATCAAAAGGGGTAGCGACAGGGTGTCATTATACGCCTCTTTCCATTCAACCTCTCTTTAAAGAATTCGGAGGAGATTGTCCTTTTGTTGAAAACGAACATAAAAAATTTATTACACTTCCTTTACATACGGAACTAAAAATGAATGAAATTACTTTTATTATTCAATCTATTCATAATTATCAACAAAAAAGGAATAAAAAATGATTAAAAAGAAAACAAATAAACTTTGCCCTGTCTGTCAAAATGAATTGAAATTTTGGATTGAAAAAAAAAGGAGGGCTATTTTCAAATGTTCTCATTGTAATCATATATGTGTTCCAGCTGGTCAATTGAAAGATGAGAACAATAGTTCTATTTACGAGAGAGATAAACCAATATTTGAGAATGATGACAAAATTGATTATTATCTTGATGAAACAAATTTACTTTCTGCCAAGAAGAAAAAAGAACTTGTGAAAAACTACATTAAAAATGGTGCAGATCTCTTGGATATAGGCTCTAATTATGGACATTTTTTGTTTTCAATAAAAGATGTTTTTAATGGTGTAGGATTAGAAATTTCTCCTTCAGCGGTAAATTGGAGTCAACATAATTTTGATGTTAAGACTTTTATTGGATCAGCAGAAAACATCCCTCCTGAAATCCAAAAAGAATTTAAAGTTATCACAATGTGGGATGTAATTGAACATTTAGAAAACCCAAATAAAGCACTTGATGAAGTTTATAATCATCTTGAAAATGATGGTTACTTTTTTTTATCTACGCCGGATAGTTCTTCCTGGATAGCAAGACTTTTGGGAAGAAGATGGTACCATTTAGATCCAGAACA
>Ga0256845_1002445_pt1 | contig 13452 bp, 11 predicted proteins | sample RiftiametaG_FD_189101 | JGI IMG/M metagenome (GOLD analysis project Ga0256845, IMG submission 189101) | Tube worm associated microbial communities from hydrothermal vent at the East Pacific Rise, Pacific Ocean - Riftia | ecosystem: Host-associated > Annelida > Integument > Unclassified ... | reverse complement strand
ACATCTCCTGTCATCACCGACGCTCTGCCCACACAAATCAGGCCGGCTGGGCAGGGGCCTGTTTCAGCACGGGGTGGAACAGATGTGGGCAGAGCGTCGGTGATGACAGGGAGAACGTGTGCCCTGTGTAAGGTGAGTTATGAGGAGAAGAACATGATCGATCTCACGATGAACACAGAACAACTTAGCCGCACTGTCGCGCGCGCTCGCGAACGGCATATTCTTATTCCAACCTTTGAAGAGCAGAAATATCCTGAAAAAATCGATGCTCGCATCACCCAACAACTTGAAAATATTGGACTCTGGGATGTTAATTCGTACAATTTATTCCGTATCACCTGGAAAAACGAACCTGTTAAAACGGGCGGTCAGTTTGGCGGAGTGAATGTGCTGGAGCTTCCGAAAGAGATCACCGGAGTCGATGCCAGAATCATCGGATTAGTCGGAAAATGGTTTCCCACAGGCGCCCATAAAGTCGGAGCAGCCTTTGGGTGTTTAGTACCACGCTTAGTGACCGGACAATTTGACCCGACCAGCCAGAAAGCGATTTGGCCGTCTACAGGGAATTATTGTCGGGGCGGCGCTTACAGTAGTTCCTTGCTGGGCTGTGAGTCGGTCGCAATCTTGCCGGAAGGCATGAGCCGTGAACGCTTTGAGTGGCTTTCACGCATCGCCGGAGAGGTCATCCCGACTCCAGGCACAGAAAGTAATGTCAAAGAAATTTTTGATAAGTGCTGGGAATTACGAAAAACCAGAGAGAATATCATGATTTTTAATCAGTTTGAAGAATTTGGCAATCATCTTTGGCATTACGACGTCACCGGACATGCAATGGAAGAGGTCTTGGGACAATACCTGGGGCCAAAAGACCGCTATGCCGGGGTGACTGTCACGACCGGTTCTGCCGGAACGATCGGCTGTGGTGATTATCTGAAAAAATTGTATCCGGCAAGCAAGGTCGCCGCAGGTGAGGCATTGCAATGCCCGACCCTTCTGAATAACGGGTTTGGAGCGCACCGCATCGAAGGCATTGGGGATAAACACGTGCCCTGGATTCATAACGTCAAAAATACCGATCTCGTGATTGCGATTGACGATAATGATACGATGGCGATTATCCGGCTTTTTAATGAACCTGCCGGACAGGAATACCTGCGGGCACAGGGCGTGGCTCCTTCCACAATTGAGCAATTACCGCTGCTCGGTATTTCAGGTATTGCAAATATGCTCCAAGCAGCCAAATTCGCCAAATACTATGAACTGACAAAGCATGACATTGTGCTTACCGTTTTTACTGATTCAATGGAACTGTACGGTTCGCGTCTCACAGAGTTAGAGGAAGAACTCGGACAGTACGAAACCATTCATGCGGCTGTCGATTATCATCGTCATCTGCAAGGCATCACCACCGACAATATGCTCGAACTCTCCTATCCAGAGAGGAAGCGTGTCCACAACCTGAAATATTACACCTGGATCGAACAGCAGGGACGCGACCTCGATGAGTTGAATGCGCAATGGTATGATCATGATGAATATTGGGATAGTATTCATAACCAAATTGGCCAGATCGATGCGCTTATCGAGGAATTTAACGCGAAAACAGGACTGCTCGACACCTTGCCGGACCACGAGTAAGTCAATTAAGAATTAAAAATTACCTATCTCGTCCCGGAAGGACACTTGAAGATAGTCCACAGGTTGACCGTAGGTAACATGGCCGACCCTGACAGGGATTCAAACACCCTGTCAGGGTTCAGGTCAATCCTGGGGGAAGACATTTTACCTGGAAGAAAAATGACGGCAGGATATTCTCAATTTCGCTACCTCCCGGCCGGAGACCGCGCGCTTGTGGTTGAAGTGGGCAATGAGATTTCCCCGGAAGTCCATCAAAAAGTCCGGGGATTAGTTCTATCACTCGAACAGAGCCTTCTTCCCGGTATCTGCGAACTTGTGCCAACCTATCGCTCTGTCATGATTTTTTACGATCCGGACATCGTTTCATTTAACGAATTCGTGGCGCACCTCAAACAGTTGGAAACCCATGTCCACGCTGCCGAGCTCCCGGAACCGAGGATTGTAGAACTCCCGGTTGTTTACGGCGGAGATTTTGGCCCGGATATCAAAGATGTCGCTGAGCATCATCATTTAAGTGAAGCAGAGGTGGTCGCTTTGCACAGCGGGCGTGACTATCTGGTGTATATGCTCGGATTCACGCCGGGGTTTTGCTATTTAGGCGGCATGAACAAGAAGCTTGACACGCCGCGTCTCGAAACCCCGCGCTCCCGAATCCCTGCCGGATCAGTTGGCATCGCCGGCCTGCAAACCGGCATCTATCCGATTGATTCGCCAGGAGGGTGGCGTATCATCGGCAGAACGCCGCAGCGGATTTTTGATCCCCAACGCGAACCACCTGTCCTGATACGAGTTGGAGATTACGTCCATTTTACGCCGATTGTTCTCCGGGAATATACGTGGCGATGCACATTATAACACCTGGTTTGTTAACCACGATTCAAGACCTCGGTCGTTGGGGATATGGACAATACGGAATGCCGGTCGCAGGCGCGATGGATCACGATGCCATGCGCCTCGGTAACATTTTACTCGGTAATCCTGAGAATGCTCCTGTCATGGAAATAACCATTTTGGGCCCAACTATTTCCTTTGACCACAGAATTCATTTTGCGCTGACAGGTGGTGACTTGCAGCCATTTTTGAACTCGCACCCGATCTCCCTCTGGAGCGTCCACCTTGCACGACCGGGCGATCAACTTTCTTTTGGAGGTGCTTCTTCAGGTTGCCGGGCTTACCTCGCGGTAGCTGGCAGCTTCGATGTGCCCTATGTGATGGGAAGTGCCTCAACCTATCTGCGGGGGAAATTAGGAGGGTATAATGGCAGAGCCTTACAAGCCGGAGATGTCCTGGTGACAAAGCCGACTTCACACCCTACGCTCGCAGACCTGGCACTTTCAGATGATGAGAAACCGCGCTATCGGGACGTGATCCGTGTTATTCCGGGGCCACAGGACGACGCGTTTACCCAGGAGGGACTCAAAACTTTTTTGTCAGCCGAATACACTGTGAGCCATCAGGCTGACCGGATGGGCTGCCGTCTTGAAGGCCCTATGATTATGCACAAGAACAGCGCGGACATTATTTCAGACGGGATTGCTCCCGGAGCTATACAGGTTCCGGCGCACGGGACCCCGATCATCATGCTGGCCGACCATCAAACCACAGGAGGCTACACAAAAATCGCGACTGTGATTTCCGTCGATATTCCCTCAGTTGCCCAAAAGAAACCTGGCGACACTCTCCGGTTTGAACAGATCCCGGTGGAGGATGCTCAACAACTCTATCGGGAACGAGAAGAGCAATTGACACGTCTAAAACAATATATTACCTTAAAAATGCGACGAATTCCCTCCTACATCGTCACAGTGAACGGCCAGACATTCCAGGGAAGTGTCCAAGAGCTATAAAATTGTTTACCATAATTCGCTACCAGGAGACAACGCCTGAACACGCGCATGGCATGGAAAATGGTGCGATATGACATGCTTACAAACGTATTTTTCTGCATACCTGTTACTATTTTTATGTCTTCGCATTTTTGTGACATAATTTTTCATGTAACGCTTCAGATGGGAGAATTGTACGATGAGCTTAGAAAAGACGAGTCTATCGGTATTACGAGAAGCATTGGAAAGATTAGACGAAGGATTTAAAGACCTACCCGAAATGAAGACAGAGGTAGATGAGATAGATGCCTTACGTACGGTTTTACTTGAGACGGCCGAGCGGATGCAGGATAACTATCCCTATCAGCATCCGTTGTATGCCGGTCAAATGCTGAAGCCGCCTCATCCGGTGGCGCGGTTGGCTTACATGCTCTCAATGTGGATTAATCCGAACAATCATGCTCTGGATGGTGGACGTGCCAGTTCTGCGATGGAAAAAGAAGCGGTTGCTGACATTGCGACAATGTTTGGCTGGGATGCGCATCTGGGGCATTTGTGCGGCGGCGGAACTCTGGCTAATATGGAGGCGTTGTGGGTTGCTGGCCGTCTTCACCCCGGCCAAAAAATTGTCGCTTCGCAGCAGGCGCACTACACCCATAGCCGACTTTCAGAAGTTTTAGGACTCTCATTTCAAGCCGTCCCCTGTGACGCCAGAGCGAAGATGGATGTACATGCCCTTGAATGTACTTTGAAACAAGGTAATATCGGAACTGTTGTGGCGACATTGGGCACAACCGCCGCCGGTTCCATTGATCCGTTACCCGACATTCTGGCCCTGAAGGAACGGTATAACTTTCGTCTCCATGTTGATGCTGCTTACGGCGGCTATTTTATCCTTGCCGAGAACCTCGAAGCGGAAGCACGGGCAGCATTTGACGGAATTGCGGACGTTGATTCTATCGTCATCGATCCCCATAAACACGGTTTGCAACCGTACGGATGCGGTTGTATCCTGTTCAAAGACCCCTCAGTGGGACGATTTTACAAACATGATTCGCCTTATACCTATTTTAGCTCGGCAGAACTGCACTTAGGAGAGATTAGCCTGGAATGTTCACGAGCCGGAGCCTCAGCCGTCGCCTTATGGGCCACGCAGAAATTGTTGCCCCTTCAGCGCGGCGGAACATTTGCGCAGGGGGTGGAAAATGGCAGAAAAGCCGCCCTTGCTCTTTTTCGCCACATTCAGGAGGACGGACGATTTCTGACCGCATTCCCGCCAGAACTTGATATTATTATCTGGGCGCCGCAAGGCGACCGCGCCAGCGACATTTCACGCCGCTCAAAGACCTTCTTTGAAGCTGCGGCTGCTAAAAACCTGCACCTTGCCGTCGCCAGTTTTCCCAAAACATTGTTTGAGGATTCCTGGGACATTATCTGGGATGAGGATCAGGTATACTGTCTGCGTTCTTGCCTTATGAAGCCGGAACACCTCACCTGGGTGGAACAAATATGGCAAACATTGGACGAGGTTGCAACAAGAACCGTATAGTTCTGCTCTCTTACGAACCGTATTTCCCATATTGCTGCCGGTCTGTAAAATAGAGAACAAGTCGTTGTCCATTTATTTCAATGGGGTAATAGAGTTCATAAAATCCGTCACTCGCACTGAACAGATACACGGTCTCCTGACCATCAAGGACTTGCTGCAAATAGATACGTTCCTCTTTTGAGCAGGGATAAATATAATCAGTCTTTTTGATGTTCTCAATATCACCATAGTGACGCCGCAACCGAAGGAAAACCCGTTCGCGTTCAATCGTGTCATCGACAATAACGCTGACTTCAGGAAAGTGTTCATCAATATGTGCTAAGATGCCAAGGGTCAGGTCGATTGACGAGATATAGGCGGCAGAAAATTGGTACGGCGTAAATTTAGTCAGAAGGTCATGTTTTTCTTCCACTAAGTAGCGCGCCGCATCGACCAAGAGGCGTTCCCGAATGCGTGTTGTCCGCAAGTCGCCTGCATACAACAGGCCAAAGATAATGGGAAACGAGAGCACAAAAATCAGGATGCCCCATTTTCCTTGTTGGGTTTTGGGAGACGGCCTGGTGAGGGAAGCAGGCGATGCGGCATGGAGCGTCTCTGAAATCGTGGTTAAATTGAGCATGACATTTACAATGATGGCTCCACCGAGGAGCGCAAGAATCGCAAGAACACTGAGATAAAAAGCTTCCGTGATGTTTTCGCGGAACACTTTAAACCCAAAAACCGTGATGCAGGTAAACATGAAGACCCAATAGATGAGAACAAGAATGCTCATAAGAGCAACTCGATTCGTCAATGTGATAATTTTTTTATTATACATAACGGTGTTCCTCTCTGTATTTCAGAATCTATATGGTTGTAATGTTAAATGGTTATGCGACTGCTGGTAATATTCGATTCCTTCAGATGCTCAATCTATACAACAACCATCTGACATTTTGCAAGAACTTTTTGCGAAGATGTTCATTATTTGACATCGTTCATTCAAAACAATTATGCGCATATTTACCACAAAAAAACGCTGAAATAAACGCAAACGCGCGATTTTTCCGCGTTCCTGGCCCGTTTCAGGATTTTATTTCTGACAATGTTTATTTGATTGACAAAAAGTTTTTCTAAGATGAGAATTGAGAATAAGGGAATGTTGTATATATAAGGGTTGATCCTCAATGAGATGTGTCATACAATAACCCTTCCTGTGCCATCCCTGGATAGGAATTCCTCTACAGGGCGGGCACACATCCGCGAGGGTGATACGACTCAATCAGGACACCTGTAGTTGCGCCTTGGGATAAACCATATAAGAAGGACAAAGGGAGGACTTACGAGATGAACGAGGCTACGCTTGTGTATTACAATGGTCAGTTCCTCACCAAACAAGAGATCAGGATTTCACCTGATGATCGGGGGTTTTTGTTCGCCGATGGTGTATATGAAGTCATACTTTCCTATAAAGGGACGTTCTTTCGATTCGAAAAACATGTGCAGCGCATGCAGCGCGGACTCCGGGAACTCCGGATCGATTTTCCCGCTCTTCACTCGTTACAGGAGGTGGCTGAAACGCTTATCAGGGAAAATCATTTTGAGCACAGGGATGCGAAGGTGTATGTGCAGATTACACGTGGAGCTGCGCCCAGAAGTCATACCTTTCCGAACCCTGACGTTCCGCCGACAGTCTATGCCGCGGCTTCTCCTTTTCAGCTTTCACGCCAGGTTTGGGAGGAAGGGGCGACCGTGCTGTTGGTGCCGGATATTCGTTGGGCGCGCTGCGATATTAAGTCAATCGCACTGTTGCCGAATACGTTGGCGTTTCAGCAGGCAAAAGAGGCCGGAGCGCATGAAGCGGTATTCGTGCGGGACGGCGTTGTGACCGAAGGCGCGCACACAAATTTTTGTGCGGTTTATAAAGGCACATTGTTTACCGCGCCGACGAGTAATTACATCCTTGCCGGGATTACCCGCAAGGTGCTCCTGAACCTCTGTCAGGAATTACACATTCCGGTGCAGGAGTTCCCTATTTTTGAGAAAGACCTTCCCCGGGCCGATGAGTGTCTGATTGCGGGAACAACAACAGAAATTACCCCGGTTGTTCAAATCAATGAGAGGGTGATTGGAAGCGGCACCCCGGGACCGATTACAAAAGCCCTTCAGCAGGCATTTCAGCAATTGGCGTACCCGGATTTTTGACAGGATGAACAGGATTGACAGGATACAAACTATTCACTCTTGAGGGGAAGCACGATTAACAACACCAAATAAACTAAAACCTGCCTGGACGACGCGCTTACAAACATCCTGTCAATCCTGTTCATCCCGTCAAAAAAAATTACCGATACTTGCCGATTTTTGGGTTCAGTTCCTCCCGCAGCCAATCGGCAAACAAGTTGATGCCCACCACGAGCAAAATAAGGGCTGCCGCCGGAAAGAGCACCATCCACCACATCCCGGCATAAATGTAATTCTTGCCGATGGCGATCATCATTCCCAGCGAAGGTTCTGTCATCGGCACTCCAACCCCCAGGAAGCTCAGCGTGGCTTCCAGCATGATCACCACGGCCAGATCGACCGCGACAACCACAAAAATCGGAGCAATCGCGTTAGGAGTCAGGTGCTTGAGCAGTAATCGAAAATCTTTCGCGCCCGTGGCTTTGGCAGCCATGATATACGTCTCTTGTTTGACAGACAACACACTGCCGCGCATGGTACGGGCATATCGGACCCAGTCGGCGATACAAATTGCGAGAATCACCGTGAGCACTCCGCGTTGTTTCATCAGCCCCAGAAACAGAAATGCCATAAGCGTAGTGGAAAAGGAAAAGAAGGTATCAGCCAGCCGCATTATGATTGTATCCAGGATGCCTCCGTAATATCCGGCCAGTAGGCCCATCACCACGCCAAATGTTCCGGCAAAAATGACCACGCCGAAACCGACGCGCAACGATGTGCGGCAGCCATATAGCATCGTGCTCAAAATCCCGCGCCCCTGATCGTCAGTACCAAACAAAAAGGGTAAGTGTCCCCCTTCCATCCAAATCGGCGGCGTCAGAAAGTGTTCCAGGCTCAAGGTCTCCAGATCATACGGATTCTGAGGAGCCAGCCAGGGCGCAAACGCAGCGATAATGAAGAAAATCAGGATAATAATACTCCCGACTATTGCCGAGGGATCGTGAAGGAAATCATAAAGAATCTTTGATCTGATGGGTCGATTAATCATAGCGAATTTTGGGATTGATGAAGGCATAGAGAATATCTACACCAATATTGATGGCAATGATGATGAAGGCCGCGAGCATAATGTACGTGACCACGACCGGCTGATCGGATTCGTAAATCGACGTGAGGAGCAGATTTCCCATCCCCGGCCATTGAAAGATCGTTTCGGTGACAATTGAAAACGCAATCATCTCGCCAAATTGCAGGCCCGCCACTGTGACCACAGGGATCATCACATTGCGTAGCGCATGTTTGAGGATCACTTTTGCCGGCGATAGCCCTTTTGCCCAGGCTGTTTTGATATACTCTTCCGTCAGGACTTCGCGCATCCCGGCGCGGGTGAGCCGCAGCAGCACGGCTAATTGATACATGCCCAGCGTCAGCGCGGGGAGCAGGATGTGGGTCAGCCCGCTCACCGTGAGTAAGCCGCTGCGCCATTTCCCAATCATGACCGTATCGCCGCGTCCGAATGACGGTAAAATCTGAATATAGGCTGAAAAGAGCATGATCAGCAAAATTCCTGTCAGAAATGTCGGGATCGAAATCCCGCCCAGGGAGCCGGCCATAATCAGACGGTTTCTCAGAGCATAGGGTCTCAAAGAGACGAGTACGCCGAGAGCAATACCCAGCAGAAAAGAAAAGCACATTGCGACCATCGCCAGTTCAAAGGTCGCCGGAAGGCGTTCCAGGATCAAGCCCAGCGCCGGAACCCGGCTCACATAGGATTTGCCAAAATTCCCGTGTAACGCATTCCATACAAAGCTGATATATTGAATGTACAGGGGTTTATCCAACCCAAATGCTCTTCGCACCTGCTCCTGTTCCTGTTGAGTCGCATAGCGCCCGGCCAGCGTGAGAACGGGGTCTCCCATATACCGGAAAATGAAGAAACACAAGAGCGAAACCGCCAGGAGCACAATCGCCCCCTGAATCAATCGGCGAACAATGTAAGTCACCATAAGATGGGTTCTTTCGTCTGTTCCCGTTCCCAAGCTGAAGCTTGGGAACGGGAACGAAAGACCTGCCAGAGGTTCAACAAGCTGTCAGGCCTTACCTGCGGTTGAGAACGTTACTCTTTCGTCATTTCTTTATACACTAACCAGCGATCCGGGCGCGGGGTGAACTGAATCCCTTTGCCTTTCTGGGTGGCATACAGGTCTTGCTGATAGTGCAAGGGGATTACGGCAATTTTATCCATAGCCATTTTGTTGAGTTTTTCCAATGCCCCTTTCCGTTCGGCCGGATCAACGATATTCGCCGTCGAATCGAGCAAGGCATCAATTTCGGGATCAGAGAAATTGGTGCCGTTCAGACCGCCAAACCCTTTTTCCTCATTGCGGGAATGGAGCAGTTTGAAGTAGGTTCGGCCCATATCAAAGGTTCCATCGAACCACCCGATGAGATAAAAATCGAGAATCCCTTCATCCACCTCCGGGAAAAAGATCGATTTCGGTTTGACATCCAGTTCGACTTTAATCCCGATTTTTGCCAAATATTTTGCTACAGCTTCAGCGATCTTGGCATCGTTGACATAGCGATCGTTGGGGCCGGTCATCTTGATCTCGAAGCCATTTTCATAGCCAGCTTCTTTCATGAGCGCTTTTGCTTTTTCCAGATCGTACGGCAGTCGTTTTATGTCGGCATTATAGCCGATTGTGGGCGGATCGGGGATCTGAGCTGCAGGGGCCGCATGACCGCGCATGATTTTTTCGATAATTTCGTCTTCATTGATGGCCATATATATGGCCTGGCGCACGCGAATGTCAGCTAAAGGCGTGTCAGGTTTGTTATGGAGCGGCAAAAAGATCGAACGCCGGGCCGGTCGTTCAACCACGTCGAGTTTTGGATTCGTTTTTACTTTATCGTACAGTTCAACCGGCACGCCGGACACGAGGTCTACCTGTCCTGAAACAAGGGCTGCAAAGCGGGTCGAGGCTTCCTTAATCGGACGTTCTTCAATCTGTTTGATTTGAGGAGCGCCGCCCCAATAATCCTCATTCGCTTCCAGTTTCAGATACGATCCTTTGACCCATTCCACAAACTTATAGGCCCCGGTTCCAATCGGGTTCAGACCAACATCGCCCGGGTCCCGGCTTTCGGTTGATTCTTTATCCATAATGAATATCTGGTGCATATTATTCGCAAACCAGGGAATATTCATTTTCGTTGTAATCACGACCGTATAATCGTCAATAATGTCAACCGATGCCAGGGTATTGCCGGTATTGATGAATTCTGACACTTCCGGGTTGCCGAGACGTTCAAAGGTGAATTTCACATCTTCGGCGGTGAAAGGATTTCCATTATGGAAGGTGACCCCTTTGCGCAGATAAAACTTCCAGGTCACATCATCAAGTCGTTCAAACTTTTCTGCCAGAGCCGGAGCCAATGTGCCATCCGCGCCTGTGCGTTGGAGCAAGCCATCGAAAATATTTGTCATCCGCGACAAATTTGCATCTGCGTCCGACCCGTGGGGATTCATCGTTCTCGGCGGTGTATCGACTGCCACCACGAGTGACTGCGCCAGCACCGTTCCATTGAAAAAAAGACATACACTCACAACAAGCATGAATATGGCAATACGTTTCATAACGAGTAACCTCCTTCAACATGTTAACAATTTTTGGGTTCATACCCTCTTGTTCACCACACAATCATGAGAGCAACAACACATCGTTCATAATTTTTATATGTCAGCCCTCCTTTCGATACGTTGGAAATGTGCAAAAGCCGATAACGCTTGTTCTTTTACACTTTCCCACGTAAGGTGTAAAACGATTGAGTCACGAATGACACAAATTGACACGAATAAGAAATTTTTGCAAACTAACGTTTACACTCCTGAGTTGGCGCCCCAAGCTGGAGTACAAACTTTAGTTTGCCGCACAGTGTTCTTAAGTCAACAGTATTGCCCTCCCTCCCTGTCCGGGGAGATGACTCCTTGTCCTGTCAGCTTTAGAAATCCCTGACTCCTGAAGCGTGTCAAAGTCTACCCGAATAAATGGCAACTCACGTAATGGCTGCCGCCAATATCCTGCAAATGCGGTTGCTCCCGATCACAGGGGCCGAAACGCCGGGGGCACCGGGGATGAAAATGACAACCGGACGGCGGGTTGATCGGGCTTGGAACATCGCCTTGCAGGATAATCCGTTCTTTCTTTCGCGTCGGGTCTGCCAGCGGAATTGCGGAAAGTAAGGCCCGGGTATAGGGATGTTTCGGATGTGTATAAATATCCTGATATGCGCCGGTTTCCACGATTTTTCCCAGATACATCACCGCGATTCGGTTACAGATGAATTCAATCACGGCCAGATCATGGGCAATGATAATATACGAAAGCTGAAATTCTTTCTGCAAATCGATCAGGAGATTGATAATTTGAGCCTGGATCGATACATCAAGGGCTGATACTGGTTCATCGCCGATCACCAGGGCCGGATCGAGGGCCAGCGCCCGGGCAATCCCGACCCGCTGTCGTTGTCCGCCGCTGAATTCGTGGGGATAACGCCGCGCATTTTCTGCTGAGAGTCCCACCGTTTCCAATAGATACGCGATCCGGTCTTTCCGTTTACGTCCTTGATAGAGTTTGTGGATGTCCATCGAATCGCCCAGAATCTGTCCCACAGTCATCCTGGGATTGAGTGACGAATAGGGGTCCTGGAAGATGACTTGCATCTCTTTACGAAGTTCCCGAAGCTGGGACGGCTTCATTCCCGTCACATCTTGTCCCTGGTATGTGACCGTACCGGAAGTTGGCTCTATCAGCCGTAAGATCGCCAGGCCGGTCGTCGTTTTGCCGCATCCGCTTTCTCCGACTAATCCCAGAGTTTCTCCTTTTTTCAACGTGAGTGAGACGCCGTCTACAGCATACACATGGTCGACTGTGCGGGAGAATACGCCCTTTTTGATCGGGAAATGCACCTTCAGGTTGTCAACATTTAACAATGCTTCCACAATGACTATTCCTTCCCTTGAGAAATTCTCCCATGTAACGTGTCACGTTCAGATGTAGGCGCGCGGTCTCCGCGCCCGATTATGAGCGGGGAAACCCTACCCCTACGAAGGACTCACGTGTCATGCCGTGCGTATGTCCATGAAGGCCATACACGACTCCCCTAATGATCCAGCATTTTGTGGCGTCCGTGAGAGTGTTCAGTGACAAAATGTTACTGATACTTCCAGCAACGCACCTTGTGTGTGTCAGACAGGGCGCGTAATTCCGGCATTTCCTGACGACAGACCTCCATAAGATCACCGCAGCGCGGCGCAAAACTGCATCCTGGCGGCAAGTTGTAGAGATTGGGAACCGTGCCTTTGATCTCATCGAGCCGCTCCCGCCCTCGCTCCGATCTATCCCCCGGTTGGGGGATTGATTTGAGTAATCCCTCGGTATAAGGATGTTTGGGGCGTTGAAAGATGTCCAGCGTATCGGCTTCTTCAACGACTCTTCCGGCATACATCACAACCACACGCCTCGCGACTTCTGCGATGACTCCCAAATCATGTGTGATCATCATAATCGCCGTCCCATAATCTGCCTGAAGCTGGAGCATCAGGTCCAATATCTGAGCTTGCACAGTCACGTCGAGGGCTGTGGTTGGCTCGTCAGCAATTAAAATTTCCGGGTTGCACGACAGCGCCATCGCAATCATTGCCCGCTGCCGCATTCCGCCGCTGAGTTGATGGGGATATTCGCGGACACGTCTTTCCGGTGCTGGAATGTGGACTCTTTTGAGCATCTCAATCGCGCTGTTCCAACTCTCGCGTTTGGTTTGACGCTGGTGAAGAGTAAACATCTCAGCGATTTGATCGCCGATTGTATAGACAGGGTTCAGCGAGGTCATCGGTTCCTGAAAGATCATGGCGATCCGATTCCCACGTATATTTCGCATCCGTTCGGGAGGATAGTTGACGAGATCATCCCCATCAAACAGAATTTGGCCGTATTCGATTCTTCCCGGAGGTTGGGGGATCAGCTTCATAATCGTCTGGGCGGTCACACTTTTGCCACAGCCCGATTCGCCGACAATACCGAGGATTTCCCTGGGGTTCAGGTGGAACGACACGCCATCGACAGCTTTGACGACGCCTTCAAAGGTATGAAAATACGTTGCCAGCTCGTGAACTTCAAGAAGATGCGGAGGAGCATTCATTAAACGAACCTGATGCAATAGGCCTCAGTTCTGCCACGAAGGCACGAAGAGAAGAGAAACGAATTCGTACATGTT
>Ga0256845_1002444_pt1 | contig 13452 bp, 13 predicted proteins | sample RiftiametaG_FD_189101 | JGI IMG/M metagenome (GOLD analysis project Ga0256845, IMG submission 189101) | Tube worm associated microbial communities from hydrothermal vent at the East Pacific Rise, Pacific Ocean - Riftia | ecosystem: Host-associated > Annelida > Integument > Unclassified ... | reverse complement strand
TTGAATTGTTTTTTGCATTATTAAGGCAAAATAATTTAGCATAACTAGTTACGGTAGATTATTTTAACGAAGAGAATGTGAAAAACAAACAAGATAATTGACGTAGATTATAGTCAATATGGTATTAGAAGCTTCTGCAATTTTGACATTGTTTTGAGGTAACAGAAAGTTAGGCTCAAGACTCTAAGCTTGCTTAAATAATAACAAGGTTTTATCTATTTATTTTAACTCCATTGCCATCACACTCAAAACATTACTTGTAGTAGCTTTTATTTATATTTTTTACTTCTTCCCTCGCTATAATCTATCGTTACAAGTGTTGTATCTAAATTTGGCAATTGAAACAAACTCATTGCAATTTGCTCTGCCTCTCCCAAACGCTTCAATTGATATTGAGCACTTAGTATTTCATACAAAAAAATAGACGTTTTAGTTTCTTTGTATAAAATCTTAAAATCTGCCAGAGCCTCTTATACCAGTTTAACTATAATATGAGTCTAATTTAGATTGAATTGTTTTTTGCAATATCGAGGAAAAATGATTTAGCATAACTGGTTACGGTAAATTATTTTAACGAAGAGAGTGTAAAAACAAACAGGATAAATGACTTATCTTATAGTTAAAATGGTATTACCTACTTTCTAATACGACCTGACATGCATTTCTAATTAATTAGTCTTTTTCGAATCCTTATTTAAAGAAATCGAAGTGGACTTAACACAGTTCACATAATCTTGTGATCCAAAAAATAACATCGACAAAGTATCCACCAAGCCATCCAACTGGTTGGGACGCAAAACAATCATCTAATAAACTGCATTTTTGACAGTAGGAATGTCATTAAACTGTATAGCTACATTAAAAACTGACTGTTTGTACTTGGTAAACCTCTTACTGAGTCTGTACACCTAATGATAATAAAACAGTGACTATTACTATATGTTTTTTTATAATTTTACTGGTTTTAATTTATATTTTTCTTTGGCCAATCGCAATAAATACGGCTTAGCTTCTTCTATTGTATTCTTAATCTCACCCAACAAAACAGCCTCTTTAATCGCCTCTTTGAGCTCCCCTATCTCTCTACACGGAGATAAGTTAAACATTTTCATAATATATTCTCCAGTTATAACTGGCTGAAAATTACGAACTTGGTCTTTCTCTTCCACTTCTAGCATTTTCTGCTCTACAAGGTCAAAGTTTTTAAGGTATTTTTTAACCTTATGGTCATTCTTAGAAGTGATATCTGCCCTACACAAAGTCATTAAGTCTTCTACATCTTCCCCAGCTTCAAACAGCAATCTTCGTACCGCAGAATCTGTAACCGTACTTTTGACCAAAGCAATTGGTCTAAGATGAAGCCGTACAAGCTTCTGTACATACTTCATTTTAGCACCCAAAGGAAGTTTTAACCTTCTGAAAATACTCGGCACCATCCTCGCACCCTTATCTTCATGCCCATGAAAAGTCCAACCCACTTTTTTGTTAAATCGCTTCGTATCTGGTTTGGCAATATCATGTAATATCGCTGCCCATCTCAAGTATAAATCATCCGTATATTCTGTAATATTATCCAATACCTGTAACGTATGATAAAAATTATCTTTATGTCCTTTCCCCTCAATAATATCAACGCCATACAAAGCAATCATTTCTGGAAAAAACTTTTCTAGCAAACCCGTATTAAACAAAATCTTAAACCCGTAAGACGGTACTTTGGACAACACTACCTTGTTCAACTCTACAATAATCCGTTCTTTAGAAATAATATCTAACCTATCTTTATTATCACATAAAGCATCATACGTATCTGGGTCAATATCAAAATTAAGTTGCGAAGCAAAACGAACCGCTCTCATCATCCTAAGCGGATCATCCGAAAAAGTAACATTAGCATCTAGCGGAGTCTTAATTATTTTCTTTTTCAAGTCTTTTACGCCATCAAAGGAATCTAATAATTCGCCAAAACTATCCTTATTTAAGCTTATCGCTAAAGTATTAATTGTGAAATCCCTTCTATTCTGATCATCTTCTAGCGTACCATCCTCTACAATTGGCTTACGAGAGTCAGCACGATATGACTCCTTACGGGCTCCTACAAACTCATACTCCTCATCTCCCACCCGAAACATTGCAGTACCAAAATTCTTAAAAAACCGAACCTGAATCCCCTCTCCCATCAATTCTGCACTACGGTTAGCAAGCTCAATCCCACTACCTACACACACAAAATCTATATCTTTACTCGATCTACCTAATATCAAATCTCGCACATACCCGCCTACCACATAGCACTGAACATTCAGTTCTTCCGCTGCCTGAGACACTGATCCAAAAATCTTATCTTGTAATTTTGACTTAAAATCCATTACACAAAAAAGGTCTCATACCATGAGATTGTAATATGTCACCATGAAACCTTTATCTTCTTTTAAAAGAATATAATATCACTCAATAAATAAAACATTATCACCCGGCACTTCAATATTCACTTTATGATTTTCTTCTATATGACAAATCATTTTAATATGAGAATCCATTTCTGTCAAATCCTCATCAAATCCTGCCACAATCATTTTCACATTCTTATACGAACCTTCAAAATTAGCCAATCTTCCCGTTTCTCTAAAGTAAATAGACGTATTATGAGCATCTTGAGAAATTTTCACATCATCACTCCCAACAAACTCAGTATAAATGTGACTATTAGCAATTAACTTAATCAACTGACATCTAAACGGCAAAATCAGTCTATTACCATTATAATACCCTCTTTTCTCTGTTTTTACAATCTCTAAAATTTCTTTACTTTTCATATTATTAATCTCTAATCAATTGATATTCTCCATTCAATCCAACTTTGATAATCCTAGAAGCCTTACCCTTGGTCGTATCGTAGCGACAATTTACAATATAATCTACACCGTCCAAAATTTGCTTACTTAAATCTTTATATAACCGAGGCGTAGGTTCTCCACTCACATTGGCAGACGTACTCACCAAACCCTTATTAAAACGGCGAAGCAAATCAAAACCAAAACCTTCTTTCAACAATCTAATCGCCACACTCCCATCCTCTCCCAACACCTCTTTCGCAAGTCCTTTCCCACCAGGGAGTATCATTGTAAGTGGTTTTTCGGAATACTCAAGAATATCCCAAGCAACATCTGGTACACGCTGTACATAATCATACAACTGCCCAATATCCTGTATCAAAACAATCAAAGGACGACCAAATTCACGTTTTTTAACCTTACATAATTTCCTCACAGCAACGACGTTAGTTGGGTCACAACCCAAACCCCAAACTGTATCTGTTGGGTATAAAATCACCCCGCCAGACCTTAACTCTTGTACCGTTTTATTTATCTCTTCTTTCAAAATATTTTTATTTGGGGCATCCCAATACTTCCTTTTCAGTCAGTATTGGTCGGGCTCTCACTACTCATCCCGCTTGCTACGCGCGTGATTCAGACAAACCGTTCAGTCCCTATTCCACGCCTACAAAACCAAATTCTGTACTATCACTTTACTTCCCTCTATACAAAAAATCTTATATGTTTTCTCTTTCGAGAAATACATCAAAGAAATCTCCCCCGTAGAACTTAATACAGTAGGTGTTTTTACATGCTCACCTTTCTTATCCAAAACTTCTATCACACCATCTTGTTTATTTCTTACAAAAAAATATATTTCATTTTTTATCCTATACGCTTGAACAGCATAATCCTCAGAAACTAGAGATCTCTTAAAAATTTGTTTATACTTAGTATCATAAACAACCATATCACCCTTAGTAAACTCAACAAAGACAAGTCCACCTCCCACAACCTGAATAGGAATAGCATAAACAGTCATATTATTATGGCTCGCCAACTCCCCATACAAATTAACTTTCTTTATTTCCCCATCATCGTACAATGCCGTAAAATAAGTATCTTCAAAAGAAACCCCTTTTTCCATAAACAAATTAGAAATAGGTTTAGCATCCATCTCTTTTGGGAAGTGAGGCACATCATTTCCATTACGCCTTTTTACAATAACCTTTCCTGACTTTTGTAAACCCACAATATAATCTTTACCCTTTACTCTTATGTGCCTTGGTGCTGTCACAAACTCTTCTTTGGTTTCTTGTGGTTGCCAACCCACTAAGTTTTTATGATCCGTATCATATAAGTACAACTTACCTGATAATGTGGTTAATAAAACTCTGTACTTTTTATTCCTATCATAATCCAATACCGACACATCAGCAATAGACTCCCCTTCAGGCACTAACCAAGGAAACCCTTCTACATCCCTCCCTAACCTATCAACACAAAAAATCTTATTTACCGTAGCCATCAAATACTGTTTTTTTCCATTTCGAAACCAATCTACTTCTACCAGATTAGTTACAAGATTATCACCAAGGTGCTTTGTCCACTCCTTTCTTCCAGTCATTGTGTACATATATAACTTCAACGAAGCATCTACAACCATCACGACTTTCTTCTTTGTCGCATGATTAGTCATAATATAAGGTTTCGACATTAATAATGTATCAGCCTCAATAACACTATCTTTAAGATCTTCATTTACTACAGGTGTATGTATCGCCAACTCGCTTGTCTCTCCTTTTTCAGAAATAGAAAAATCAACCAAACAATCATCTCCTTCCCAACTAAACTCTAAAACTACTATCTTTTGTCTTTCTATCGCTTTGTCAAATTCTTTTGTCCTCAACAACCACTCTTTCCCTTCTAGCAGTTGTGAAAAGAAATGAGGATTAGCTACAGTAGCCCAACTACAGGGAGAAATATGATTCCTCAATTGTTCACTCATCTCCACAGATCTTGCCCAAACTTCATCTTCTTCGTAATCATCTAATAATTGTCTCAAAGCAAACTTTTCTCCTATCACACAATAACCATCCAACATCATATAAGATGGGGACTGCATACTATCCATTCTAAACTCTTTCCCGAGTAACACTTCCGAAAAATTCGTAATCCCACAAGAATGAATCGCATCCTTGTTATAATTTGTATCTACATTTGAATCTAATGCCATTTTTTGATCGACTGACTTCCACCAGTCAATTATCTTGTCATCATCAATACTTGGTAAGTACAGCAACTGACTCGACTTTCCCTCATTATATAATCTAGCCAAACCAACTTGCCCCTCTAGTAAGTAGAACAATTGAGACAAATCTATATCATAATCTTTTTTAAGCACTTCCCATTCTTTAGCTGCAAGGTCTTCCTGTTGATAAAAATACGCCTGTAAATCATCTCTAAATCTCAAGCCATCTGTCATAGAAAAAAAACTTAACGAAGCTGTCTTATCTGACATCACCTTATCCAAAGAGAAATCTAATCTACCTTGTCGTTTCAAGCAAGACAAAAAAGACAAATCCTCCGTTTCTTGAGCAATGCCATCTAAATATATTTCGTCGTGCGTACTTTGTAATCCCAACCTAAAACTCCCTCTCCAATTACTTAACATTCCCTTATTTACAAATGGGAATAACCTTTGCACATCTTTATCATTTTGAATATTAGCTATTAAATGATTGTTCTTTTTATCAAAAAAATCAAACGATATTTTTGTTTCTAAAACGGTTTTATCCAACAAAACAGGACTACTTGTACAAAACAAATGACCACCTACAGATCTAGCAGTGATTTCCTTCCCCTGAATTGTTTTTTTCCAATCGTTACTACTATTTTGCACATTTTCATAACCTATGAAAATATGATTATCAGGTAATATCTCGATTATTCGCTTTGCCTTACCTATTCCTTGTAAAGATGACTCTATTTCTATAAGCAGAGGATTTAAAGCAGAAAAAGATAGTAAGTTCGCTTTTTCATTATCTTCCGAGACATCTTCCGAAACAAAAAAAACAAGCCCCTTTTGTGAGAAATACCCTGAAAAAGAAATCTCTTGCTCTGGAAAAAAAAAATGAGTCAGAAAGTATCCTCCTGAACCAATCACTACTAAACCCAATAATATAATAATACTTTTTTTCACTTCCCGTAATTATAACAATCCCTATCCTACAAACATTCGAGACAAACACCCCCTTACATGAAATATCTTTGCCTTTTTTTAACCAAAAACAATATCGACAAAAATACAAAAAATAGTTGGACACCCATCATTAAGCACGTTTAAAAGTTCAGTTCGAAAAACAACATCAATCAAATATCCATTGATAAAATTTTATGAAGTGTAAATTAATTGCTAATTTGCACTTATTATACTAATGAAAAGAACAACTCGATCATATAAAAAAAAAAATGTAGGAAGCTATCCTTTTACCTCAGTGGTATTAAGTGTTAGTTTTTCATTATTTTTAGTCGGTTTATTTGCACTAATGTTTGTAAGTGGAAAAGAACACACGCAAAAACTAAAGGAATTTAAACTCAATATATACTTGACCTCAAATAGTGGGACTAAGGATGTAGAAAAGCTAAAAACACTTTTAGCAAATAAGCCTTACGTCTTGAAAAAAAATCAATACGCTGCAATTAGTTTCGCATCAAAAGAAGACATTACAAAACGTTTTGCCGAAGAAAATCAACTCAGTTTAGATGAAATAGTAAATACTGCTGGATTTAACCCCTTTAAAGCCTGTATTACGGCTACTATTTCGGCCAATTTTACTAGCCAAAAAAAATTAATTAAAATCAAAAAAGAGCTAGAGAATTATTCTTCGGTACATGAAGTAGATCTTAACAATACTGATACAAAAAAAATAGCTGAACTCGACGAGAATCTTAACATTATCACCATTATCCTTACCGTTCTTATTATTGCTTCAATTATTATTATCTTATTCCTTATCAACAACACCATAAAACTTGCCTTATTCTCTCAACGCTTCTTGATACGAAGTATGCAATTAGTAGGAGCTACAGCTAGTTTTATTCAGAAACCTTTTGTTGGAAGATCGTTAGCAGTAGGAATAGTCTCAGGCTTAATCGCTACAGGCTTACTATATGTCACATCTATGTATTTCAACCATCAACTGCCTATTCTCAAGACATACCTTAACCTAGAAAACATATTAATTATTGGGGCTTCACTTATTATAATCGGTTGCATCGTTACTGCTTTTAGTACAATTATATCTGTTCAAAAATATTTAAAAACGTCCTTAGACGAATTACATTAACATAAAATTAACACCATGGTTTTTACAAAAAAAAATTACTTCTTAATGATTACTAGTGTAGCTATAATGGCTTTGGCTTTGTTTGTAATGTCTCTAGAAACTGCTGAATATGGTTTTGGATCTTTGGCATTAACTGTTGCACCTATATTCATGATTATAAGTATTGTGGTAGGGTTTGTTTCAATTTTCTATAAAGAAAAAGAAATAAAAGAATCATAAATGGACATTGTAGATGGCATTATCCTAGGGATTGTTCAAGGTCTTACTGAGTTTTTACCAGTGAGCAGTAGTGGACATCTTGAGTTGGCAAAAGGTCTACTTGACTTTAAAGGCTTACCAGAAGAAAGTATTTTCATTACTGTTTTACTCCATTTTGCCACAGCTCTTAGTACAATTGTTATTTATCGGAAAGATATTTGGGACATTCTGAAAGGTTTAAAATTACAAAAAAACAACGAGTCACTGTTATTTGTAGGTAAGATTATTTCATCTATGATTCCTGCAACTATCATAGGAGTATTGTATGATGATGTAATCGAAAGTTTCTTTAGTCAGCAATACACTTTGGTTGGTGCAATGTTGATTTTAACTGGAGTTTTACTCTTTTTTGCTAGCAAAAGTAAGAGTACCGAAAAAAACGTGTCTTTTTTAGACTCATTAATTATTGGCATCTCTCAGGCAATAGCCATCCTACCTGGTGTTTCTAGATCTGGGGCTACCATTTCTACATCTGTAATGCTTGGAATAGACAAAAGTAAATCTGCTCGATTTTCATTTTTAATGGTTGTTCCTTTAATATTTGGAAAGGTAGCAAAAGACTTACTAGGTGGAAATGTAGTAATCGACTCGGCTCAAGCACCGACTTATGTCATAAGCTTTATTACTGCCTTTGTAGTAGGTATGATTGCTTGTAAATGGATGATAGGTATTGTCCGAAAAAGCAAGTTAATCTATTTTGCTATTTACTGCCTTGTAGTAGGGACGCTTGCTATCGGTTTTACACAATTATAATATGCTTAATCTACCCGAAGGAACGGTTTTACTAATAGACAAACCTTACGAATGGACTTCTTTTGACGTTGTCAATAAAGTGAGATATGCTGCTGGTGGTCGGAAAATAAAAGTTGGGCACGCAGGTACTCTAGACCCTCTTGCTACTGGTTTGTTAATAGTTTGTGTAGGAAAAAAAACCAAAACAATTGACAGCATTCAAGCCCAAACGAAAGAATACACAGGTACATTTACACTTGGTGCAACAACCCCTTCTTATGATTTAGAAACAGAAATCACAGAAGGATTACCTACAAAGCACATTACCGAAAAAGATACAATAAAAATAGCTCAATCATTTCTTGGAGAACACGAACAAACCCCACCCATATTCTCTGCCATCAAGGTAAATGGAAGGAGAGCTTATAAAAAAGCTAGAAAAGGAGAAAAGGTAGAATTAAAAACAAGAACTGTCTTTATAGACGAGTTTGAAATCACTAAGATAAAAATGCCAGAAGTACATTTTAGAATTAAATGCTCTAAAGGAACTTATATCCGTAGCATCGCAAATGACTTTGGTCTATTACTAGACTCAGGGGCATATTTAAGCTCTTTAAGAAGAACTAAAATAGGCGATTATTCTATTGAAAATGCAGCAGAGTTACTTGAGTTAGTAGAAAAGATAAAAGAAGACAAACTAGCTCGTGAAAGTTTATAATTCGATAGAAGATATTAGCCCTATACCTAATGCTATAGTCACGTCTGGTACTTTTGACGGTATTCATTTAGGACATCAAAAAATACTCAAGAGACTTGTGGACTTAGCTAAGAAAAACAATGGAGAGTCTGTTCTTTTTACATTTCACCCACACCCTAGGCACGTATTGTTCCCAAGTAAAACTTTTAAACTACTCTCTACTTTAGAAGAAAAAAAAGAACTCTTAGCAAAGGTTGGTATTGATCGCTTGATTATACAACCCTTCACAGCAGAGTTTTCAAAAATTAGTTCTGATTATTTTATACGTGAATTTATAGAAAAAAAAATTGGTGCAAAACGACTAGTTATTGGCTACGATCACAAATTTGGCAACAATCGAGAGGGTAGTTTTGACTATTTGAATCAAAACAAACATTTACACTCATTTGATATTGAAGAAATTAAAAGAAAAGACATCGACCACATAGGAGTCAGTTCTACTGCTATCAGAAAATCCTTAGCAGTTGGTGAGATAAAAAAGGCTAACTCCCTACTTGGGAGATTATACAGCTTAACAGGTGTCGTTGTAAAAGGCAAACAAATTGGTAGGACTATAGGCTTCCCTACTGCTAACCTCGATATAGATAAAAATAAGCTAATTCCTGCAAATGGCTCGTATACTGTAAAAGCACTATGCAATGGGAATAAATATGGTGCAATGCTTAACGTTGGTAACCGTCCTACATTAAACGGAAATCAAATTAGCATCGAAGTTCATATCTTCGATTTTAATCAAGATATTTATGAGCAAACCATTACAATAGAATTCATAGACCAACTTCGAGAAGAAAGGAAATTTGATTCAATAGAAGCGTTACAGCTACAACTACAAAAAGACAAGAAACAATCATTAGAAAACATAACTGATTATGAAAAATTCTAAAATCAACTTTAGCATATCGCTAGATGATAAGAACGTACCTGATAGCATCATATGGAGTGCCACAGATAAACCCGTAGATGGGGACGAAAATACAGACGCTATTGCGATATCTGTTTGGGATAATACTCAACATAGTACATTACGAATGGACTTATGGACAAAAGAAATGAATGTAGACGATATGAAACGGTTTACAATTGACTCAATAGGTGGGTTAGCAACTACTATCGAAAACGCTACTGGAGACAAAATAATGGCGGATCAAATTCACGAACTATGTAGAAATTTGGTGAAACACGTTAAAGCGACACAGAAAGAAGCTTAAAAGATGTCAAGTAAGCAAAATATATTATTCATCATCAATCCCGTATCAGGAACTTCTAACAAAAAAGATTTACCTAAGTTAATTAAAAAGCTTATCAAGCACGATAAGTTTTTAACTTCAATTCAATACACCCAATACGCTGGGCACGGAAAAGAAATTGCTTCAATAGAATTGAAACAGCAAGATGTAATAGTAGCTGTAGGAGGAGACGGAACTATCAATGAAATTGGTAGTGCACTTGTAGGCACTAACTGTGCTTTAGGTATTATTCCTTTAGGTTCTGGGAATGGGCTGGCCCGTAGCCTTAACATTCCGCTAAACACAAAAACTGCCATCAAACACCTCAACAAGGCTGTCAAGAATAAGATTGATGTTTGTTACCTTAATGACACCCCATTTTTTTGTACTGCTGGCATTGGTTTTGACGCTAATGTTGCCCATCGTTTTAACAACTTACCTAGTAGAGGTCTTGCCACTTATATAAAATCCGTTTTTCAGGAAATAAAAAATCATCTCGAATTAAAAATTTTAATCTCTTTTGAAGGAAAACAATTAGAAAAAATAATTAGCAGTATCACTTTTGCTAATGCACAACAATATGGCAACAATTTTTACATCGCACCTTTGGCAGACATACAAGATGGCATTACAGATATTTGCATTATTTCTAAACTCTCTTTTTTTAAGATAATTCCATTATCATTTCGACTTGTCACTCAATCAATCCATAAATCTTCTTTTTACGAGCACCTATCTACCCCTTCTGATATTCGAATAGAAATACTAAACAGTCGGTCACCTATATCGATACATATCGATGGAGAGGCTCGTTTCATCCAAGAATCGCACATTACTATTCGCAATAGCCAACAGCAACTCACAATGTTTTGTTAAAATCAACCACTTGGTAAAAACTAACATATCTAAGTTAATCCAATGATGTTTGTAAGGTTTATATTAAAGTTTTTTTCTTTCACTTAATATTCACTATTTTTGTAAAACTAAAAAAGAGCTAATATGAAATATTACTTAGGAGTTGACATTGGTGGTACAAACGTAAAATTTGGCTTAGTATCAGAAAAAGGTAAACTTATTTCTAAGCAAAAATACCCTACCGCTAATTTCGTAAAAGGTGGTGATTTCATAAAGGGGTTTTCAGAAGCCCTAGAAGAGCAGCTAAAAACCCATGCTAGTAAAAACATCAAATACGTAGGCATTGGTTGCCCTGGCCTTATCTCTAGAGACAGAACGACTACTCTTAAATTACAAAACATACCTGTACTTAATGGTGTTAATGTCATAAAATCATTAACGAAAAACTTCCCCTCAATTACATTCAAGTTAGAAAATGATGCCAAAGTAGCCGCTTTAGGCGAACATCATTTCTCTTCCCACAAATCGCCAAGTTTTTTAATGATTACTTTAGGAACAGGTGTAGGTGGTGCTGCCGTGATTGATGGAAAATTATTTAACGGGGCTAACGGTAACGGGATAGAAATCGGTCACATGATCTCTAGTACTGGTGAAATTTTCGAATACCATATCGGCAAAAAAGGCTTAGTAAGAAAAGCATTAAACTTACTTGCAAAAAACCCAGATATTATTTCTGACTTACGCAAAAAACCAGCAATAACTGCCAAAGACATTGAAAATGGCGGAAAAAAAGGTGATCCTATCGCAAAAAAAGTATTCAAAAATACTGGAAAATATTTAGGACAGTGTATTGTATCGTCTTTACGAGTACTGGATATTGACACCATCATTATTGGTGGTGGAGTAGCTGATGTTTTTAACTTAATGGAAAAAAGAATGTGGAAAGAAATCCACTTTCATTTAGGAGAATACTACACACAAAAATTAACAATAAGAGTTGCTGAATTAGAAAATGAAGCTGGGATCATCGGTGCCGCTTCTTTAAATATGTAAACAGGCACATTGTGTCAATGATTATGAATACTTTACCTAGATTCTCAAATGATGGTCAAAAAGATTTCGCATTTACGCTTAGACAAAGAGTAGACGAATACTTTACATCTAATAATATTTCTAAAAACGCAAACACCTCTATGGTCTTGCGTACTATATTTTGCTTAACCGTATGGGTTGGTGGCTACTTAACTTTAGTATTAGGTAACTACAATTTAGTTACTCAATATGGGATTTGGGCGATAATGGGGATCACCATGGTTTGGGGTGCTATCAATATTGGTCATGACGCTATACACGGTGCTTACTCAAAAAATAAGTGGATTAATGCATTATTGTCTCGCTCGTTTGACTTAAATGGTGCTAGTGCTTATATGTGGACCAAAATGCACAATACAGCCCACCACACTTACACCAACATAGAGGGTTTAGACGAAGATTTAAAAATAGCACCATTTGTAAGATTCTCTCCAGAGCAACCCTTAAAACCTTCTCATAAATATCAATATCTTTTCACCCCTTTCATGTATAGTTTAGCGACTTTAGCTTGGGTTTTTGTTAAAGATTACGTAAAGTTTTTTCAAAATAAAGTAGGTAATTATAATGGGCAAAAGCATCCTGCAAAAGAATATTTCTATTTATTTTTCTATAAAGCGATTTATTACATTCTTTTCATTGCAATACCTTTGTACTTCGTAAACTTTCCTTGGTATCATATTATGGGAGGGTTTTTATTGATGCATTTTATTGCAGGATTCTATTTAGGATTAACTTTTGTGTTGGCACATATAGTAGAAGAAACTCACTTTCCTATACCAAAAACTGATGGCACAATAGAAAACTCTTGGCTAGTACATCAACTATATACTACGGCTAATTTTGCTGCACAAAGCAAAGTGGTAAGCTTTCTAACTGGAGGGCTTAATTGCCAAGTAGAACATCATTTATTCCCTAATACTTGCTCTATACATTACCCTCAACTAAGTGCAATTGTAGAAAAAACAGCTCATGAGTATGACCTCCCTTACTACAATAATCCTACATTCTTTACTGCTGTAAAGTCTCACTTTAAATTCTTATACAAAATAGGACGTACAGAAAACTACACCCCTCTTCCACATACTACTTAATGAGTACTCAGAATTAAAAAAGGTTGTTAATTATGTGTTAACAACCTTTTTTTTTTAACATGAGTGCCTTTTAAACCTGACACCACTTATACCATTTTAATTATAAAATACGTCATTAAAAGTATTTAAATAATGATGATTTGAAGTTATAGATTTTATTATTTTTGTATCCATCCCATTATACCAATTAAATTATAATATAAGTCTAATTATTAGTATTTTTGTTTATGGGAAGATTAATGAATTTAAAGATAACAGAAAGTATTTTAGAGCTTA
>Ga0256845_1002443_pt1 | contig 13455 bp, 12 predicted proteins | sample RiftiametaG_FD_189101 | JGI IMG/M metagenome (GOLD analysis project Ga0256845, IMG submission 189101) | Tube worm associated microbial communities from hydrothermal vent at the East Pacific Rise, Pacific Ocean - Riftia | ecosystem: Host-associated > Annelida > Integument > Unclassified ... | reverse complement strand
ACGGCTATGACTAAAGCTAATGTCTATGAAAAGTTGTTTTCAGCAATCAACAAACAACTAGAACAACATGCTATCATTGTTAAAACAGGGGTTTTAGTAGATGCTAGTGTAATTGACACCCCTTTAATACCATTTTAACTATAAGACAAGTCATTTATCCTGTTTGTTTTTACACTCTCTTCGTTAAAATAATTTACCGTAACCAGTTATGCTAAATTATTTTGCCTTAATAATGCAAAAAACAATTCAATCTAATCTAGACGCATATTATAGTTAAACTGGTATAAAACAATATTTAACTCTCTCTCTCTACCAATTATTTTACTGCTTTTCTGGTCCATAAAGAAAAAGAAAGTTTTAATTGGTCAGGCATGGTGTCAACTATCATTTTTTGAATCAAATGCTCGTAGCACTTACTGTGCTTGTTCTTACGCTAAATAGCTCAGCTATATTTTTTTCCAGATTTAATCAAGGTTATTGCTTTTTTACGAAAACGATATCTCTCTTCTGTTGAAAGAGTTTTAAAGTCAACTTTTTCTATAATCAAAAATACAAAAAAAGCTCCCTAATTATTACGATATATTCCCGTTGGGTTAATAATTACTAAAAGCACTAAGGAAATGCACCATAAAGTAGATGAAGGAGGAGATGATTCTAATATTGTTAGTAAAGCATCCAAAAGTATGCTCAATGTTATTGTATAGATAATTATATTGGATATTGTGTTTTCATTTGACTCTATACTAACGGCTGTTGGGCTTACTGATAATGTAACGCTAATGATAATTGCAGTTATTCTATCGATGATTATAATGATTAGTTTTGCTAGCAAAATTGCTCGGTTTATTCAAGCCCATCCTACCCTCGAAATATTGGCTTTGTTGTTCCTGACTCTTATTGGATTTATGCTTATTTTAGAATCTTTACATGTGCCTAAAGGTTATGTATATTTTGCGGTAGTTTTTTCTTTATTGGTAGAGGTTATCAATATCAAGATTCATGAGAGGAAGAAAAAATGATATCAATTCAAAGCGGTGTTAGATGGGATGCGTGAGGGGGTGAAGTGGAAATCCTTTTCTTATGATTTTATCATATTGAGCTTGTTGAAATACAAAAATACAAAATCATAAGAAAAGATTGGGAACAAAAAACCCGACACCACGAGCTTGCCTTATGGCGAGTGGTGGCACGCCCAAAACAACTAAAATAAAGTGCTTGGGTTTTTAGTAATTCTATTTATATGTCTTCTAAAAGATGTCCCATTTGATTTTTTTTTGTTTGGAGGTAATCTCTATTTCCGTCATGTGCTTCTATCTGAATAGGAACTCGATCAGTTACTTTAATTCCATTTTCGATAAGTGCTTTTATCTTAAGGGGGTTATTAGTCATTAGTTTTAAGCTATTTACTTCTAGGTCTTTCAGTATTTCTACTACTATGCTATAGTCTCTTGCATCTTGGTGAAAACCAAGCTTTAAGTTGGCTTCAACCGTGTCATAACCTTGGTCTTGAAGGTTATAGGCTTTCATTTTATTGACAATTCCAATTCCTCTTCCTTCTTGTCTGAGGTATAATATGATTCCCCCTTTTTGTGATATATGTTTCATCGAGAAGTTGAGTTGCTCTCCACAGTCACAACGATTAGAAGCAAATAAATCTCCAGTCATGCATTCAGAGTGAATCCTTACTATTGGTTCAGTTTTGCTATCCCATGATTTACTAACTAATACGATGTGCGGAAAATCTTTAAACTCACTTGTATATGCGTACATATCAAATTCGCCGTATTTGGTAGGAAGTATGGTTTTGACTAGATTCATCTTTTTCTTGTTGGTTAACTAAAAGTACAATTATTACTTGTGTTTAGTTCCCGTGTAAAATACTTTTTAGTCTGTTTACACAAAGTTAGGGTATTTATTTTAGGTCTTCGTAAGATAGTGGATTTTTTAGTATCTTTACTGGATTGTGATTTGGCAAGTATTTTGTCATACTTAAAAGTAAGAAAAAAGACCCTATAGACTGATATTTTGTCAAAAAAGAGAAAAAACAGCACAAAGAAAAAACTTAAATCCATACAGAAGTATGTGAAGAAATTATTGCTGTTTTTCTTTATTTTATTGTTAGTTATTTTTGCTTTGTTACAATTGAGTGTTGTACAAACTTACCTTGCTCAGAGGGTAAGTGTTTCTTTGTCTCAGCGTACAGGCTATGGTATAGAACTTGATAAAATCGACATTAAATGGTTTGATGTAGCCACAATAGATGGTTTACTTATCTTGGATAGAGATAAAGACACGCTTATTTATGCCAAGAGTGCTACTGTAGATTATACTATTAATACTTTGATTGGCAGTGATACGATTATTCTTGATGATTTAGTTTTAAATTCTCCATTGGTTAATCTTAAATGGTATCCGACAGGCACACTTAATATTACTGATTTTATCCGTTCATTTAAAAAGAAGAAACAAAATAAAAAGAAAATAATAGTACCTGTTATTATTAGGCATGGAAGCATTATAGGTGGTCAGTTTTCGTATAAAGATCCTCGTAAAGAGCCAATGAATGATTTGAAAAGATTTGATTATAATTTTTTTGATTTAGACAGTATTAATGGGGATGTGTCACAATTTATGATTCGTCAAGACACTATATCTTTGGTGAGTAATCAACTTGAGGCGAGAGAATCTAATATTAATTTTAAAGTAAAAGACATTCAAACAAAATTTCAGTATTGCAGGAAGAGTATGGAATTTGTTGATTCAGATGTACGTACTAGTAAAAGTAGGATTAGCAATTTTGTGCGATTTGAATATAATTCTAATGCTGATTTTTCGCACTTTGTAGATAGTATTAAAATAAAGGCAGATTTAGATTCTACCTTTATTCATACTAAAGAGCTGGCTTATTTTGCTCCTGCTATTGGTCAGTTTAATGATGTCTGGGGCATTAGTGGTCATTACACAGGTAAAGTATCCAATTTTAGGTCTAAAAATGCACGGCTGTCATTTGGTAAGAAAAGTCATATAAACAGTAGTCGTATAGCTATTTCTGGTTTGCCTGACATCCGAGAAGCTAATATTCGAGCAGATGTCAAACGAAGTAAAATAAATTATGAGGATGTTCAACAGTATTTACCATCTCAGAAGATAAGAAAAGAATTTAAGTATAAAGTAGGAAAAGTTGTTTTTGATGGGTTTTTTCATGGATTTTCTACTGATTTTGTGTCAGAAGGAAATTTTGATACTGACTTGGGGCATTTTGAAACAGATATTAAATTTAAGTATAACGACCAACTTAAAGAAAAAGCTTCTTATGAAGGCGAGTTGCGTACTACAAATTATAATCTTGGTAGATTCCTAAATACACCGAGCATAGGAGAGGTGAATATGAAAGGGAAAATCGTAGGAGAAGGTTTAACGGCAGAAGATGCTAACCTCCACATTGATGGTTTGATTAATCAGTTAGAATATGAGAACTATGTTTATAAAGATATTGATTTACATGGAGAGCTTCAAAAAAATCACTTTAATGGTGATTTGTTAATTTTAGATACAAATGCAAGGCTAAACCTTCATGGAGAGTTGGACTTAGAAACTGAAAAGTTTGATGTACAAGGAGATATTATTCGTTTAGCATTGAAGCCTCTTGGGTTTTCAGAGCGTGAAGTAGTGATGTCATCTACGATAGATTGGAATTTTACTGGACTAGATATTGATGAGGTTGAGGGAAGAGTATTTTTTAAAGATGCTAAGATTACGACTAGTACTGACTCGTTATTTTTGAAAAAAGTGTTATTAGCTTCTCGTTATGATAATGGAAAAAGGGATTTTAAAATAACATCGTCTTTAGTAGATTTTGACGCAAGGGGAGATTTTAAATTTAGAGAAATCATTAAAGATGTTCGACAAGATATTGCGGAATATAAAGATGCTTTGCTTAATAGAGCAATTAGTGGGAAGATTACTCCGTCTGAAAAATATAATATTATTTTTGATACGGAAATACATGATCTTCAGCCTTTATTAAATATTTTCTCACCTTATATACAAGTTTCTAAAAACACTCGATTAAGAGGAAGTTATTCTTTAGATAGTAATACTATTTTTGAATTGTCAGGTGCAGACATTAAGCACCTTAAGTACAAAGATTACGAATTTTTTAATACTGATATAGATATTCATAGTTCTAAAATACCGATGACCAATCATGTTTTGGGACAATATTTTATTAGTTCCGACCTGCAGAAATACCAAAATAAATCTCGAACTGAAAATCTTGATATAGAAATATATTGGGCAGATGACTCCCTTACTTTTGATACTAAAATCAAACAATTTGGAAACACTAATCGTCTTGCTTTACAAGGGGATTTATTGTTTAATAAGGATACTGTTACAGCTCGTTTGATTAATTCTAAAGCTAATATCTTAAAGAAAAACTGGAAACTGAATAATGATAATAAAGTAGAGTTTACAAAAGGGAAAGTGTACGTTGATAATTTATCTTTTAGTAGTGGAAAAGAGTCAATAATGATTGATGGAGAGGTGTCTAGCAAAGAAAACGCACGCTTGTTAGTCAATACACAAAACTTTCAGCTGGACAATATTAGCCAATTTTTAAAAGTGAAATTTAATGGAAGCCTGACGGGAGTTACAGAAGTCCTGTCTCAAAATGAATATTATAAAACAACATCTACTGCTCAAATTCGAAACTTTAAAATGCTGAACACCACATTAGGTGATTTTAACGGTAAGTTTATTTACGATGATTACACACGTATTTTGACTACAAATGCAGATTTCTTTCATAAAGGAAAAAAAGTAGCTCGACTCAAAGGGCATTATGACACAAAAGATAATAACTCTCCTATCAATGTGGATATTCTAATAAAAGATACCCCACTTAATTTGTTAGAACCATTTCTATATGGGCATGCAACAGAAATGAAAGGACTTGGAAATGGAAAGGTTCATGTTTCTGGGACTTTGAAGGATCCCAATTTTAAGGGTGATGTAGCGATTAAAGGTGGATTTGTTACTATTTCTTACCTCAACACTAGGTATGCTTTTGATGATAAAGTATATTTTGATAAAGATAAGATTTTTGTAAAAGACCTTCTGTTAAAAGATGTTTTGTGGCAAACAACAGCCTTGCTAAATGGTGGATTATCTCATAAGATGTTTAAGAAATTCATAATAGATACAAAAATCACTTTAGATAATACATTTATTATGAATACTAAAGCGGATGATAATGAATTATATTATGGACAAGCATTTGGCACGGGGGACATTTACTTATCAGGTCCTTTTTCTGAATTTAAAATTTATAGTGAGGAGCTTACGTCCAATGCTAATACCAAAATCTACATTCCGCTAGATGGTACAGAAACAGTAAGTCAAAAAAGTTTTATCACATTTGTAGACCCTCATAAAAAAGAAAAACTACAAGTAAAAGACACCACACAGGCGATACTAAAAGGGGTACTTGTGGATGTAAACCTTAATATTACGCCAGATGCTTATATGGAGATTATTTTTGATAAAAAGGCAGGGGACATTATCAAAGGAGTGGGAGATGGACAAATCCATTTGGACATTAATACTCGTGGAGATTTTTTTATGACAGGGCAATACAGTATTCATAGAGGAACGTATAACTTCACATTGATTAATCTATTTGATAAACGATTTAATATACAAGACAACAGCACGATTACTTGGAGAGGTGATCCGTATAAAGGGGAATTAGATATTAAAGCAAAATATACGCAGTACGCATCTCTTAAGCCTATTGCTGATACTCTATTATATGATTTGACTCGAAGTGAATTTAGTAGGCAATATCCTGTTGATGTAGGATTAAATCTTACGGGAGAACTACTACACCCAGATGTTAAGTTTGATTTAGACATCAAACAAACTCCTACGTCAATTGAAGATTTGGTAGTAGGTTTTGAAGGAAGAATTAAAAACAATGAACAAGAACGGAATAAACAAGCCTTTTCGTTGATTGTACTGAAACAGTTCGCACCAGAGGAGTCATTTATAGGAGGTTTTGGTGCAGGGTCTAGTGTGAGTGAACTATTAAGTAACCAGTTCTCAAATTGGATTAGCCAATTTGACGAAAACCTAAACATACAAATTGATATGCAAGGCTCTGACTTTAGGGTTCAATTTGAATACTCCGTTCTTGATGGGAGGTTAAGGATTACTCAGAATAATAACTTTACAAATACCAACTCTACCAATTCGCTGGCCAATGTATTTGGTGAGTGGACACTGGAATACATCATCACCAATGATGGGAAACTAAAACTTAAAGCCTATAATAAAACTCAAAACAATAGCCTAAACTCTGCTACGGGGGTAAATAATGCAACCAATACACTCTATGGCGTCAGTTTGTCTTATTCAACTTCTTTTAATAGGTTTAGTGAACTATTGAGTCGTAATTTGAAGAAAAAATTAAGTGCCAACGATCCAATTCAATTAGACCTTAATCAAGATGCAATTAAGGAAGAAGAGTAGTTTGAAACACATGAAAAGAATTGTCCTTTTTATCAGTATAGTACTATTAGGGTTATCTTGTAAATCAAGCAAGTACAATACACCATATAATCAATTTAGAGCAACTCAAAAATCTTTTACGTCTAAAGACGGCGTGATGAGATATGTAGATGAAGGAAAAGGACCAGTTATGCTTTTACTCCATGGCGTACCGACTTCTTCGTGGTTGTATCGCAAGATGATTAATCAACTTGTGGCCAAAGGCTATCGTGTAATAGCACCTGATATGCTTGGTTTTGGGAATAGCGATAATCCCAAAGGTTATGAAATTTATAATGAAAAAAATCATGCTAAGCGTTTGCTAAGTTTAATGGATACATTAAAGATTAATCAGTGGTCTCAGGTGTTTCATGACGCAGGAGGATTATGGACTTGGGAAATGTTGAGATTAGCACCTAGTAAAATTTCTCACCTAATTATGCTCAATACTATTGTGTACGAAAAAGGTTTTCAGCCACCTGTAAAGTTCAAAAAAGGAGTTTTCGCTAAAATGGCAATGTGGGTGTACAAAAACGGCATCACAACCAATCAAATGCTCAAAGGATTGTTTAAAGTAGGACTCAAAAAAAACAACTTGACCAAAGAGGAGCTAGCTGGATACAAACTGCCTTTGCTAGAAGGGAAAACTAGGGCAATGTATTATTTTTTTACACAAACCTGCCGTTCACTTCCTGATTATGAGTCGGTAATTAGTAAACTAGACATCCCAACTATGGTTGTTTGGGGTAAACACGATGAGATGTTACAGTGGACACCTCAACAAGAGAAACTTATTAAAACATTAAAAATCAAATCAAAAGACATTTACTTGATAGATGCTAAGCACTTTATCCAAGAAGAATTACCCACAGAGGTTTGTGAGCATATCACTTCGTTTCTTGAGTAGAAGTGGGAAACTCATCCAAAAAAACATACTTATTATTTTCAAAATCTATTTTACAGATATAACTCTTAATACCATTAGAAACGGCTATATAAGGAGCTTTAAGCGTTTGGTTATAAGTAGAAGCCTGTTCAAATACAACCTGATTGATCTTTATACTAGGAGCTTTGCATTCTATCAAAAGATAAGGTTTTCCTGTATTGTCATAGACAACAATATCACTTCGTTTACTTAGTTTATTATATTTTAACCCCTTCTCGCAAGAGATAAGTGCTTTCGAGTATTTTTTTTCGGAAATTAAAAAATGAATAATATGTTGTCTAACCCACTCTTCTGGTGTGAGAAAAATGTTTTTTTTTCGTATAATGTCAAAAATAAAAAATTGCTCATCTTCTTTTTTTATCTTTGCTTGTATAGGAGGAAAGTTGAGTTGCTGCATTAAGTGCAAGATAAGTAAAAACATTATGAATACTAAAGAAGAAATTGTTAAAGATTGGTTTCCACGATACACAGGTACTGAGATAGACTCGGTAGGAGAGTATGTATTACTTACTAATTTTTCTAATTATATAAACATCTTTGCTAAGATGTTTGATGTGTCGATTGAAGGAGAAGACAGACCGATGCAAACGGCTACGGCTAATGGTATTACCATTATTAATTTTGGAATGGGAAGTGCAATGGCAGCTACGGTGATGGATTTGCTTATGGCAATAAAACCCAAAGCCGTTTTGTTTTTAGGGAAATGCGGAGGACTCAAAAAAACCAAACTAGGTGATTTGATATTGCCGATAGCCGCAATACGAGGAGAAGGAACTAGTGACGATTATATGCCACCAGAAATCCCTGCCTTGCCCTCCTTTAGATTACAGCGATCTTTATCGTCTATAATCATTAGGCATGACTTAGACTATTGGACGGGTACAGTATACACAACCAATCGTCGTGTGTGGGAGCATGACGAAGAATTTAAAGAATATTTAAGAGAAATACGTGCTATGGCAATAGACATGGAAACAGCCACTATATTTACGGTAGGCTTTGCCAATGGGATTCCTCACGGAGCATTGTTATTAGTATCGGACAACCCAATGACACCAGACGGAGTCAAAACATCTAAAAGTGATAAAGGAGTGACCAGTGATTTTGTAGAAAAACATATCCAAATAGGGATAGATGCTCTTATAGAGTTAAAAGAATCTGGAGTATCTGTAAAACACTTAAGATATGGAGAAAGAAGTGGAAAGCAGAATTCCTAAATCGCTCATCACTTTAGATGGGAAAATAACAGATGTAATGCGGGGTTTGTTGGTGGGAGGATTCGCTTATTCAGAAGCATCTGTGATTTATACAACGTGGCTACATGGTCCTGGTCATCTTGTTTACGATCGCTATACACCTAATGCCATTACGTGGTTCAATCGAGTGTATTACTCTGATCAATGGTTACGAGAAGATAATCTCAAAACGTGGATGCGTTATATTGTACATGAACAAAGGCATCGCCATGACGTACACGAAAAAGGAGGTACTAGCTTTTATTTCTCTTACTTAAGAGACTATGTTCGTCAGAAAAGAATATTCAAAGATGAGCATAAAGCCTACCTAAATATTTCTTGGGAACAAAAAGCTTATGAAGACGAAGGGATAATGTTGAGCGTAATGGAGAACACAGATTTCCTCTTTCAATGGGAAAAAATATTAAGCAAAACCGAAGGATTTACTTCAGGATTTGAAATCGGTAAACAATTTTTAGCCCCACTTTTGTCCGCCAGAAAGTTCGCTTAGTCTTCTACAAGCCTATCAAAAGCTCGCTCCAATGACATCCTAATGATGTCATCTTTAGGGTAAAACTCCGACAATATAATTGCCCCTTGCAAATCTTGAGTTGATAACAAAGCCAGATTCTTTGCTTTTTTCTTCTTGTGAGTACTTTTATAGATTCTTGTTAAATTTTTTCTCCAAAGTTCAAAAAAATCATGAATAATCTCTTTCGTTTCTACCATTGGGATAGATGATATTTGTGTCGCTGTTAAGGCAATGAGTCGGTTATAAGGTTTTTTGTGATAGGATAAGGCATGTGTTACAATTTCTTCTAGCTTTTCTTCCTCAGACATCTGTTTGAGTCCCATTATTTCAAAAATATGTTTTTCCGCTTCCGCTAAAATATATAGCAATACTTCTATAAATAACTCATCCTTTCCGTTAAAGTAATAATAAAAATGAGACTTTTCGATACCGCCACAAGCCAATGCCAAGTCAGACATAGATGTACCGTGATAACCTTTTTTAGAAAATTCGGTAGCACACTGTATAATAAGTGTTTTTCTGCTTAGTTTTTTTGCCATAACAAGATTCTATTTACTGATTCAAAGGTAGTCAATAATTACTGTTTGCCAAAAACTTAATATTGAATCAACACTCCTAAACCAAACAACCCCAATATCATAATCAACTTTGTGAGACGAGTCAGCATTGTATAATGCTTCTTCTCGCTTGCCCGATAAATCAAATAAATAATGATAATCATAAAAGGAATGATAACCACAAGTAAGTAATAAAGTAATGAGCCAAAGGAAGTAGAAAAAATAAGCCACAAAAAAGAACTTACTACAATAATAAAGTAAAGTAAGTATTTACTTGCTTGAACACCGATCAATATAGGGATTGTTTTTGCCCCCATCCGTTCATCTCCTTTGATATCCTCAATGTCTTTTATCAACTCTCGTATAAAGGTAATGTCTAAAGCAAAAACAGAATATAGCAAAAGAATATTAAGCTGGTTTTTGTAAGTAAGGTAAAATATAAAAATGGATAACGCAGTACAGAATGAAACAACTAAGTTTCCTAACACAGGGGACTTCTTGAATGAAAAAGAATACAAAAACAAAAAACAAATAATAATAAGAGTAGTATAAAATGCTTGTACAGGAAGAGAGGTACTACTAATAACACTAACGATGAGGCTAAAAACATAAAGTATAAGTACGATTTTTTTTGAAATACTATCTGTTACAACAATCTCCTTATTGATTTTATCAATTTCAATATCAAAGTAATCATTAATAATATAACCCCCAATAGCAGTACTTATCGTTGCCACAAATAGGGGTAAAAACTCTTGGACACTTTCATTAGGAAAAAGTGCATAAAAAATCCAAAACTGAACAGCTGATATAATCAGTAAATTTTTGTATCGGACAAGCTTGAGTATAGCAATAAGCATATTGCAAGGTATAAAAAAAACACATAACAGGATTGTTTTTTGTTGAAATTAGGGGCTTCTCTCTTCGCTATTCCGCTACGAAAGTCGGCTTTCATTACTCATCATGTTTAATGCCTCAGTTCACTTGATTCAGACACGCCGCAACATTACGGTGTCCGTCCACTGACGGATTCCTAAGTTACAATCATCTTCGGTGCTTTCAGAACTAGAACTATTTAAGGCTTTTACTTGTTTTGACTAAGCATGAAGAAAAACAAAACAAGTAGATGAGGATTTATTCAGAAAATGGGGCAGTAGGAGGACTTGCTCTCGGCTCTAAAGTTGGATTTTCTAACACTAAAAAAGATATGATGGTAATAAAAAATAAGAAAGCACTTGGGTTTGTATGGGAAACAATGGATCCTTTTTTATTTTGTGTGCATCATGAAGATGCTTACCCTCAAGGTAATAAAGACTTAAGCCCAGACGCTAGCCTAGACGGGAGAAACATAGGACAAGATTTTTTATTAAAAGATGGTTGGAGAATGTATCACGGACATAAAGTGCCGGGTTTCCCAGGGCATCCTCATCGTGGGTTTGAGACAGTTACAGTTGTCAGGAAAGGCATGGTAGATCATACCGACTCTATGGGTGCATCGGGGAGATACGGAGATGGAGATGTGCAATGGATGACGGCAGGAAAAGGCATTCAGCATGCTGAGATGTTTCCAATGATTAATCAAGATAAAGGCAACTCGATGGAGTTGTTCCAGATATGGTTAAACTTACCTAAAGCGAATAAATTTGTAGAACCACATTTTAAAATGTTATGGAGTGAGGATATTCCAAATCATAAAATAAGTAATAAAGAGGGTGAAAAAATAAAAATAGAAGTAATAGCGGGTGATATTGAAAGTTCTAAATCACCAAGTCCGCCACCTAATTCTTGGGCAAACAATCCTAATAACGAAGTAGCTATCTGGAATGTAGAGATGGATGCCCATGCAGTATGGGGTTTGCCCAAAGCATCTAAAGGGATTAATCGAACGATTTATTTTTTTAAAGGTGACGTTTTAAAATTAAATAAAGAAAATCTTGAAGTCTATCATTCTGCGGAGCTGGTAGCGGATGAAGCTGTTACTATTTACGCAGGAGAAGAGAAAGCTTGTTTTTTGATATTGCAAGGCAAACCAATTGGTGAGCCAGTAGTACAGCATGGGCCATTTGTAATGAATACTCGTCAGGAAATTCAGCAGGCGTTTTTGGATTATCAGAAAACAGAATTTGGTGGTTGGCCTTGGGAGGATTTAGATCCAGTACATGGCTTGGGCAAAGGTAGGTTTGCCTCCCATGCAGATGGAAGAAAAGAGATGAAGTAATTGAATTTTATCAATGATAATCATTACAAATAAAGATCTTCAACAAATTAAAATTCAAAAAAAATAAATATTCAAAAAAAACATTTTTCCTTTTACTTGAATAAGATTCTAAAATCTCTATTTTTGTAATTGATATAAAAAGACATTGCATAATGAGTGTATTAGTAAATAAAGATTCCAAAATTATTGTTCAAGGGTTTACAGGTACTGAAGGTACTTTTCATGCTGAGCAGATGATTGAGTATGGTAGTAATATTGTAGGTGGTGTTACTCCAGGTAAAGGAGGTCAAACTCATCTTGATAGACCAGTATTTAATACAGTTAGAGAGGCTGTAGAAAAAGCAGGAGCTAATGTTTCTATTATTTTTGTTCCTCCAGCATTTGCCGCAGATGCTATTTTGGAAGCAGCTGATGCAGGTATAGGGGTCATTATTACAATTACAGAAGGAATTCCTGTAAAGGATATGATTCCTGTCAAGGCATATTTAAAGAAAGAAGGTATTCGTATGATTGGACCTAATTGCCCAGGTGTTATTACACCAGGAGAAGCTAAGGTTGGAATTATGCCTGGATTTATTTTCAAAAAAGGAAGAATTGGTATTGTATCTAAATCAGGTACACTTACGTACGAAGCCGCTGATCAAGTTGTGAAAGCAGGTTTTGGTATCTCTACAGCAATTGGTATTGGTGGTGATCCAATTATTGGTACATCTACCAAAGAAGCGGTAGAGCTACTAATGAATGACCCAGAAACTGATGCAATCGTTATGATTGGTGAAATTGGTGGTCAGTATGAAGCTGACGCGGCTAATTGGGTTAGAGCTGATGGAAACAAAAAACCAGTAGTAGGATTTATTGCAGGGCAAACTGCTCCTAAAGGAAAAAGAATGGGACATGCAGGTGCGATTATTGGTGGTGCTGATGATACAGCAGAAGCTAAAATGAGAATTATGGCTGAATGTGGTATTCACGTAGCAGTTTCTCCAGCCGAAATTGGTGATACAATGATAAAAGCATTAGCTGAAGCAGGTATTACTGCTTAGTTTCAAATTAAATATTCAAATTGAAAAGGTTATCATTTGATAACCTTTTTTTATGCCTTAGAACTAATGAAAAATATTTATCAAGTAGATGCATTTACCGATACTCCATTTAAGGGAAATCCTGCTGGAGTGATGATAATGGTAGAAAATCTTGACAGTGAGTGGATGCAAAACATGGCAATGGAAATGAATTTGTCAGAAACAGCTTTTGTTACGCCAAAGAATAATAATGAGTTTGATATTAGATATTTTATACCAGTTTAACTATAATATGAGTCTAATTTAGATTGAATTGTTTTTTGCAATATCGAGGAAAAATGATTTAGCATAACTGGTTACGGTAAATTATTTTAACGAAGAGAGTGTAAAAACAAA
>Ga0256845_1002442_pt1 | contig 13456 bp, 9 predicted proteins | sample RiftiametaG_FD_189101 | JGI IMG/M metagenome (GOLD analysis project Ga0256845, IMG submission 189101) | Tube worm associated microbial communities from hydrothermal vent at the East Pacific Rise, Pacific Ocean - Riftia | ecosystem: Host-associated > Annelida > Integument > Unclassified ... | reverse complement strand
GTCTCGGCTGGAGCTTTGACCTCGGGTGCGGGCTCGGGTGCCGCTCCGGGCTCGCAGCGCATGCACTTGTAGTGGACCATCGAAGGCGGCGTACCGTTTGAGTAGTCGAGACGTGAGCAGCTGTCCGTCACGCAATGGCCGACGGCTCCGCCCACCTCGCAGGCCTCCCCGCTCTTCGTCCCATTGCAGTTTGTGATCTCCTTTGACGGAGCGAGGTCGGCACGTGCCTGCCCGGCGAACAAAAGAACCGCACAAGCGGTGAGACAGAAGAGAGCTCGGCGGACGAACATGCGGACATTCTCGCAAGCGCAGTGCTCTAGCTCCAGAACAACAACACGGCACAGATTCGCTCATGTATCGAGAATGCACTCATAACAATTAGTGAGTTTACTCTCTTTTAAAAAGCCATCAGCGGCACAGAAGCCACTAAAAGCCCCGTTTTAGGGCTTCGTGAAACCTCGGCGCGTTAGCGACACTCCTTCTTGTTATGCGCCGCGGTTCACTCCTTCTTCTCTCCGTCGCCACCCTCCTGCCTGCCTGCACCGAAAGCGCCGACACGAGGTCCGATCCGTCGGCCGCGGTGACGCCTTCCGAGAAACCAGCGGACGAGACAACAGCCAAAATTCCTGCCACAAGCCGATCCCCAAAGCAGATCAGCGCCGAGGTGAACTCCGCCCTCGATACCGCGGTCTCGCCCTGCGACGACTTCTACCGCTACGCCTGTGGCGGCTGGATCGCCAAGACGACTCTGCCCGACGACAAGCCGCGATGGGGCCGAAGCTTCAGTGTTCTCCGCGAGTACAACCGCGGGATCATGCACGAGGTGCTAGAGAACGCCGCCAAAGATCCAAGCGGTGACTCCGAGGTCGCCAAGCTCGGTCGCTTTTATGCGACGTGTATGGACGAGACTGCGATCGACGAGGCCAAGGCGAAGCCCTTAGATCCGCTCTTCAAGCAGATCTCTGCGGTCAAGAGCGCCGAAGACTTCATGCGGACCACCGGCAGCCTCAATCTCGCGGGTGTCTATCCCCTCTTCTCGATGTACGTCGGCCCCGATGACAAAGACCCCCAGACCAACATTGTGCACGTCTACCAGGGAGGTATCGGCCTGCCCGATCGCGACTATTACCTCGACAAGGGGCGTGCAGAGCTGCTCGGTCAGTACAAAGAGCACATTACCAAAATGTTCATTCTCTTGGGCGAGAGCGCAGCCGATGCGGCGACGATCTCCGAGGATGTCGTCGCCTTTGAGACCTCCCTCGCGCGCGCACAGATGACTCGCGTCGAGCGTCGCGATCCCGATAAGACCTACAACAAAATCGACCGCGCCGGCATCGAAGCGGCCGCTCCAAAGCTTTTTTGGCCGGCTTTCGCCGAAGCCACCGGTCACCCCGAGATCACCCAGATCACCGTCGATTCCGTCGATTATCTCAAGGCGGCAGCCAAAGCGATCGCTGCGGCCAAACCCGCGACCCTGCAAAATTATCTGCGCTGGCACACCCTCAGCAGCCACGCCGCGGATCTCTCCTCAGACTTCGTCGCCGAAAACTTTGATTTCTTTAGCAGGATCCTCCGCGGTCAAAAGGTCAACGAAGCCCGCTGGAAGCGCTGCACCTCAAAAACCGAGCAGGTCTTTACCCACCCCCTCGGCCGTCTATACGTCGAGCGAACCTTCGCTGGCGAATCCAAAAGCATCGCCCTCGACCTGATCTCGCGGATCGAGAGCGCCTTTGAGGCCAACCTGCCAAAGCTCGAATGGATGGACGACAAAACCCGTGAGCAAGCCATGGAGAAAGTGCGGGCGATCCACAACAAGATCGGCTACCCCAACAAATGGCGGGACTACAGCGCCCTCGCGGTCATCAACGACGATCACTTCGCAAATCTGCTCGCCTCCGAACGCTTCGAATACGCCTACCATGTGGCCAAGGTCGGCAAGCCGGTGGATCGCGAAGAGTGGAACGGCGGCCCACCTGTGGTCAATGCGTCGTACAGCGGCACCCGCAATGAGATGTGGTTCCCCGCCGGCATCCTGCAGGCGCCCTTCTTTGATAAGGACTTTCCGATGGCGATGAACTTCGGGGCGATCGGCGTGGTCATGGGCCACGAACTCACCCATGGCTTTGACGATCAGGGCCGCAAATACGCCGCCAACGGAATGCTCAAGCAGTGGTGGGGCGACGATGTCATCGCCAAGTTTGACGAGCGCACCGCCTGCGTCGAAAAGGCCTACTCCAAACGGGAGATCGAGCCCGGCCTCCACGTCAACGGCAAGCTCACGCTCGGCGAGAATACGGCCGACATGGGCGGCGTTAAGCAGGGCTATCAGGCCTACAAAAAGTGGGCCGGCGAGAATGGCGGTGATAGCAAAGCGCACGTCGAGGGGCTCACCAATGACCAGCTCTTCTTCGTCTCCTTCGCCCAGGTTTGGTGCACCGTCGCCACCCCCGAGTACCTCCGCGTTCAGGTCCAGACCGATCCCCACTCGCCGGGGCAATTCCGGGCCAATGTGCCGCTATCGATGAACCCCGACTTCGCCGCGGCCTTTGAATGCGCCGAGGGCACGCCGATGAACCCCAAGGATCGCTGCGAGGTTTGGTAGCCCTGTCTGCGGGACCATGCACCCCTGCGCTAGCGCGGCACCCGGATATCCGGCGCCGCATCTAGGGGGGCAAGGAGGCCGAGATCCGCCCCGATCCAGGCGGAGATCTCGGCCTCGATCGCGGCCTCCTCGTCCGCGCTCAAGCTCTGAATATGGGTCGCATGAATCCCGGTCGGCGCATGATAGGTCACGACCCCGGGGTTCTCGCTCGCGTCGATCTTACCGGCGGACCAAGGATCGAGAGAGCCGTAGACAAAGATGATGTCGCTCGCCTCGGTCGCGACCCAATTGTGCAGTGCAGGCAAAAACGTCGGATCAAAAGGCAACGGCACGCCCACAGGACCCATGCCGGTCTCGAGATCGACGTAGTCGTCATCCACCAGACCTTGCAGATGGGCGAGCGGTAGAGCCGGTCGCCCGAGCTGCGTAAATGCCTGGTACGCGTAGGCTTGATAGCCCGTAAATGCCTGGTCAGTGACCCCTGCAACGCCCCCCGTAAGGCCGTCTAACACCGTCAGCAACTCCTCCACGCTGAGCTCAGGATCATCGGCAATCGGCAGTTCAGAACAGGCCGACAGGCCAAAGCTCTGCCACAGGTTCCACGGCATTTCGAGCACCAAGGTCTGGAGCGCGGCATCGTGACCGCCGATCCGGGTGAGTTCCTCGGCGGTTACCTGGAGCTCTAACTCGGCCACTAAGGCCGCCCTAAAGTCGCTGAGCATCACCACCTGCAGCGCCTCGAGCTGGGTCTGGCAGTCGGCATCTACGGCATCGCTAAAATGCTTAATAAAACGCCCGTCTGCGAGCCCGAGCACAAATGGCGATACGTAAGAGACAACGCCGGCAAAATCCTCTGGGTAGTAGTAATGATGGTAGACAGCATCCTCACCGCCCAGGCTCGCCCCCGTTCGCAACCAGGGGGCGCTGTAGATCGTGCCCAGGGCCGTGACCACGGCGTGGCCATCGGCCGCCACCTGAGCGGCGTTTAGCTTTGTCCAATCGGCGTCAGGGATCGAGATCCCCGTAAACCGTTTTTCTACCGAGAGTTGATTGCCACCGACAATACGGCTGAGTTCGACCTCGTAGTCGTAAAAATAATTGCGATAGCCGGTCGTGTAGTAAACCATCGGCGCGTCGATATCGCGGTGGATAAGGGTCATGTAGAGCCCAAAGCTGCCGGCATCAGCATCGTCGTGGTCGTTCGCGACCTCGTAGGTCATCTCAAAAAAACGACCGTCTGCGTCGCTGTCAAAACGCTCGACAACCTCGACGCCGGGGATCGCCTGCAAGAGCTCCAAAATGTCCGCATCGTCGGTGGTCTCGCCACTCGTCTCGCCACTCGTCTCGCCACTCGTCTCCGTGGATCCGACGCTGCCCTCGGTATCGCTGCCTGTCGTCTCGGAGTCCCCGGAGGTACTCGCGAGGCCGTCGTCGCCGCACCCAAGGGCCAGGCAGAGCGCGAGACAGAGGCCCCCTGCGAGCTTGTCGCGGGGTCCTGCGGATCTGATTCGAAGGTGCATCACAACGCCCATGCTACTGCTCCGGCGATCGATCCGGAGCAACTCCGGTTCGAAATTTACCGCACTGCTGCAGATCGTTCGATCCTGCGCAAAGTCTAGTCTTCGACCACGGACCTCCACCGCCGAGGCCTTGCGGGCGACCATGATGCGCTCAATCGTCCGCCGCATCGCCGGTGCCTGGCGACCTCGAGAGCCCTAGCAACGCGCTACAATCCCGGCGTTCGGCGTTCGGCGTTCGGCGTGTCGAGGTGTCGAGGTGTCGGCGTTGCGAGCATTCAAGCGATGAGCGAGCTACAGACGACAACGAAGGTCGAGCGCAAGGGCTTGCTCGCAGGTCAAATGGCGAGTGACAGCCTTGTGCTGGCCATCGCGGCCTCGGTACTGACGGCATTCACCACCGGTGGCGGGCTCGGAGGCGCCATCCTGACGGCATTTGTCACCTTCCTCGGTTTTTTTCTCCTCGCCCTGGTCGTCCAAGTCATCTTCAACTCCTCGCGCGAAACCCTGCGACGCAAGCTCATGGGCTGGGCGACCTTCAGCCTCGTCCTTTACTGGCTCTACTCCGATTGGAGCGGTGACCTCGAGATTTACTTCAGCGTCGGCGCCTTCGCCTTCACAGCGATCCACACGCTTTTCCTGCACCGTCGCCAGGACGCGGAATTCCGCTCGGAGAAGGCCGAAAAAGCCGGCAACTTCCAACTCGCCGAGCACCTCGCGCAGATGGCTCAGGACAAAGGAATGAAAGCGCTGCCGGACTCGCTGATGCAGAGCATGTCCAACCTGCCCGCCGATCTCGATCCCGGGGTGCAGGCACTGGTCAACGGCTCGATCGAGGACTTTCTCCATCTCCACGATCTGATCAGCGACCCGCTGATCGCGGCGGACCAGGGCAGCGAGCACGAAGCGCTGCACCACGAAGCGACCGAAGTCTTGACCGAGGTACTGCATCGGGCGCCGCTGATCTCTCGGCTCACGCGGGTCGCCAGCAAGCGAGACGATGATCCCAAGGGACAGGCCGCCGCCAAGCAGGCCCTCGCCCGCCTCCGCAAACAAGCCGATGCACTGCACGAAGCCGCCTCCGCAGCGCTGCTCTTCGCCGCCAGTGCGAGCGGTGATGCAGCCCGGGAGTTGCGCGAGCACGTCGAGGGCCTCAATGCGCTCCGCGAGGCTCGCGGCGAGGTCGAGCGAGTGCTCGCCGAATAATGACCCAAAGTACATGTCCATTGGGTCTGGTCGATAGCCGCGGGGGCGACCGCGGGATCAGCCGAGGATCACGCGCACGCCCTGGACCATAGTGCGCAGGGCATCGACAACCTCGCGGGTGGTCTCGGCCCGGACAATCGCGTAGCCCTCGCCCTCGTAACCCGAGGCCTTAAAGTCACCGACACGCGGCAGCCGACTCTCGACGACCAAACCGCCGACATCCTCGTTGACAAGCTCAACACCCTCGACCGCGCGCACGACCTGCCCACGACCCTGTCCACGAAAGAACGCGGCCCCGCAGGCAAAACGTCGCTCGGGCACCGCAAACTCGCCGCGCACCATCAGCTGGGCCCACTTCGCCCACATGTCGACGCCGTGGCAATAGCCCATCATCGGCATCAAATACACACCCGGCGGCCGAGCGCCGACCTCGGAAATCACCGGGGTGCCGTCCGCCCGGATAAACCACTCCATATGGCTGAGCCCGGTCTCCACCCCCAGGGCCTGCAGTGCCGCGGCGTTGGTCCGCTGAAAATCCAGCGCATGGCTCTCTAGACGCTCACGCGGCAACATTACACAGTACTGAATCCACGGATTCTCTAGCACCTCAAGGGGCCTGGGCAGATAGTAGCTCGACGATGACCACACCGCTTCGCCGCCGATCGAAACCGTCTCGAAGGTGTGCTCCGAACCCTGGATAAACTCCTCCGCCTGAGCCGGGTTGGAGGGTGTCACCAACAGCGATGCCAGCCCCGCCCGGAGGTCGTCGAGATCGGCGACCCGCAGGATACCGCGCGAGCCAACACCGGCGGGCGGCTTGAGAACGATCGGATAGCCGACCTCTTCGATGAAGCTGCGGGCGCTCGCCAGTGATGTGACCAGGGCCTGACGAGCGACCGGAAGATCGGCATCGCGGAGCACTGCCTTCATGCGATTTTTTTCGCGAAAGTTGCGGGCGACCGTCTCGCCCATGCCCGGCACGCCGCAGCGATCACGGGCAATCGCCAGCTGCACCTGCATCTGTTCGAGATACCCGAGCAGCCGATCGACCCGGCCCCACTCCTTTTGAAAGGCCCGCAGCGCCGCGCTTAACTGGATCGGATCGAGGCTGTCGGCGACCTGATAATGACCGGCCATGCGCCCGCGCAGCGCCGGCGGCAGACGCTCGGCCGGCTCGTGGGAGATGATGCCCAGGCGCACGTCATCGAGCACCGCAAGGGCGTCGATACAACGGAGCATATTGGGGCCAAAATAAGGGGCGACAAAGACGACATTATGCTGGCACATGGCGAAATCCGACGGAGAGGAGAATCGGCGCATGATGGGCCAGCAAGGGCCGCATCTCACCCCCTGCGAGCACTCCGCGACGAGAGCTTGCGCACCGGGAAAGCCCTTGCACAGCCGCACATGTGACCCGGCTAACACTTCTATTTGGGGCTCTACAGGGCCGTTTGGGCCTCTTTAGAGCCGATCCAGAACCGCGCCATTATTTCATCTAGGGGCAACGCGAAGCTCCGCGGGGTGCTCGCGTCAGAATCAACATACCGCCCCTCGGGCACAGACCCGAGCCTTACGGAGATACGATAATGAACTACGCAGACCCCGTAACCCCGCTCTTCTCACAACTCCCGAACACGGACGAGCGCGTCGATCGCCTGCTCTCACCGACCCCTGGGGGCGTGCTCGACTCGCTCCTCCAGAGCGCCGGCTACTGGGCTCTCTTTGCCCGCCGAAGCCCAGCAGCCACCAAGACCGGTGCCTCCGACAACGTGATCGCGCTCAAGCCCACAGACAGCGCAGCCCTCCACGGGATCGTCAACCGAGCGCTCGCCTGTCAGTAGGCAGAGTCGGCAGAGTCCACACTGCGCGGATCGCCTGGACGGCGGCCGGCTGACCATGCCGGTCGCCTCGACGCGAGGTTAAGAACTTAAGAGCTCAACCCTAAAACATCTCGCGAACCCAAGACGTAAAACGCTTGCCGATGCCCGGGCCTCGGTCGCCGCGAAAACCCGCGTCGACGGCGGCCTCGAGCGGCTCGTGGGTTGCCCCGTAGAGCACAAGGCCGACACCGGTGGCGAACTTCGGGTTTTGGATCACCCCGGCAAAGCCGCTCTCCGTCAGGCTGAGCACGTCGTTGCGACGGCTGCCGCCTTGACCTGGAGCGCCCACCCGCACCGGCATCTGGAAGATGTCCTCGGTGATCTCGAGCATGCCCTCCATCAACGCGGAGCCGCCGGTCAGAACGATGCCGCTGCCGGCGAGTTCCATCATGCCACTGGCCGCCAACTCCTCTTGGGCGAGAAGGAGAATCTCCTCGAGACGGGGCTCGATCACCTCGGCGAGAAAGCGGCGCGGGAACTCCCTAGGCGGCCGCGGACCGACACCGGGTACTTCGATCAGATCATCGCCGTCGACCATCGATACCAGCGCGCAGCCGTGCTTGCGCTTGATCTGCTCGGCCTCGGCGACGCTGGTGTGCAGGCCGTGGGCGATGTCTTGGGTCACCCGCTGGCCGCCCATGACGATCACCGAAGTGTAGACATTGGTGCCCTCGGCATAAATCGCGACATCTGTAGTACCGCCGCCGATGTCGATCACCGCAACCCCGAGGTCGCGCTCGTCCTCGTGCAGCACCGCCATCGCACTGGCGAGCGGCTCCAGGACCACCTCGATGACGTCTAGGCCGGCGCGGTTGCAGCACTTGATGATGTTCTGCACGCTGGTCGTCGCCGCCGTGATCACGTGAGCGCGGACTTCCATGCGCACACCGCTCATACCGATCGGATCGCGGATCTGGCCCTGACCATCGATGATGAACTCGAGGGGCAACGTGTGCAGAATCTGGCGATCGAGGGGGATGTTCACCGCCTTCGCCTGCTCTAAAACGCGGGCAACATCGGCCTCGCCGACTTCGCGGTTGCGCATCGACACCTGACCGAGCGAGCGAAAGCCGCGGACGTGGCCGCCAGCGATGCCGACGTACACCGACTGCACATCGACCGCCGCCATCTGCTCGGCCTCGGCGAGCGCCTGGGCGATCGAGTTGGTGGTCGCCTCGATGTTGACAACGACGCCCTGACGCAAGCCCTCGGAGGGGCTGGTGCCGACGCCGATGATCTCGAGACCGCTCGCGGTTACCTCACCGATAATCGCCACCACCTTGGTAGTGCCGATATCCAACCCGACAATGACTTCTCCGACCTCGGCCATGCGCTGCTCCGTCTACTCGTAGCGGGGGATCCTGCGGGTTCGCTTTGTTCGCTTTGACCTCTTCGTGCGCTTTGTGGGCGCTTTGTGAGCACCGCTCGGGGCGGCGGACACAGCCGAGGTCTCGGCGTGCACGTTTGTCGTATCACGGGTCGCCGCCTCACCCGAGTGAGCTGCAGATCCGCGGCCAAGCACCGCGGCTTCGTCCTCGGGGCTGAGGAACGAAGCGACGATCCGCTCGCTGCGATCGCCCCCTGCGATCGCATCGAGATGGACAACGGCGAGCCGCTCCGCCCGCTCGCCGAGCGCCGCTCTCAGAGCATCGTAGCGCTCGAGACGGGCCGCATAACCTTCGCGTCCGAGGCGAAGTTCGGTCCGCCCGACCGCCGTATACATCGTCAGCTCACCGGTCTCACCGACGTTGATCTCACCGAGCTTCGGCCGCTCGGGGCCTGCTCGGTAGGTCTTCATCGCCTCGAGCCCGCGCTTGATCAGCGCCATCGCCCAGACCTCGCGCTCGTCGAGCAACTCACGGGAGACACCGGTGATGATCGGCAGGTCGCCGCGCTCGCCACGACCCAGCTGCTTGAAGGGCCTGCCGGCGCTGTCGATCAGATAAAAATGATCCGCGAGCAACACCGCCGCGGGCACATGCTCGACAACCGCGACCCTCAACGTATCGGGCAGCTCGCGGCGAACTTCGACGCTTTCGACCCAGTGATCGCCGGCGATTCGCCGCTCGATCTCGTCGGTATCGACAGCCAAGAGATTGGTGCCCTCGTCGATGCCCATCAGCTCGGCGATGCGCTCCGGCGAGATGTGCTTGGTCGGCGCAAAGAGCAGGTTTGCGGCGGCGAAGCGCGGCGAGGTGGTAACAAACGCGTAGCCCTGCGCAGCCCCGGCCAAAACGCCCCAGGCGATGCCACCAGCGAGCGCAAAACGAAGGATAAAAGACCCCGCGCGCCGAGCCCCAGGACCGATGCCCGAGCCGGCCGGCGCCCGGTTGATCGCGACCTTTGAGGCCCGAGCTTCGCCGGTCTTGCGTCGGCGATTGCCGCCCCGCGACGAACGACGCCCCCGCGACTTCGCCTTTGTTTCTTTTTTTCCCTCACCGCGCACCCGCGCCAGCAGATCGCCGAGACCTCGGGGCTCCGCTCGGGCTCCCCGACGACGGGTCTGTTTACGGCGTTGCGGCCTTTTTGCGGCGTGAGAACTCATAATTGAGAGATCGCTGGGGGCGGCCCAGGCGACACTCGCCAGTACCTCTATCGCCGCCCGGGAGCAAGAAAGCCGCGCTCCCCGTGCACGCCTGAACAGGCCTTCAGGGCGCATTCTCGCATAATCTATGCGCTGACACGCACCGACCCCCCCTGATATGAGCTTCCTCGATGGGCACATCCCGCCACGCACCGGCCCTCCTCGGCATCGTCGCGATGCTCATCACCCTCGTCTGGATCGGCGAATTTGTCACCGACGACGCCATGATCAGCCTGCGTTACGCGCGCAACCTGATCGACGGCCACGGCCTAGTTTGGAACGTCGGCGAGGCCCCCCTCGAGGGTTTTTCAAACCTCTCCCATGTGCTGCTGGGGGCGCTCGCGCTGGGGCTGGGCGTACCACCGCTGGCCGGACTTCAGGTCCTCAACATCATCTCGCTCTTCGCCCTGGTCGCGCTCTGCTACGCGGTGACGCTGCGGGCGACCGAGTCGCGATGGCTGAGCAGCTTCGCAGCTGTGCTCTGCGGAATGCACGCACCCCTCGCCTATTGGGGCACAAGCGGGCTCGAGACCGCGAGCTACAGCCTCTGCGCGCTCGCCTTCATGGCCAGCATCGTCTACTGCCCAAAGCGCACCGGCCTAGTCGTCGGCGCCTACGCCCTCGCCCTACTGACACGTCCCGAGGCACCCGCGCTCTTGATCGTCGCCGCCGGTGTTACCCTCGGATTGCGCGTACTCGGTCGCACGCCCCGGGTGAGCAAAGAGCACTGGCGCTGGATTATTCTCTGTGCCTCCATAACAGCGCTCTACTTCCTCTGGCGCTACGCCTATTTCGGCCATTGGATGCCCAATTCGGCCTACTACAAATCGCTGATCCGGGGCAAGCCTGTACTGATTCAGCAGTTCGCCCGCCAAGAGTTCTGGCTCCTGTTCGCGCTCATCCTAGTGCCCTGGTGGAAAATGCGCCCGCTGCCACTCCTGCTACTGGGACTCCTCTGCGCCTACGTCGTCGGGTTTTGGGGAGTAAAACCGTCGGTCGCCCGTTTTCATCGCTTTTTGCTGCCCGTGCACGCTCCTATGTGCATCCTCGCGGCGCTCGGCCTCCACTATTGGTGCGTCGAACGGATGTGGCCGCGGGCTCGATTGGCGCGCGCCGCCGGCTGGTGTGTCGCCATCGGGCTTGCCAGCTCCCAGCTCTTCGAGCCCAAAACCTCGGCCAAACGACTGCGACGCGACCGTATCGCCATGGCCTCCCGCACCCTCGTGCGAGCCGCCGTCGCCCGCACCCTGGGCGCCCATGCAGGGGCTGGAGAGCGAGTCGCCATCGGCGATTCGGGGCTCGTCGCGTATTTCACCCACATGACGCTCGTCGATGCCTTCGGTCTCAACAACGCTCGCTTTATCCATGTGCACAGGGGCAATCGCAAAGCGTATGTCAAAGAGATCATGTCCACAGAGCCCGAGTGGTTGGTCATCACAAGCCGGTCGGCAAGCGAGCTCGTGCCGGTCTACGGCACCGGCCGCTGGATGCTCAGCCCCAAGAATTTCGAGGCGACGTATGAGCGCATCGCCGTCGCTCGCTCCCGCCGGCAATCCTATCACTATTGGATCTACGCCCGGCGCGACCTGGGCGTGATGCCTGCTCCCCCTCCGGGTCCGCCCCTCGATCTCTCCGGCTGGAATGCACTCGCAGTCGACCGCGCAGCCGGCAAAAACTGGGCGGGAGCGACGAGCCAAGGGGATCCTTCGTAGCGCTTCGCGGCCATCGCCGAGCCCAAAACGACGACGACCGCCGACCCCAAGGGGACGACGGTCGTGCCAGATTTTAGCCGGCTGCAAAGGCCGCAGTTCTTATCCACTATCCATCGCGGCGGCGAAGGAAGGCGGGGATCTCCGTCGGATCCGTGCCCGAATCGCGACCCCAGCTGCTGGCGCTGGCGCTGGCATTGGTGCCCGCGTCCCGTGTCGACCGACGCACGCCTCGCTCGACTTTCGGCTCCGCGGGTACCTGCACCTGCGGCTGAGCGCCAAAGAAAGCCGCGCCCGTATGTGCACTGCGGACGCTGCTTGCCGCCGACTGGGCCCGACCCTGAGTCCCAGGAATCTGTACGCCGCTGGAGCTTTGACGTCGGCTCGTGTGGTGACGGATCACCTGCTCGAGCTCCTCCTCCGCCGGTGCGTGGCGATCGAAGCCAGTGGCGATCACTGTCAGCCGGAACATGTCGCCCATGTTCTCGTCGATGACCGCACCAAAGATGATGTTGCAATCCTCGTGCGCCGCCTCTTGGATCAGCGACGCGGCCTCCTCGACCTCGTGCAGACGGAGATCTGGACCGGCGGTGATGTTGATCAGGATGCCCTGGGCACCGTGGATCGTCACGTCCTCCAGGAGCGGCGACGAGATCGCCTGCTGAGCCGCGGCCAAAGCCCGGCCCTCGTCGTTGGCGATGCCCATGCCCATCAGAGCGCGGCCCTGACCGGACATGATCGTGCGCACGTCGGCGAAGTCGACGTTGATGATGCCCGAAACCGTGATCAGATCGGAAACGCCTTGAGTCGCGTGCTGCAACACCTCGTCGGCGAGCCTAAACGAATCCAGGAGACTGGTATTGGCGCTGGTGATCTGCAGCAGTCGATCGTTGGGGATGGTGATCAGAGTGTCGACCGAATCCTCGAGCTTCTCGATCCCCAGCTCCGCAAAACGGAGTCGACGGCGACCCTCAAAGCGGAAGGGCTTGGTGACCACACCGACCGTGAGCGCCCCGACTTCGCGGGCGATCTGGGCGATGATCGGCGCCGCGCCGGTCCCCGTTCCGCCGCCCATGCCAGCGGTGACAAAAACCATGTCCGCGCCCTGGATCGCCTCGGCGATTTCGTTGACGCTCTCGAGCGCCGCCTCGCGGCCCTTTTCAGGATTCGCGCCGGCGCCCAGGCCCCGGGTAATCTCGCGACCCAGTTGGATCGCCGTGGGTGCCAGGCTCTTGTCGAGCGCCTGGATGTCGGTATTGGCGACGATGAACTCGACGCCCTCCACCTTGTTGGTGATCATCGTGTTGATCGCGTTGCCACCGGCACCGCCAACTCCGATCACCTTGATATTGGCCTGTGCCGGAAGTGCCTCGTCGAGCTCAAAATACGCCATTTCGTGCTGATCCCTTCTTTGCTTGGGTGCTCCGTGTTCCGCCTTATCCGACCCAGATCCGACGAGCAAAAAAGAGGGGATTTCCGCGGCTAGCGTAGGTATGGCGGTGTATTCATGTGTCCTACACATAATTTGTCCGCCATGCCCGTTATGCTCCCCCTGCCTCTTTCAAAAAGCCCCTTAAATGCCTGATCACTCCGCGAATACTGGCTATCTGTACGGACTGCGCTCGCTCGAGATCGAGACCCCGCAGGCGCACGAGCTCGAGATCGACGGCCGACTGCCGCCGGAGCTCTGCGGCACGCTCTACCGGATCGGTCCCGCGCGCCACGACATCTACGGCGAGCGCCTCGCCCACTGGTTTGACGGCGACGGCATGGTGCACTCGATCCGCCTCGGCGACGGCCCGCCCCGCTACCGCTCGCGCTTTGTCCAACACACCGCGCACGTCGAAGAGGACGCGGCAAAGCGGCGCCTCTACGGCTCCTTTGGCACGCCCGCACCGGGCGGCCCGCTGCGTCGATTTCTCCGGCGAAAGCGACGACGCAACCCCGCCAATACCCAC
>Ga0256845_1002441_pt1 | contig 13464 bp, 6 predicted proteins | sample RiftiametaG_FD_189101 | JGI IMG/M metagenome (GOLD analysis project Ga0256845, IMG submission 189101) | Tube worm associated microbial communities from hydrothermal vent at the East Pacific Rise, Pacific Ocean - Riftia | ecosystem: Host-associated > Annelida > Integument > Unclassified ... | reverse complement strand
AGGAGGAATTTTGGGAGGTCCAAGAATATTACAAGCTATGTCTTTAGACAAAGTAACTCCGAAAATTTTCGCAAAAGGAAGAGGTGAAAATAACGAACCAATCAATGCATTATTTTTAGTTTTTATCATTGCAGAAGCAGGAATTTTAATAGGAGAATTAGATGTTATTGCACGCGTAGTTTCTATGTTTTATTTAACAGCTTACGGATTTATAAATATTTCATTTTTCTTAGAAAGTTGGGCAAACCCAGATTTTCAACCAAGTTTTAAAATAAAACGGTGGATTGGTTTACTCGGTTTTATTGCTTCGTTTGCGGTAATGTTTAAGTTAGATATGATTGCCATGTTTGGTGCTTTTGCAGTTGTAGGTTTGCTATATTTCTGGTTGCAACGTAAGGAAGTAAAATTGCAGTCTAATGATGTTTGGCAAAGTGTATGGGGTAATGTGGTAAAAAAAGGATTGAAAAGACTAGATAATGCAGAAGAAGAGAACCCAATCTGGAGTCCGAATGTTATTTTATTTAGTGGGCGGAGTGCGCATCAACCTTATTTATTAGAATTAGCTGATACCGTTTCGGGAAGAACAGGAGTGGTTACAAATTTTAATTTAATTCTAGATAGAGAAGGTATAAAACCACTAAAAAAAACAGAGCAAATTGTAAAAGATGATGCCTTTAAAAAACTAGGTATCTTCGGACGTCAAATAAAGGTGAGTAACATTTACAACGGTATTACAACCATTGCTTCTGCCTTCGGATTTTCTGGTGTAGAACCTAATACTGTAATGATGGGTTGGCCAAAAGGATTAGAAAATTCTACCGAATATGCTAAAATGACAGAAACGCTATTGTATTTAGATTATAATTTATTATACCTAGATTTCGATAAACATACAAAATTTGGTAATTATGAAACGGTAGACTTTTGGTGGCGAGAAACGGATAGTAAAAACGCAGAAATGATGCTGAATATAGCTCGTTTTATTATTGAATCTCCAAAATGGGATGATGTAAAAATTAGAGTATTGTTTGTAAACAATAACAATGTGAAGAAAGAAATTGTGCAGTCTAAAATAGCAAATCTTGTAGAAAATTTACGCGTAAATGTGACAATTGAAATTGTTAATAATGCGGTAGAACAAATTGCGTTTTACGATATTATTGCCCAATATTCAGCTAAAACCGATTTAACTTTGGTAGGGATACCAAATTATAAGATAGAAAAACAAGCAGCATTTATTTTAAGCACAAACCAACTTTTTGAAACCATTGGATCAACTCTGTTAGTAAAAGCCGCAAATAACTTTAATGTACTCGATTTAGATTTTGAGTAAAGTACTAAGTATCAAACTTAAATTTTAAAGCTTCTAAACTTTTTTCAGAACCAATAAGTGTCATGGTATCACCTATTCGCAAACGAGTATATCCGTGAGAAACTAATAATTGTCCTTTTCTTCTTACCGATAAAACTAAAATATCAGAAGGCAAACGTAAATCTCTTAAACGCATTCCGTGAATATCGTTGTTTCGAATTTCAATATCCATAGTATCTTGCCCTTCATCCATACCAAGTAGGAGTGATGTGGCATTTGGTGAACGTACAAAATGATCTAATAAACTTACTATTGCTGTAGCAGGTTCAATAATTAAAGAACCTAATTGATGGAATTTTTCAAAATTATTTCTATTATTTAAACGAACAATTACATTGGCAGTACCAATGTTTTCATAAATAAGTTCTGCTAATCTATAATTCTCATCATCAGAAAGCATTAAAACAATGGCTTCGGTTTTTTCTAACTGCAACTGCCCTAAACAATATAGAGAAATTTCTTTGATGCTGATTACACTGTTATTATCATCGTTAGAATAATCAATGCCTTCTAAACAAACCAAACGAGTTTCCCAGTTGTGTTTTTCTAACTGATTTGCCAATGCCATAGATTGATTTTCTACTCCAAAAATAACAGCATCTCTTGTTCCGTCAAACTGTTGTAAGCTAGCCTTAGTGTGGCTTTCTTTTACATAATTTAAAGACCATTTAAATAACGGAGGTCCAATTAATTGATTGATAACAATAATGGCAATAACAATAGCCTCAAACTGGTGCCCCCAACCAGGAAATTCATTCGCAATAATGGTTGCTAAACCTAGCGCTACACCTGCTTGTGTTAAAAAGGGCATCCACGCAATAAAACGATATTCTTTTGGGTCTTTTGCCGCATAAACACCAAATAAACCTCCAAAAAACATGGTAACTAATCGTAAGAAAAAGAGTGCTATGGCAATTCCGAAAACACTATATAATACTTGTAATGATAGTGACGCTCCTGTTAGTGTAAAAAAGACGATGTAAATAATTGGGCTAATTTTTTCTAAAAGTTCTGAAAATTCGATGCGGTGCTTGCTGTAATTTGTCAATACAAAACTACCAATAATCGAAATTAAAAGCGGTTCTATGACAAACTCATGATGAAAATATTCGGTAGATTTTATTTTTACAAAACTCGCAAAAAGATACACACCATAACCTAATAAGATAATGAGTATGGCTTTTATTTGGTGTGGAATTTTAAAGTTGAATGGTATTTGTAAAATTCTTCCTAAAACATATCCTAAACCGAATGAAGTTAAGAGTTCTAAGGCTAAAATTCCGAGGAAAAGAAACCCAATTTCATCACCATTAATAAATGCTTTTGCAATAGAGAAACTGATAGCAAATAAAATAATTACCAATACGTCTTTTACAACGGTAACCCCCATTACGGTTTTTGTAAAAGGACCATTGGCACGCATCTCGTTAATTACTGCAATTGCGGATGATGGTGAGCGTGCAACAAAGATAGTACCGAATAAAATGGCTACAGCAATTTTTTCTTTAGAAGAAAAATGAACCATAAACGGTATTTGGTCAGCAACAAAATAAATAACAACAGCAGTTACTATAAAAGTGATAAATAATTGCCCAATTGTCATCCACTTTATACTTTTTATTCTACTGCGTAAATCGTTTAAATACAATTCAGATCCTGCAGAAAAAGCAATAATAGCCAAAGCAATTTCATTCAAAAAATTCAATTTTTCAATAGCTTTTGGTGTAATAAAATTGAGCACAGAAGAACCCGCAATAATTCCCGTAATAATCAATCCTGTAATGAGCGGAAATTTTATTTTCTGAAAGAATTTAGCAATTTCATTGGCAGCAATAGCAATGATAAAAAAGCCTGTTAAAAAGACAAGTAGGGTAGTTGTTGGCATTTAGTTGTTTTAGTTTGTAAAAAGCTAAAGATAGTGAAATGAATGAGAACACAAAACTTGAGGCAGTCAAGTTTTTTATAAGATTTACAGCGTAAAAAATGACATTGAAGCGAATACGAGGTCTGTTTAGCGTAGAAAAAAAGATTACAAATCTAACTGAAAAGTCTGTTTTAACTTTTCTAATAATGGGTTTTTCTTTTTCAGTTTGTCAAATTTTTCTTGCGGAGTGTAGGCAAACTTTTTTTCGACCGTTTCGTTTATTTTTATATCAAGAGAAATCTGATAATTGTTCAATTTTTCTCTTAAAAAGCCAAGGAGATCTGTTCTTCCTCGTTGTAATTGTTCTCCCATTAAATTATTAGGAAGTGTAAACTGAATGACAAAATTTTTAAGAAGTTTTGGGGTATCAGCAATTAAAATAGAAGCCATACTCTTTTTCCCTTTTTGTAGTAAATTTTGCTGATATTCTTTCCAGAAAGATATTAACTCTTCTTTTGTAAAGGTATCTTTTGGATGATTGTCATAATTTTCTTCTACACTACTTTTTTCCGCTTCTTTTTTCTGATGAATACTTTTTAGAGATAAAGAAGAAGTTCTTTTTCGACCAACATTTAGTGTAGGTTTTTTAAGTTTCTGAGGAGGGGCTTCCGCTTTTGTAATTTCTTTTGCAGGTGCTGTTTTTTTAGATTGATGGCTAAGCGTAGTCGAAGCCACGGGAGATAGTGAAGTAAAAAATGTAGCAGGAATTATGTAATTAGCTGGCTTTTTTTTTTCTCCATCAAAAGTGATAGAGGCAATTTGCATTAAAGTAAGTTCTACGAGTAGCCGTTGGTTTTTACTGGTTCTGTAATTCAAATCACACTCATTTGCTTTGTTAATTGCGGGAATTAAAAATTGCAAACTTGCCGATTCAGATTGTTGTAGGTATTTCTTTTTTGCAGAATCACTAACTTCTAACAAATCGATGGTTACTTTGTCTTTAGCCACCAGTAAATCTCTAAAGTGAGAAGCCAATCCATTTATAAAGTGATGTCCTTCAAAACCTTTTGTAAGAATGTTGTTAAAAGCGACTAAAATTTCTGGTATTTTATTGGCTAGTAGCAAATCCGTCATGTTAAAATACGTTTCGTAATCTAACACATTTAGGTTTTGTGTAACATCTTCTCTTGTAATTTTTTTACCCGAAAAACTAACCACTCTATCAAAAATAGAAAGAGCATCTCTCATGGCGCCATCTGCTTTTTGAGCAATGATGTGTAAGGCATCATCATCCGCAGCGATCCCTTCTTTTTTGGCTATTTTTTTTAAGTAATTTTTAGCATCTAAAACCCCGATTCGTTTAAAATCAAAAATTTGACAACGAGATAAAATAGTCGGAATTATTTTATGCTTTTCGGTAGTTGCTAAAATAAAAATAGCATGTGCTGGTGGTTCTTCTAATGTTTTTAAAAAGGCATTAAAAGCCGCTTGAGAAAGCATGTGTACCTCATCAATAATATATACTTTGTATTTACCAGTTTGTGGCGGAATACGAACCTGATCGGTTAAACTTCTAATGTCATCTACCGAATTATTAGAAGCAGCATCTAGCTCAAAAATATTGAATGCAAAATCTTCATCTAAAGCAGATTTTGCGTCTTGTTGGTTAATTTGTTTCGCCAAAATACGGGCACAAGATGTTTTACCAACTCCACGAGGACCTGTAAATAGTAAGGCTTGTGCTAAATGGTTATTTTTTATAGCATTCTCTAACGTATTGGTAATTGCTTGTTGCCCAACAACATCCTCGAAATTTTGAGGACGGTATTTACGCGCAGAAACTACAAAATGCTCCATTTTTTTAACTAAATTTGAACAACAAATATAAGTACCGATTCGCTTTTTTACAAATAACCTTGTAAATAAAACAACAAAGTTATACACAATTGTATAGTTTTACTTTTTAATGCGACAAAGTCTTAAAAGAACCAAAAAAACAAATAAAATGAGCAGTGTAAAACCTATTTTAGCCATAGCAATTATATTTTTAATGGGGTTTTCTTCGGATAAGGAAATAAAAAAATCAACAAAAATGGTAAAGAGTAAAGAGTTAAGTGTTGCGTATTTTGCAAGTGGTTGTTTTTGGTGTGTAGAATCTATTTATGAGACTGTAAACGGCGTTGGAGAAGTGATAAATGGTTATGCTGGCGGACATACAACAAACCCAACTTACGAAACTACAAGTACAGGAAAAACAGGGCATGCGGAAACCGTTGCCGTTTATTATGATGCGTCTATTGTAGACTTTAAAACATTGGTTGAGGTATTTTTTGGCTCGCACGATCCAACCACTAAAAACGGACAATATCCAGATTTTGGTTCACAATACAGGTCGATTGCATTTTACAAAACAACACTTGAAAAGGAAATAATCTTATCAGTAATAAAAAGATTAAATAAAGAAGTTTATAACGGTAAAATTGTTACTGAAGTAACTGAGTTTACAACGTTTTATAAGGCGGAAGATTATCATCAAAATTACAAGCGTTTACATCCTGACAATCCGTATGTGCAGCGTATTTCTATTCCGAGATTGAATAGGTTTAAGAGTAGCTTTCCTGATATTTTGAAAAAATAGAGCGCTTTTTTTTTATACTATCCTCTGTAAATTTTCTCGTACAATTTATTGTAAATGTCTTTAATTTCTTTTCGTTTCATTTTCATAGTTGGCGTTAAATGTCCGCCGTCTATAGACCACTCATCGGGTGTAAGTTCAAATCTTTTAATGCGTTCCCATTTCCCAAATTTACGGTTACATTGATCTACTTCTTCTTGAATTCTTTCAATTACTTTTGGGTTAGCAATCAATTCTTCGTTTGATGTTAATTTTAAATGATGGCGTTTAGACCATTCTTTTATAAAATCGAAATTAGGTTGAATGATAGCCGCTGGCATTTTTTCTCCTTCGCCCACCACCATAATTTGTTCTATAAAACGAGATTGTTTTAATTCTCCTTCTAATAAGGGTGGTACCACATATTTACCACCTGATGTTTTAAACATTTCTTTTTTACGTCCTGTAATTTTAAGGAATCCGTCAGCATCAAATTCTCCTTTATCACCTGTATGAAAATAACCATTTTGTATTACTTCGGCAGTTTTAGCATCATCCTTATAATATCCAAGCATTACATTTGGTCCTTTTATTAAAATTTCGCCATCATCAGCAATTTTAATTTCAACACCGTCAATAACTTTTCCTACAGTTCCTATTCTAAATCCACCATTTCTTTGATCATTTACCGTAGCAACTGGCGATGTCTCTGTTAATCCATACCCTTCCATAATAGGCATGCCTGCAGCAGCAAAAACTCTTGTTAATCTTGCTTGTAATGCGGCACTACCAGAAACCATGGCTTTTAATTCTCCTCCTAGAGCTGCTTGCCATTTCGAGAAGATTAGTTTTCTTGCTAAGCTTAATTGTTTTTCATACCACCAACCGTTTGCACCGTATGGTTCGTATCGTAAGCCTAAATTTACAGCCCAAAAGAATAGTATTTTTTTAATTCCTGATAAATCCAATCCTTTGGCATAAATTTTATCGTAAATTTTCTCATATAATCGTGGTACTGCAGTCATAATATGAGGTTTAATTTCTTGTGCGTTTTCACTTAATTTTTCAATTGATTCTGCAAAGTACACAGACACACCTTCGTATTGATATAGGTATAAAATCATTCTTTCAAAAATATGGCAAATAGGTAAAAAACTCAAAGCAATCGATTTTCCTTTTTCTAAAGGAACTCTTTTCTGACTGCTTAATACGTTAGAAACTATGTTTTTGTGAGATAACAAAACGCCTTTTGGTTTTCCCGTAGTACCAGATGTGTAAATTATAGTTGCTAAATCATTAGAGGTTACAGCGTTTTTTCTTTCGTCTACTTCTGGTTGATTGCTTTCATCTTTCCCTAATTTTAAAACTTCTTCCCAGCTTTTTTCGCCATCAATATCATCAAAAGTAAATACACCTTTTAGCTTTGTATTCTTTTTGATTTCATTGACTTTTTCTAATACTACATCATCAGAAACAAAGCAATAAGTTGCTTCTGAGTGATTTAAAATATACTCGTAATCTTCTTTAGAAATGGTTGGGTAGATAGGTACATTTTGAGCACCAATCTGTAAAATCCCGATATCACAAACATTCCATTCTGTTCTATTTGTAGTAGAAATTATAGCAATTTTATCATTAGGTTGTACGCCAAGTTTTAATAAACCTCTGCTAACTGCATTCGCTTTATCTATATATTCTTTGGTACTTGTAGAAACCCATTTACCATCGTATTTTGTGGTAAAAGCTTTTTCAAGATTAAATTTTTCTAATTGATAATAAGGGAAATCAAATAAACGTGTAATTTCTGTCGGCATATTCTGTATAGTTTGTCGTTACGCAAAGTATGAAAAATAGACCGTTTTCACAAAATTAATAAATGGTTATTTATGGATTAAGTATTTATTAAAACTCTCGCCATTTATTTTGGTGTATTTTGAATCTATTTCATAAGCAACTTTCATATTCGTAATATCAAACGTGCCAGAAACTTCTGCGTATTTTAAATTCAAATCTTCTTCAAAACGTGTACTTTTAAAAGAAACGCCATCGTAAAATTTTGCATATTTAAAAGTTGTAGAATCTTTAAAGAGAGCTTCTGTAAAAGTTACATCTCTTTTAAATTTTGCGTATTTAAAAGTTGCTGAATTATTAAAAATGGTATTTGAAAATGAAGTAACTTTATCAAATTTAGCATACTTAAAAGTACTGTCGTCTTCAAATTTAGAGCCTTTAAAATTAGCAGTTTGTTCAAAATCAGAATATTTAAACATTGCCTTACTTTTAAAAGTACAATTTTTAAAAATCACATCATTTTCAAAGTCTGCAGTAAAGGTATAGCCACTATCCTCATCTGGTATATAGGCTAAAACATTGTCTTTAAATGTGCAATTAATAAACTCAATACTACTTTCTATTTCTTTTTTTATAACGTTGCTTCCACCGTTGTTCCACCACCTTTTCTTTTTGGGTAAGTTGGGTAGCGCATCCTCCATAAAAGTAAAATCTAAAGTACCAATAATAGTTGCGTTTTGATAAGCTATTTTTTTACCATTTTTAATATCGCTCATTATATCGTACGCATTTATTGTTTTTTGAGCTGTTACAGAAATTGATAGTAAAAAGAGAATTAGTGTAATTTTTTTCATGATGTTACGTTTTGTTTTTATAAAGACCAATAGAAAAATAAATTGTGACACATAGAAATAAAAAAAGGGGCAAGTTATATATAACTCACCCCCTAAATATTAATTCCCCCAAATTAACATTTATACCACAAAATTAGCGGAAATTTTTTAAGAGGCAAACAAATAGGTGATTTTTAATACAGTTTAACACAAAGTTCAATTAGTAAATCATTTTTTCGATTTATTATTAAATCTTAAATCTTAATTACCCTGTTTTTCAATCCATTTATGTGCATTTACAAAAGCTTCTAACCAAGGCGATACTTCGTCTTTTCTTCCCTTCGGATAATTTGCCCAATTCCACTGAAAAGTAGAGCGCTCAATATGTGGCATGGTAACCAAATGTCTCCCTGTTTTATCACTCATCATTGCGGTATTAAAGTCAGAACCATTAGGGTTATTAGGATAACCTTCATAACCGTATTTTGCAACAATATTATAGTTTTCTTCAGATTCTGGCAAGTTAAATTTCCCTTCTCCGTGAGAAATCCAAACACCTAATTCTGTTCCTGCTAAAGATGATAACATTACAGAATTATTTTCTTGAATTTTAACTGAAGTAAATGAAGATTCGTGTTTTTTAGAATCATTATGAATTAATTTCCCATGTACTTTATGATCTGGATTTATTAAATCTAATTCCATCCATAATTGTGCTCCGTTACAAATACCAACAGATAACGTATCTTCTCTTTTAAAGAAGTTTTGTAAAGCTGTATTTGCTTTTTTATTGTATTTAAAAGCACCAGCCCACCCTTTTGCAGAGCCTAAAACATCAGAATTTGAAAAACCGCCAACAGCACCAATAAATTGAATATCTTCTAAAGTTTCTCTACCCGAAATTAAATCGGTCATATGTACATCTTTTACATCAAAACCTGCTAAATACATGGCATTTGCCATTTCTCTTTCAGAGTTGCTTCCTTTTTCTCTGATAATTGCTGCTTTAGGTCTGTAAACGTCATTACGAGGAGTTTGCGACGAAGTAACCTCCTTTTTAGAGCGAGATTGCTTCACTCCGTTCGCAATGATGTCTTGTAACTTACCAGTAAAGTGTTTTGGAAATGTATATTGTAAAGGCTGTTTTTTATAGTTATCAAATCTATCTTGAGCTAGATTATTTGCCGTTTGTTTTTGGTCTAATAAGAAAGAGGTTTTATACCAAATATCTCTCATTTCCGCTACATCAAAAGAGAACGTGTCTTCATTATTTTTAATGTTTACTGTTCCTGAATTATTTGCGGTACCGATATTAAAAAATTCAATATTATTTTCTGATAAAATAGTTTCAACAGAAGCATCCGCTTGAAAAATAATTCCTGAATTTTCGGAAAATAATACTTTTATAGAATCTTCTTCATTTAAAGAAGTAATGTTAAAATCTGCGCCTAAATGAACATCCGCAAAACACATTTCTAATAAAGTGGTAATCAATCCGCCAGAGGCAACATCATGTCCTGCTGTAATTTTATCACTTTTAATTAATTTTTGAATGGTATTGAAAGTGTTTTTTACAAAAGCAGTATTTTTTACATCAGGAGCTTCATTTCCAATCGCATTTAATGATTGATAGAAAGAGCTTCCGCCTAATTTAAAATCGTCTTGAGAAATATTAATATAGTAGATATTTCCTCCATCAATTTGTAAAAGAGGTTCTACAATTTTACTTATTTCATTACAATTTCCTGCTGCAGAAATAATAACTGTTCCAGGAGAAATCACCTCTCCATCAGTATATTTTTGTTTCATCGACAATGAATCTTTTCCTGTTGGAATATTGATTCCTAAATCAATTGCAAATTCAGAAACAGCTTTTACAGCTTTGTATAAACGTGCATCTTCACCTTCATTTTTACAAGGCCACATCCAATTTGCAGATAAAGAAATAGCCTCTAAATTATCTTTTAAAGGTGCCCAAATAATATTGGTCAAAGATTCGGTAATTGCATTTCTACTTCCAGCTTCTGGGTCAATCAATGCTGCAATAGGGGAGTGCCCAATAGAAGTTGCAATACCTTCCTTTCCGTTATAATCTAACGCCATGACCCCAACATTATTTAACGGAATTTGTAAAGGACCCACACATTGTTGTTTGGCAACTTTACCGCCCACACATCTATCTACTTTATTGGTTAGCCAATCTTTACAAGCTACAGCTTCTAGCTGTAAAACTTGGGCTAAATAGATTTTTAAGTTCTTCGTTTTATATCTTGGGTTCTTATATTTTCTTATAATAGTTTTATCTGTTAAAACGGTTTTAGGAGAAGAACCAAACATATCTTCTAAAGCTAAATCCATAGGTTTGTTTCCTTTGGTTTTAGATTCAAAAGTAAATCTATTATTTCCTGTTACATCACCAACAGTATACATTGGCGAACGCTCTCGTGCTGCTATTTTTTGTAATGTATCTATGTGTTTTTTAGCAATCACTAATCCCATTCTTTCTTGAGATTCGTTTCCAATAATTTCTTTATCAGAAAGTGTAGGATCGCCAACGGGTAATTTATCTAAATCTATTTTTCCACCAGTATCTTCAACTAATTCTGATAAACAATTTAAATGTCCGCCAGCACCATGATCATGAATAGAAACAATAAAATTCTCTTCGTTTTCTACCATTCCACGGATAGCATTTGCGGCACGTTTTTGCATTTCTGGATTAGAACGTTGTACGGCATTCAGCTCAATTCCTGAAGCAAAAGCACCTGTGTCTGCAGATGAAACTGCTGCGCCACCCATACCGATACGGTAGTTATCACCTCCAAGTAAAACGATTTTATCGCCAGTTTTTGGGGTGTCTTTTAAAGCTTGTGCTGCTTTTCCATACCCAATTCCACCAGCTTGCATAATCACTTTATCATAGCCTAATTTTCTAGCTTTTGATGTGCTAGAAGATGAGTTTTCATGATGCTCAAAAGTGAGTACAGAGCCTGTAATTAAGGGTTGCCCAAATTTATTACCAAAGTCTGAAGCTCCGTTTGATGCTTTTATTAAAATATCCATTGGGGTTTGATACAACCAATCTCTTGCTTCAAATTTTTGTTCCCAAGGTCTTTTTTCTTCTAAACGAGAATAAGAAGTCATATAAACTGCTGTTCCTGCTAAAGGCAATGAGCCTTTTCCGCCTGCCAACCTATCTCTAATTTCACCTCCAGAACCTGTTGCAGCTCCGTTAAAAGGTTCTACTGTTGTAGGAAAATTATGTGTTTCTGCTTTTAATGAAATTACTGAGTTAAACTCAGTTTCTTGATAAAAATCAGGTTTGTCGGCTGTTTTTGGTGCAAACTGCGTTACTTTAGGTCCTTCAATAAATGCTACATTATCTTTATATGCAGAAACCAATCCTCTTGGTGTTTTTTTTGACGTTTCTTTAATAAGTTTAAATAATGATGTTTCTTTTTCTTCTCCGTCAATAATAAAGGTTCCGTTAAATATTTTATGGCGGCAATGTTCTGAGTTTACTTGGCTAAACCCAAACACTTCGGAATCGGTTAGTTTTCTACCTATTTTTTCGGAGATATTTTCTAAGTAAATAACTTCATCAGGGCTTAAAGAAAGTCCTTCAGTTAAATTATAGGCAGCAATATCTTCAATTTCTAAAATAGGGTCTGGAGAAATATTAATGGTAAAACTATCTTGATGTAGTCCTTTATATTTTTCTAAAATCATAGGGTCAAAATCAGAAAAATCATCAGAAACTACTGTAAATTCTTCAATTCTAATGATATCAGAAATACCCATATTTTGAGTAATCTCTACAGCATTTGTACTCCATGGAGTAATCATTGCCGCTCTAGGACCTATAAAAAAGGTATCTAAAGACACTGAGTTTATTTTTGGTTGGTTGCCAAAAAGCCATGTCAGTTTAGAGATAGTTTTAGCAGATAATTCTTTTGTTGCTTGAACAGCAAATATTTTACTGTTTTGGCTTCCGAAGAAATGAATCATTTTTTAGTGTGTTTGTGGTTTGTTTTAAAACGGTAAAAATACAATTATTCACATCAAAAAAAAATGAAAGAGGTAGGAGTTTTTAGATTACTTTCTAACAAATTTATTTGTAGTAGTCTGCTTATTAGAACTGATTTTTATAATGTAAATCCCTTTGTTAATCTTAGAAATATCAATTTTATTATTGTTTATTGAGATGGTTTTATCAACAATTAACTTTCCAAGAATACTATAGATTTTAATAGTAACATTTTTGTCAACTGTAAAATAAAGGGTGTTTCCAGAAGCAGGGTTTGGGTATATTTTAAATGATGTTTTAAAGGAGTCGGTTGTAGCTAATGTTCCCCAAATATCTTCTGCGGCATTACCGCCCCAAATTTTTGTAGCCAAAAAAGGATTGTCAATAAACGGATTTCTATTTCCTTGTCCGTAGGTGTTGTTAGTATCTTCTAAATAAGTATTTCGAGATTTTTCATAATCAGAAACAGGGTCATTTACATTCCATTGTAAAAATAAATCAATCATATCATCTGGGGTAGAAGAGCTGCTGCCAATACCAACAGCAGTAGGTAAACATTGGCTACCATAACGTAGGTACATATACATCATCATTCTTGCAACATCACCTTTCCATTCATTACCTGGGTACCAACCACCAGCAGAATTCCCTGAATTTCCTGATCCCGCAGCAAATTTCTTGCTGCCTCGGTTACCGTTTCTTTGTACATCACAAGCTCTTAGGTGGTGTACGTCTGCACCAGGACCTGATGTCCTTAAATTGGGGTTTCCTAAAGATTTTGGATAGGTGTGTTCTCTGTTCCATTCACAAGTTGCACCACCACCAGAATTGCTTTTACTTCTTAATCTATGGTCATTATCATCCGAAGAATTTGTAGGACACATATTATTACTAAACCCATACAATAACAAGACATTTGAAGCTTGATTTGGCTCTAAATCGATAATTTTTAAAGCCTCTCTT
>Ga0256845_1002440_pt1 | contig 13465 bp, 10 predicted proteins | sample RiftiametaG_FD_189101 | JGI IMG/M metagenome (GOLD analysis project Ga0256845, IMG submission 189101) | Tube worm associated microbial communities from hydrothermal vent at the East Pacific Rise, Pacific Ocean - Riftia | ecosystem: Host-associated > Annelida > Integument > Unclassified ... | reverse complement strand
ATGAATATTGCTACAGATTTAACAGGAATTTTATGAAACAACACATATTTGATAACTTAATGAACAGGATGGTTATAAGCAAACCTTGCCTGATTAAAAACATTAGTAGCTAAGTGCCTAAGTCAAAAAGTTTATTTCGAAGAATTTTCTCGAATAGATGATGCGTTTTACAGAGAGAAACAAATACAAGGATGGAGTAGAAAGAAAAAAGAGGCTTTAATCTGTGGAAAAACGAATCTTCTACCCGATCTAGCTGCATGTAAAAATGCTTCGCATTATAAAAACAAATAATCTTTAGCAGATGTCATTTCGGCTCCGCTTAATGACCGGGAACGGTGGCTGAGTGGAGTCGAAGCCACCCTAATCATTCAATAGCATGTTGCGAATAATTTCGCCATTTGTCCAAACATGCTTCCATATCTTCAGGTATAGGGCATTCAAAACGCATAAATTTATTTGTAACAGGATGCACAAAACCTAAAGTACGTGCATGTAACGCTTGGCGTGGCAATACCTTAAAACAGTTATCTACAAACTGTTTGTATTTACTAAATGTAGTTCCTTTCAGTATTCTTTCGCCTCCGTAACGTTCATCGTTGAAAAGTGTGTGCCCTATATACTTCATATGCACTCTAATTTGGTGGGTGCGGCCTGTTTCTAAACGACAAGAAACGAAGGTTACGTAACCAAGCCTTTCCAAAACTTTGTAATGGGTTACGGCTGGTTTTCCTTTTTCTTCTTCATCGTTTTCATAAACGGTATTTTGCAGTCGGTTTTTAGGATGACGCCCTATATTACCCTCAATGATTCCATCTTCTTCTTCCATATTGCCCCAAGCTATTGCTACATATTCGCGCTCTGTGCTTTTGTCAAAAAACTGTTTGCATAGATGCGTCATTGCTTCTTCAGTTTTTGCAACTACTAAAAGACCACTAGTGTCTTTATCTATTCTATGAACCAATCCAGGGCGATTGCTGGAGTTGTTTGGTAGATTTTCAAAATGATAGGTTAATGCATTTATTAGCGTACCGCTATAATTTCCGTGGCCAGGATGTACTACCATTCCCGGAGATTTATTTACTACTAGAACGGCATCGTCTTCATAAACAATGTCAATAGGAATATTCTCTGGAACTAACAGAAACTCATAAGGCGGATGCTCAAACATTACAGTTATAACATCGCCTCCTTTTACTTTGTAGTTAGATTTTACAGGAACATCATTTACATAAATATTACCCGCAGTTGCAGCTTTTTGAATTTTATTGCGCGTGGCTTTTTCAATAAGGTTCATCAGGTATTTATCTACCCTAAGTGGGTTTTGCCCTTTGTCTGCCTTAAAACGGTAATGTTCGTAAAGATCATCGCTACCGCTTGTATCGTCTATTTCTTCTTCGTTAAAATTCGCCATTGTTTTCTTCTTCATTTTCAATTGGCGTTTCTTGGTTTTCTTCGGAAGAATTTTCTTCAGAATGAATTTTATTAAGTGATTGATCGCCAACAATTAGATCAATTACCGAAGTTTTTTGAAGCGGTGTTCCCGGATCTAGCTTTTCGCCATTGTAACGCATTTCTAATACATTATCACTAATATCCGGTCTGTGGCTTATTTTACCAATTTTAAAACCCATTGCCAAAAGCGTGGGTTCTGCTTGGCGACGTGTACGTCCTAAAACATCAGGAACTTCAATCTTTCTAAAACCTGAAGGGTTTAGGTTTAAATAAAGCTTTCGGTTTTCTTTTACAAACTTACCTGGTTTTGGTATCTGCTCTATCACAGAATACTTTGGATAATCTGGGTTGTAGTTTGCTGAATCTAAAATTTCATACCTAAGATCTAGCTCCTCCAACTTTTCTTCAACTTTATCTAAAGACATTTTTGCGAGGTTTGGAACTTCAATTGTTTCATTATGATTGGTGGTAAACTTAAGCCACCATAACATTATAAATACGAGGACAAGCAAAGCCACAATTGCTAACAATAGTTGCTTTAAAAATGTTTTGGTAAAAACGAACTTGAAAAATGTCATACGTTTATTTGTTAATGCACTAAAATACAAAAAGCCAAAGGTAGTACCTTTTGATGAAACCGAAACCGAAATCGAAACTGAAACTGAAATCGAAATTCATTACAATAGATAACTGATAACGGATAACCGTAACTTTTTAATACTTTTGTAAACGTAGTATTTAATAATTTGGTATGGCAAAAAAACATATAGCTGTTGCGATGGGAGGTTATTCTAGCGAATTCAAAATTTCACTTAACAGCGGTGGCATGGTATGCAACGCTCTCGATAAAAGTAAATATGAAGTGTACCCCGTTCATATTTTAAAAGAGGGTTGGTATTATGTTGCTGATAATGGCACAAAATATCCTTTAAACAAAGCAGATTTTAGTTTAAAAAATGGCTCTGAAACCATAAAACCAGATGCTATTTTTAATACTATTCATGGCACACCTGGTGAAGATGGCTATTTACAGGCTTACTGGGAATTATTAGGTATTCCGCATACTAGTACAGATTATTATCAAGCTGCACTTAGCTTTAACAAACGCGATTGTCTTTCGGTTTTAAAGAATTTTGGCGTTCGCTGTGCAAATTCATATTATGTAAATAAAGGCACCGAAATTAATGTAGAAGAAATTGTAAAGATTACTGGCTTGCCATGTTTTGTAAAACCAAACCGTTCTGGATCTAGTTTTGGGATAAGCAAAGTAAACGAAATGGCAGCTATAATGCCAGCCATTGAAAATGCTTTTACGGAAGACACAGAAATAATAATTGAAACCGCACTAGTGGGCGTTGAGGTTTCCGTAGGAGTTTATAACAATGGCGAAGAAATAATTGCGCTTGCAGTTACTGAAATAGTTTCAGAAAACGAATTCTTTGATTACGAAGCTAAATATCTTGGAAAATCGCAAGAGATAACCCCAGCAAGAATTTCAGAACAAGAAACCGAAATGGTTAAAAAAGAAGCCATTCGAATATACAAATTATTAAATATGAAAGGCATAACCCGTAGTGAGTTCATAATTGAAAACGGAAAGCCATTTTTCTTAGAAATAAATACAAACCCAGGACTTTCTGCAGAAAGCATTATACCTAAACAAGCACGTGAAGCAGATTTGACACTCACGGAGTTTTTTGATATATTGATACAGAATGTAATAAAATAGTTTCGGATTTAAAATTTTCAAGTTTAAAAACGCGATAGCTTTTAACTCATAACGCATAACTTTTAAGAATGAAATACTACCTCATAGCAGGCGAAGCATCTGGAGATTTGCACGCAGCCAATTTAATGAAAGCACTACAAAAGGAAGATGCACAAGCAGATTTCCGCTTTTGGGGTGGCGATTTAATGAAGGCCGTTGGCGGAACTGAGGTAAAACATTACCGCGATTTAGCTTTTATGGGTTTTGCGGAAGTGATTATGAATTTAGGGACAATTCTTAAAAACATAAAATTCTGTAAAAAAGATATTGAAAACTACAATCCTGATGTTCTCATTTTTATAGATTACCCAGGCTTTAACCTTCGTATTGCTAAATGGGCAAAGCAAAAAGGGTATAAAACACATTTCTACATTTCACCACAAATCTGGGCTTGGAAGGAAGGTCGCATTAAAGACATAAAGCAAGATGTAGAAGAAATGTACGTAATTCTTCCGTTTGAAAAAGATTTTTACGAAAAGAAACACAATTACCCTGTACATTTTGTGGGTCATCCGCTTATAGACGCTATTTACGACAGAGAACAAATTGACCCTAAAACCTTCAAAAAAGAAAATGGATTAGATGAAAGACCAATCATAGCATTACTTCCAGGAAGCCGAAAACAGGAAATCACAAAAATGCTAGAAATAATGATTTCCGTAGCAAAAGATTTTAAAGACTATCAATTTGTAATTGCAGGAGCTCCAAGTCAGGAAAAATCGTTTTATGAAACTTTTCTTAGCACAAAAAACGTTCATTTTGTGACCAACAAAACCTACGATCTTTTAAGTATTTCTGAAGCTGCTTTGGTAACTTCAGGCACCGCAACTTTAGAAACCGCACTTTTTAAAATACCACAAGTAGTTTGTTATAAAGGTAACCGTATTAGCTATGAAATTGCAAAACGTGTTATAAAACTAGATTATATTTCATTAGTAAATTTAATTCTGAATAAAGAAGCCGTCACCGAACTTATTCAAGCAGATTTCAATACCAAGAAACTAAAAGAAGAGCTTACCAAAATATTAGACCCCTACAAACGTGCTACCATGTTTTTAGATTATTACGACCTAGAAAAAATGCTAGGCGGTCGTGGCGCGAGTGAAAACACCGCCAAACTAATTTATAATGCAATTAAAGAATAACAGCTATTTTAGTTACTTTTAAGGAATAATTCTACAGCCCCAAATAATGAAAAAAATTCTATTTCTTTCTTTCTTTACACTATTTCTTGTATCGTGTGGGGCTTCAAAAAAAACTATTGGAATTTCTAATACCAATACTAGTAAAAGCCAGAAACCCACAACCTACAAAAAAGCAAATACCCATAAAAACAATACAATTATTATATCTGAAGCTGATGAAAAAACAATTTTAGAAAATGCTGAAGAAAAATTAGTAGCAATAAAGCGTCAAATTATAGATTATGCTAAAACCTTTCAAGGCACACGCTACAAATATGGAGGTATGAGCGATAAAGGCATGGATTGCTCTGGTTTAGTTTGTGTTGCTTTTGAGAAGGAAGATATTACGATGCCTAGAATTTCAAGAGATATTGCAAAGCAAGGTTTCCCAATATCACTTTCAAAAGCTGAAGAAGGTGATTTGGTTTTCTTTAAAACCAGTAGAAAATATGCTATAAACCACGTAGGTATTGTCGTGGAAAACAACCAAGGCGAAATTATGTTTATACATGCTTCAACAAGTGCTGGAGTTATTATTTCTTCTTTATATGAGGCTTATTGGAAGAAAGCCTTTGTTGAGGTTCGTCGGGTTATTTAAACCTGAAATTTCATCCATATCGCAACCTCTTGCATTTTGTAAGGATATTTCATACTTTTATCTTTATACTCCCCAATTGATTTTAAGTCTCACTTAAAGTCTAAAGTATGAAGTTTATAAACTTTGCCATTGTAAAGTTTTCAATTTTTTTGGTGCTGGGTATTCTCCTTGCGCACTTCTTTCCTATTTCCACGTTTCTATTTCCTTATATTTTTATTATTATTCTTGGAGTTGCCGTTTTATGGGTTTTGGCCCGTAAGCAATTAATTCAGAATGTTTTCTTTGGGATTGCTACTTATGGCTGCTTTTTTTTCGTTGGTTATGTGAGCTATCAAATACGCTTACCAGAGTTTCAAACAAAACATTATTCACATTATGTTTCTTCTGAAGAAGTTAATCTGTTTCAAATTAAAATAACGCAAACACTTAAACCTGATGCTTTTAATTTGAAATATTTTAGTGAGGTTAACGCCATAAATAGTGTGCCGACAGATGGCAAAATATTACTGAATGTTTCCAAAGATTCTCTAAAACAACCGCTTTTAGCAGATGATGTATTGTTGGTTTATGGTTCAATTTCTGAAATCCCTAAACCATTAAATCCATATCAATTTGATTATTCCGCTTATATGAAATCTTCGGGAGTTTATGGGCAATTACGTGTTTCAGAAAATGAAATTTTAAAAACTACTCGCGGTACTGCGACGTTAAAGGGAATTGCGCAAAATGTTCGTAAAAATATTATTGAAAAACTTCAAAAAACAAAATTGAAAACCAATGAACGTGCTATAATACAAGCACTAGTTTTAGGCGAAAAGAAAGATATTGATAAAAACCTTTATAATGAATATGCGGCGGCTGGAGCTGTGCATATTTTAGCAGTTTCAGGGCTTCACGTTGGGATTTTATATGTTATACTCGCTTTCTTTTTTAAACCGCTAACGCGCTTTAAATACGGTACGCTTGTCCACTCCATTTTAATTGTTTTATTTCTTTGGGGCTTTGCGCTACTTTCGGGCTTGTCGCCATCGGTAACTCGTGCAGTTACGATGTTTAGCTTTTTTGCTTTGGCAAAGCTTTTTAATCGTGATACAAATTCCTTAAACACCTTATTTCTATCATTCTTAACGCTTCTTATTATTAATCCGTTGTGGCTTTTTCAGGTTGGGTTTCAGTTGAGCTATTTGGCTGTCTTTTTTATTGTTTGGCTGCTTCCTGTTTTTCAGAAAGTTGGCTATTCAAAATATAGAATTGTGCGGGGAACTTCGTCAATTGTGGCAGTTACCGTATGTGCGCAAATTGGGGTTTTACCACTAAGCCTTTATTATTTTCATCAGTTTCCCGGATTGTTTTTGCTGACCAATATTGTGGTTTTACCCTTTTTAACACTATTAATGTGCGGCGGAATATTGATAGTAATTTTGGCGACTTTAGAAATCTTACCAGATTGGCTAAGCGAAAGCTATAACTTTTTAATTGAAGGTTTAAATGGTTTTATTCATTGGGTTGCTGTGCAGGATGAATTCCTTTTCAAAAGCATACATTTTTCAACACTAAAAGTGATTGGAACCTATTTGTTGATTGTGGCTTTTGCGTTATTTATAAAGAAAGTAAACTATCACAAATTGGTTGTTTCATTAGTAGCTGTTTCAGTATTTATATTAATCTATGTTTTTGATAGTTTCCGTAATTCTAAGAATCAATTTGTGGTTTTTCAGAAAAACAAACAGACATTACTTGGTTATAAAAACGGGGGGAATCTAACCATCTTCAAAAATGATTCAATTGAAAATATTTCTGAAGAATATCCTATAAATTCCTTTATAAGTGCGCTAAATATTAACACTTATTCTCAAGGAAAGCTTCCTTTGGTATTTCAATATAAAGAAAAAAAGATCTTAGTTCTGGATAGTTTAGGCATTATTCCGAAGCAAAAAAATATTCATACTTTATTGCTTACCAACAGCCCCAAAGTAAACCTCAACCGACTTATAGATAGCTTAAATCCAAAACAAATCATTGCAGACGGCAGCAATTATTATAGCTATGTAACCCGTTGGGAAGAAACCTGCAAATTAAAAAAGCTCCCTTTTAACCATACAGCTAAAAAAGGAGCTTTCCCTATAGAATAGCCCGAATATGAAACGGAAAATGCTATTCTAAAAGGTGTATTTAAAATTATTTTGATAATCCTCCCAAGCCTCCGCAGTGGTAAGCTTCAAATAATCGTCGTTTTGTATCATTTTTAGAAAAATCTCCAATTGTTGTGGAGTTCTGTATCCCGAAACAGCTTGTATTATATCCCCGTTATCCTTAAAGAAAACTACTGTTGGATAGGCATTTACTTTTAGAGCGTGCACAAACAAATGCTGTGAATTCCTCCCTTTTCTATTAGCATCGTAATTTGGATTTGTATAAACAAAATCCTGATAGTCTACACTTTCAGCACCTTCAGCATTAAACTTTACGGCATAGTAATTTTTATTTACATACTCAATAACACTTTTGTCGCTAAATGTATTTTTATCAAGCATTTTACAAGGACCGCACCAAGTGGTGTAAACGTCCATAAAAATCTTTTTAGGATTCTTTTTCTGTGCTGCTATGGCTTCGTTCATCGTCATCCAGTTAATTTCTTGTGATTGAATGGTTTCTGCAGAAAAGACAAAGAATAGTGCTAGTAATAGGTATTTCATCTAAAAAGTTTTAAAATATTTATAGTTTTAACTAAAACAAAAAGCGTTCCATAAAAGAGGAACGCTTTTTTAATATAATGTATTGTGTATTAACGAATACCGTGCATTAATTTTTTAAGAATAGGATTCAACAACATTGAAACAATACCAACCGCGATTGGAATTAGCGTAAATATTAAGAAGAATGTTCCCATAGAGTATTCTGCCGAAATTTTATCAATCATTCCACCCATTGTATTCGCAGCTTTTTGTCCTACTGCAATGGCAAGATACCAAACTCCAAACATAAACCCAATCATACGCGCGGGCACCAATTTACTTAAGTAAGAAAGTCCTAGCGGTGAAAGACAAAGCTCTCCCATTGTATGCATTAAATACGCTAAAATAAGGAATACCATACTCACTTTTGCAGTCATCGCTCCCGGAGGAATATCTGACGCTCCGTAAGAAAGAATTGCAAAACCTAGTCCTAAAAGTATTAGACCGATTCCATATTTTACAGCGGCGCTTGGATTGTATTTACTTTCCCACCATTTTGAAAATAATGGTGCAAGAGTTATAATAAAGAATGAGTTTAGAATTCCGAACCACGTGGCATCTACCTCTAATTCTGTCTGTGTAAATTTATCCATTAACCTAAAAATTACCAATCCCCAAATACCAATAAAGGCAATTACAAGTGCTACGTTAGATAATGTTATTCTGTCATGTGTCTTTTTAACTAGAAGAAAGATTACATAAGAAATGATTATTAACGGTACAGTGGTTAGCAATGCATCTACAATTTTAAAAATCATAGCAGAATCTCCAGTTAAACTTCTATTGGTATAATCTTGCGCAAAAAGCGTCATTGAGCCTAATGATTGTTCAAAAAAAGCGAAAAAGAAAACCGTAAATAATCCAAAGATTGAAACCGCAATTAATCTATCTCTTACAATTGGTAAATAACGTGCTATTCGAGTAACTAATAATACTAAAAACATTGCTAAAGCTGCAAGTACCACAATATTGGTGCCGTTCATTCCTCCTATTTCAAAAGGCACTAATGATGTGTCATAAATTTTTTCTAACGGATCGTTGAAAAGGTATAGCAAACCTCCTACAGAAGATAATACAATCAAAACATAATCAAACATCGTGAACGGATTCAACTTTATTGGTACTACTTCTACTCCGTCTTCACGTAGTTCTGGTCTTTCTTCATTTATGTTTTGAGGAATTTCTACCTCGTGAATTTTGGAAGGTTTCGCACCAATATTACCAAATATTTTACCTGCTAATAGAAATTGAAGCATTCCCAAAAACATAAAAATACCAGCAAGACCAAAGCCCCAAGACCATCCATAATTTTCTGCCAAATAACCACATAGCATCATTCCGAAGAATGCCCCTGCATTTACACCCATATAAAAAATGGTGTAAGCACCATCTTTTTTAGATTCTTTGCCTTTATACATTTCAGAAATGATAGATGTAATGTTCGGCTTAAAGAAACCTGTACCAATAACTAAAAGTGCAAGGCCTAAATAAAATGAAGACGTTGTTTCCAAAGCCATAGAAGCATGGCCTAAGGTCATGATAACACAACCAATCACGACTGCCATACGGTAACCTGTGATTTTATCTGCAACCCAACCTCCAATAATCGGGGTTAGGTACAAAAGTGAAGCGTACGTCCCAATTAGTGCTAATGCGTGCTCTCTTGGCCAATCCCAACCTGGATTGCTATCTAAAAGCGGTGCCGTTAAAAACAGTACTAAAAGAATACGCATTCCGTAAAAGGAAAAACGCTCCCACATTTCGGTAAAGAAAAGGATAAAAAGTCCCGCAGGATGCCCTAAAACTTTGTCTTTAAACAGATTTTCTATATCAGTATTCATCGGCTTATGTTTTGGTTAAATTGTATTTTAAAAAATTAGTTGCCTTTATTATGGTCTGGATCTGCAAGTTCAAATCCTTCGTTGTCAAGAATTTCGTGCTCGTTATCCTCTGCACCGTGTGTAAGGTTTTCTAATTTTTTTCTAATTAATAATACTAAAAATCCGAATAATACACAGAAAATAGCAATTCCAGTAAAGACAGTTAATTCACCTAAATCTGAAGCAGATTCACCTAAAAGTCCTGCAAGTTTGTTTCCAAAACCAGTCATTGCAAAATAAACACCCATCATTAATGAGGCGTACTTCAATGGAGCCAATTTGGTAATGTATGAAAGTGCAACAGGCGATAAACATAACTCACCAACTGTATGGAATAAATAAGCGGCAACCAACCAATACATAGCAGAAGAACCTTCAGCGTTGTATTGAGCAGAAGCTCCCGTCATAAAGAAGAAACCAGCACCCATTATTATTAATCCTATACACATTTTGAAAAGCGATGATGATATTTTTCCTTTCAATTTTCTATGTGCCCAGAATCCAGCTACAGTAGTCCCTAAAATAATAATAAAAAGTGCATTCAAAGATTGAAACCATGATGCTGGAACTTCCCATCCCATTAATAAGCGATTGGTTTTTTCTGAAGCATAAATATTCATCAAACCTCCTGCTTGTTCAAAAGCACCCCAGAATACAATTACCAAAATGAAAGAAATAAACAATACAATCATTCTATCCTTTTCAATTTTAGATAGCGGTCTTTTCATTGCCGCTTGTTCTTCTGGATTCATTGATTTGTTATTATTGTTACCTACATATTTTAAATATTTTTGACCTATCACATATTGTATTAAACCCAATAACATTCCTATTGCAGCAAGACCAAAACCGTAATGCCATCCATAAGTTTCTCCTACATAACCAACAATTATACTAGATAAAAATGCACCAACGTTTATTCCTATGTAAAAAATTGTAAATCCTTTATCTCTTCTAATATCGCCAGCCTTGTATAGCCCTCCAACCATTGTTGAAATATTTGGCTTTAACATACCTACACCACCAATAATAAGCCCTAGACCTGTATAAAATGCCCACATTTGTTCTATTGAAAGAATTCCGTGACCTAAAACAAGTAAAATACCACCAACTAGTACAGACTGTTTCTGTCCTAAAAATTTATCTGCAATCCAACCCCCTGGAATGGAAGCTACGTAAACCAACATAGTATAAGTTCCGTAAAGAGAAAGTGCATCACCATTAGTCCAACCTAAACCTGGGTTACCGCTAGAAGCTTCGGCTACTAAATAAAGAACTAAAATTGCACGCATTCCATAATAGGAAAAACGTTCCCACATTTCGGTAAAAAACAGAATATAAAGACCTACTGGATGGCCAAATAATTCTTTTTGCTTTTGATATTGAAGTGCTTCTGACATAAGTTTGAATTATTAATTAATTGGTTAGTGTTGATTTTTTTATAAATTCTTTTTAATATAATTGGTCATTAAAGTATAAAGGTGTAAACGCGTGTTACCGCCATAAATACCGTGGTTTTTGTCTGGATAAATGCGCCAATCAAATTGCTTGTTGGCTTGCACCAAAGCTTCAATTAAACGCATACTGTTTTGAACGTGTACATTATCATCGGCACTTCCGTGAACCAGTAAAAATTTTCCTTTTAAGCCATCAACGTGCGTCATTGGCGAATTTTCGTCATAACCCGAAGCATTTTCCTGCGGGGTTTGCATATAACGCTCTGTGTAAATACTGTCATAGAATCTCCAACTTGTTACGGGAGCAACGGCTATTGCCATTTCAAAAGTATCTGGGGCTTGGAACAATGCGTTTGAAGACATAAATCCGCCATAGCTCCAACCCCAAATACCTGTTCGGTTAGCATCTATGTATGGCAATTCGCTCAGTTTTTTGGCTACTGCTACTTGGTCTTCTACTTCATATTTACCTAATTCTTTTTGGGTCATTTTTTTAAAATCGCGACCTTTATATCCTGTCCCACGACCGTCAACACAAGCTATTATAATATCTTGGTCATTAACCAACATTTCGTGCCAATAATCATTTGTTCCCATCCACTTGTTAGAAACATTTTGTGAACCAGGTCCTGAATATTGATATAGAAACAATGGATATTGTTTTGAGGCATCAAAATTCAACGGCTTAATCATATACATATTAAGATCTTCACCATTAATATTTATGGTTGAATATTCTTTAGGCGAAATTTTATAGGAAGCCAATCGGCTTTTTAAATCGTTGTTATTCTTTATTTCACGAAGCACTTTGCCTGTTTTGGCTTCATTTAAAGTGAAAACATAAGGCGTTTTAGCATCTGAAAATGTTCCAATAAAATAGGTGTAGTCTGCACTAAAATCGGCATCATTGGTTCCCGTTTGCTGAGTTAAACGCGCTTTATTTTTTCCTGAAGGCAAGATGGAATATACATCACGGTTAATGCTTCCGTTTTCAGTACTTTGGTAATACACGCGACCTGTATTTTGATCGAAACCGTAGTATTCCGTAACCTCCCACGGGCCTTTGGTTACTTGGCTTAGCTGTTTTCTATCCTTATCATACTGATAAATATGATTCCAGCCATCTTTTTCGCTTGTCCAGAAAAAACTGTTGTTGTTTAGAAAAGTAAGGTTGTCGGTAACATCTACATACGCAGCGTCCTTTTCAGCCAAAATTAATTTTGAAGTATTGTTTGAAGCATCTACAAAAACCAAATCGAGGGTATTTTGATGTCTATTTGTAAGCTGAACGCTCAGTAGATTGTTATCTTCCGTCCAAAGCAAACGTGGAATGTAATAACTGTTGTATTTTGAAAGATTTACTTCTGAAGTTTTTCCACTGGAAAGATCATATAACTGTAAAGATACTTTTGAATTTTTTTCGCCTGCTTTTGGATATTTAAAGGTATCTGCGGAAGGATAAAGCTCGTTACCATATAAATCCATATTGAATTGTGACACTTCGGTTTCATCAAATTTTACGTAGGCAATTTTATCACCATTTTTGCTCCATTCAAAAGCGCGTACAAAGGCAAATTCTTCTTCGTAAACCCAATCAGTAATACCGTTTATGATTGTATTCTTTTTACCATCTGCAGTAATTTGTTTAGTTTCATTTAAATTTAAATCTTTCACATAAAGATTGTTTTCAAAACCATAGGCAATTTTGTTGCCGTCATTACTAAAAGTTGGCTCTTGTATTTTATTGGTTGAAACAAGGTTGAAATCCTTAGTTTTTATATCGTAAACATAATAAGTTCCTAAAGACGATCTACGATAAATCTGTTTCAATTCTGTAGTAAAAAGAATTTTAAATTCGTCCTTACTAAATTCATAAGAAATCATGTAATCAATTCCCTTTAAATCATTGGTGTTTAAAAGTGTGCGTACTTTTTCGCCACTTTTATAATCATAAACATCTACGGTTGATGCTTTGTTTTGCTTGTCATAATTAAGTACTGCATATTCCTTTCCGTTGTTTAAGGAACGTAGTACGTCAAGACCTTGGGTGCGGAAAGTGCCGCTCCATATTTCTTCAAGGGTTATGTTTTTTTGCTGTGCTTTAAGTGTAGAAAATGCCGTTAAAAACAGCATTAATAAAACTAGGGAGTATCGTTTTTTCAAAGTGTTAAAATTTTGATATGCCAAGTTTACTAATTTTTTGTGAAAAAGACGATGGTTTTTTTGTTAAATAAGGCTTTGTAACAATTATTATTTGCAATAACAATTATACTCACTCCATTTAGGTTTTCGGGAATCCAAGATTTCACTACCTAAATTAACCGATTAATAATCAATCATTTAGTGTTATTTTTCTTGGTGTTGTCAATACTATTTTGTATATTTATAGTA
>Ga0256845_1002439_pt1 | contig 13470 bp, 10 predicted proteins | sample RiftiametaG_FD_189101 | JGI IMG/M metagenome (GOLD analysis project Ga0256845, IMG submission 189101) | Tube worm associated microbial communities from hydrothermal vent at the East Pacific Rise, Pacific Ocean - Riftia | ecosystem: Host-associated > Annelida > Integument > Unclassified ... | reverse complement strand
AATTAGGCGCTTTAGAATTAATAAAAAAGGAATTGCTTTTATGAAAGACACAATCAATTACCAAAACTTAGAAAAGATACTGTTTAAAAAGTAAGAAAAGGTGCTAACATCATCTATATTTTATAGGACAGTTGCCAGTAAATTGAAGCAGTAAAGCAATTAATAAGCTCCGCCAAAACTTTGTTTTGACGTTTTATCAGATAAAAGTTAAACCCCAAAGCCAAAGCTTTGGCTAAGTGCTAAATTGAAAGGACAGAGTTTCAAACTCCCCTACGATTTCTTAGCCTAAGCGTTAAGCGAAATACGTCAAACCTATTTAACAACCTTTTACCTCTTTGATTTGTAATATACCTGGGATATCCAAGAAATTATAAAAATTTGTTATGAAGACAAAAAAAAACCAAGAAGTATTATACAAATCCCTTTCTCATTAAAAAACATACCTTCGCTTAACAACAGGTTTTATATCTTGATTTTACCCTGAGCACGTTTTGTGAAAGCAACGAAGGATTAAAACATAACATAGAACAACGTTGGCGTAAATTAAAAAAAGCCACACTAAAAAGATAATAAATTACAAGGATTGATTTGAATCAAACAAAATTTATAATAGATGATGATTTAGCACCGTATGTTAATTGCGTAATGATTGGTGAAAGTTTGGATGCAAATTCACACACAAATATTCCATTATACGCTGACGGATATCCTGGAATTATGTTTCAGAAATCCAAAAACGGGTTCTACTTGCTACCAAAAAACAAAAAATTATCAGAGTTATTTCTTTATGGTCAAACACTTCACCCAACTTCTTTAGATGTAAAAGGATTGCATAGATATGTTGTTGTACAATTGTATCCTTTTGCGTCAAAATATCTTCTCAATATTAACCCAAAAGTATTAAATGATGAATGTTATGATTTATTACAAATTGAATACATAGATATAGAGACATTTAGAAGAAAATTGATTGAAACTGAAAATTTGAATGAACAAATTATAATTATTTCAGATTTAATAAGGCAACTAATTAAGTTTCACAAAGTATCCATAAATAATAAAATTAATAAGGCAATTTCAATTATTCTTAACACTAAAGGGCAAATAAGAATAAATGAACTATCAAATTCTATATTTATGACAGAACGTACTTTAGAACGTAATTTCATGTCTTATGTAGGTCTATCACCTAAACAATTTTCTAAAATTATACAATTTCAATTCTCAATAAACAAATTAACAAAATCAGCTTACGACTCATTATTAGAAATTGGTTTGGATAGTGGATTTTCAGACCAATCACATTTTATTAGAACATTTAAAAAATACACAGGTCAAACGCCATCTTATTATCTTAATAAATTTGACCAAAACTAGATTTTGTCGGTTTTGTTCTATTCTTACTTTTAAATTGCCAATACTTTTACTTCATAAATTTTAAATTAAATTATGAACGTAATAATATTTGGTTCTACAGGAACTATAGGTAAACACCTTATAAAACAATCTCTTGAAAAAGGATATCAAGTAACAGCATTTTGCCGAGACAGAAAAAAACTTAGTGAAGTAAATCATCCAAACCTACTTAAAGAAGTAGGTGATGTCTTTAATATTAATGACGTTACTAAAGCCGTTAAAGGACAGGATGTCGTTATTACAACCTTGGGTTCTGGTAAAAACAGAAAAAGCATTGTAAGGTCTGAAGGAACAAAAAATATTATTTCAGCAATGAAAACTAATGGCATTAATCGATTAATCTATCAAAGCACATTGGGGACAGGTGATAGTAATAATAACCTTAATTTTTTTTGGAAGCATGTAATGTTTGGTTGGTTTTTAAAGCAAATATTTTTAGACCACGAACTACAAGAAAAATATGTTAGAGAAAGTAATCTAAATTGGACTATTATAAAACCTGCTGCATTTACAGATGGAGAAAAAACAGAAAATTATTTACACGGTTTTAGCACAAATGATAAATCAATTAAACTAAAAATATCAAGAGCAGATGTAGCAGATTTTATCTTAAAACAAATTACTAATAAAAGTTACCTTCTTAAAACTCCAGGACTTTCTTATTAACTGAACATTATGAAAATAGAAACAATAATTTTAGTCCTCGCTATCTTATCTACAGGTTTAATGGCTGGGATATTCTTTACTTGGACAAATGCAGTGACACCTGGGATTGGTAAATTAAATGATATGGAGTATTTACGTGCATTACAGTCGATGAATAGAGTAATCTTAAATACTTCTTTTCGAATTATATTTATTGGAGCGGTAATAACAGTTGCATTAGTGCCTATATGCTACTATAAACTTTTTCCAAATTATTTATTTTGGGTATTTATAGCGGCTTTTACTCTTTATTGGATTGGTGCTTTTGGTGTTACTTTTTTAGGAAATATTCCTTTAAACAAGATGTTAGATAATACGAACATAGAAACTATATCTATAGAAAATGTAAAAATCTTGAGACTGACAATTGAAACCAAATGGAATAATTTGAATTTGATACGTACCATTACTTCATGCCTATCATTTTTCCTACTAGTTATATCTTTACTGTTTATAAAATAAGTAAAGAAAAACGATATAAAACCCGCTACTATGGGCTATACAAACCATTAAGTAAACCATCAAAACCTATTTAACAACCTTTCTTTACTATTACTCGTATTACATTCGTAATACAAAACTATTTACCCAATTTGGATTTAGAAGAGATTATAAAAGGTTGTTATGAAGGCAACAGAAAACACCAAGAAGCACTCTACAATATGTTTGCTTCTAAAATGTTTGGTGTTTGCTTAACTTACACTAGAGATAGAGATTTAGCACAAGATATTTTACACGATGGTTTCTTTAAAGTGTTTAAGAAATTTGACCAATACAACAGTTCTTGGAGCTTAAATGCTTGGATTAGAAGAATTATCGTTAACACTGCAATTGACCATTTTAGAAAAACCAACCGAATGACTAATGTTGATTTTCAGGAATCAGCTTATTTAGCCGGGAGCTTTGATGAGACTTCAGAAATCTCAAAATCAAATGATTTATCAGATATTATAAATATGCTTCCGAATGGGGCAAAAACAATCTTTAACCTTTATACGGTTGAAGGATATAAGCACAAAGAAATTGCAGAAATGCTCAACATCAGCATTGGAACTTCAAAATCTCAATTATCAAAAGCAAAAAGTGTTTTGAGGGATTTAGTAAACAAATATTACATCAGGTAAGCATTGAAAGATATTGAAAACATAGAAGATTGGTACAGAGATGAGCTCAACAACTACAATGTTGAGCCAGATGCTGGTGGATTTAATTCTATTGCTGAAAATTTAGATGCAAGCACACCTTTAACGAATCAAAACATTAGTGAATGGTATAAAAAAGAAGTTGTAAAATTAGAAGAACGACCAGACTATACAGTTTGGGAAAAGCTATCCACCAAACTAGATACTGTCTCAGTTTGGGATAAATTAGCAGTATCTCTTGATAAATATGAATTATTCCTTTGGTGGAAGAATATGGCAATTAAAGGAACTGCAGTTCTTTTACTTTTATTAGGCAGCTATTTAACTTACAACAACTTTAACCAACAAGTTGCTCTTTCTGAAAACCAACAAACTACTTTTAACAAAAAAACTAACTACGGATTTACTTCTTTATTAGGTACAAACAATAAATTGAGTACTGATTTTCCAAGGAACACATCACCCAAGATTACCGAGATAAACAATCATAGAGACACCAATACTATAACTCAAAATCAAAACCCTACTAAAACTGCAATTGCTAAAACGATAGTTGCTGCTAAGAAAAATCTCACGAACAAAAGCATCAACAATAAAAAAGAACAAATTCTTTATGCTTCTGTAGAGAAAATAAACCATTATAATTCTATTTCAATAGAAAATTTAAACGCTTTAAAGACAGATCAAAAACGAGACATTTTCACAGATTTTAATCGAAGAAAGATAACTGAAAAAGACATCTCACACACATACACTAATAGCGAGTTCTTAGTTAAAAAAAATAAAAACAAAATCCTTTTTAACCAAAAACGATTTGCTGCTCACTCATCTTTCGGAATTACTAATAAAAGGATTTACATCGGTGCTAATATGGGTGTGAAAAAACAAGGAATGATTTCTCAAATAAAAAAAAACAATCCATTATCTACCTATAAACAAAGAAGTCTTCTTGATTTTGGAACTAACTTTGGAGGGGTTTTAGGAATGGTTATTTCTAGTAAACTGAACATTGAAACCAATATTAATTTTAACTCAACAGCTGGTTACAAAAGGGCATTTAGTGCTGAAGGAATCGAGTTTCAAGAAAACTTAAATTTGAATTACACTTCAATTAATCTCTTAGCGAAGAAAATGAATAGCAGGTCAACTTTTGATAACCGAATTTATTCTACCAATCTTATTGGAGGAGTTTATGCCAGCTATTTAAGAACTGCTGCATCTAACATTGATGGTGTCTCTAAAAACCTAGATCAATACAAGAAAACTGATGTTGGAATTGTATTAGGAATTGAACAAGATAGGTACATCACTAAAACACTTATTGTTACTCCAGGAATTAGATATAACCAAGGGCTTATCAATATCGCAAACGATAACAGTTTTTTTGAATCTGCAAGAAACTTTTCTCTTGAATTTAACCTAGGTGTTAAATATATCTTCATAAAATCTGGAAGATAAAAATACTGCTTCCAACCTTTTTCAATAACTAATCGTCTTATTGTTAGAAATGACATTCTTAAAGAACATAATCACCACTACTTTAGTTGCAGGAATATTTGCACTACACCCAAGCCTTAATAAAGGAAATACACCTATAACGTCTTTACAACATTTTGTTTATGGTAATTCTTTAAACATTTCAACCAATAATCCAGTTGACAAAAACCTATTAGAGGTTAAATGGCTCTGCGAAACGAAAAGTACTCCTTGCAACGATTTAGTTATTTTTAAAAATGGAATTCAGGTTAATGAAATTCCTTCTGTTAAAGGAAATCAAAAATTAGTTGTGTTTTATAAAGATGAAATAATTGGAGAAATACTTCAAAACAAATCAACAGAAAATCAGGCTCACGAATACAACATTAACTTCTCCATAAAAAATAATACGATACTTTTTAAAGGAGATATTATTGGTCCATCACCTCATCATGGAACTTCAGTTACAATAGCATCATTATAAAAAAAGACCCCAAATTATGGAGTCTTTTCATTTTTATTTAGATCCCCAATCAACCCTTCGATAAACTCAGGGTGACAAATTTACAATCAGCCACATTTAGAATGACCACAGCTTTTGCAGTTTAAGCAACCTTCTTCATAAACTAAAGCTTCTTCATTACAACTTGAACAAACATTTTCTGCAGGTTTTGTTCCATCAGGAATAAATTTCTTTAATGAACGGACAACACCTTTTTTCCAAGTATTTAACGTTTCATCATTTAAGTGTAAGTTATTTACCATATCAACCACAAAACTCAATGGCATTCCGTGACGCAGTACTCCAGAAATTAATCTTGCATAATTCCAGTATTCTTTATTAAACGTTCTTGATAATCCTTCGATAGTGGTCTTGTAACCGTGACTATCTTCGTATTGGAAATCATAACGAGTTGTTCCATCTTCAGCTTTACTTTTGATAACCCAACCCTTATCTACATGAGATAATATTGAGAATGATTCTTCAGCTCCACCAGTAAAAATCTCATAAGGCCTTCCATCTAACAAGCCAATAACAGCAATCCACTTTTCACTTTCATTATTAAATCTAACAATTTCAGCTTCTAATTTTACTGGTCTTTTAGGTGCTTGTGTTTCTAAAAACGCATTAATTACTTTATCTTTTTCAGCATCATTTTTCTCATCGTTAGATATTAAAACCCCACTTCTAGATCCATCTCTATATACTGTAATTCCTTTACAACCTTCTTCCCATCCTGTTTGATAGATTTGACTAACCAAATCCTCAGAACACTCATTAGGAACGTTTACCGTTACACTAATTGAGTGATCAATCCATTTCTGAACCGAACCTTGCAACCTAACTTTCTCTACCCAATCCACATCATTTGCTGTTGCGCCATAATAAGGTGATTTTTCAATAACTTTTTGTAAATCATCTTGACTCATAGCTACTACCTCATCAACATTATATCCTTTAACTTCTAACCAAGTCATAAATTTATGATGAAACACATTATACTCTTCCCATGAATCACCTACCTCATCAACAAAATCAATTCGTGAATTTTGATCATTAGGATTCACCTTTTTTCTTCTTGTGTAAGAAACCATAAATACTGGCTCAATTCCCGAAGAAGTTTGAGTCATCATACTTGTTGTTCCTGTTGGAGCAATAGTCAATAATGCTATATTTCTTCTTCCATATTTAACCATATCATTGTACAGGTTCTCATCTGCTTCTTTAATACGATTAATCATCGGATTTTTCTCTTCTCGTACTGAATCATAAATTGGAAAAGCACCTCTATCTCTAGCCATATCTACCGAAGAACGGTAAGCTGCTAAAGCTAATTTTTTATGAATATCTGTTGAAAAAATTGTTGCTTCTGGTGTGCCATATTTATAATTTAATGCAGCTAACATATCTCCTTCAGCAGTAATTCCAACACCAGTTCTTCTTCCTTCTATTGCTTTAGATTTAATCTTTTTCCAAAGATTAAGCTCTACTCTTTTTACTTCTTTTGCCTCAGGATCAGATTCAATTTTATCAATAATCTTAACTATTTTTTCATTTTCTAAATCAACGATATCATCCATAATACGCTGAGCCATTCCTACATGCTTGTTAAATTTTTCGTAGTTAAATGTAGCTCCTTCTGTAAAAGGATTTTCTACATAACTATATAAATTAACCGCCAATAATCTACAGCTATCATAAGGACATAAAGGAATTTCACCACAAGGATTTGTAGAAACTGTTCTAAACCCTAAATCAGCATAACAATCAGGAATTGATTCGTCAATTATTGTATCCCAAAACAAAATTCCTGGCTCTGCAGCCTTCCATGCATTATGAATAATCTTATCCCATATTTTTTTAGCATTTACTATTTTTGTAACTGTTGGATTATCTGAGTTAATTGGATATTGCTGAACGTAATCTGAATCAGATTTTACAGCTCTCATAAAATCATGATCAATTCTTACTGAAACATTTGCTCCAGTAACTTTAGTTCCATCTAATTTCGCATCAATAAAATGCTCTGCATCTGGATGTTTAATAGAAGTAGAAAGCATTAAAGCTCCTCTTCTACCATCTTGTGCAACTTCTCTAGTTGAGTTTGAATAACGTTCCATAAAAGGAACAACACCTGTAGATGTTAATGCACTATTTTTTACAGCACTTCCTTTTGGTCTGATGTGAGATAAGTCATGTCCTACTCCACCTCTTCTCTTCATTAATTGAACTTGTTCCTCATCAATCTTCATCACCCCTCCGTAAGAGTCTGAATTTCCATCATTACCTATAACAAAGCAGTTAGATAATGAACCTATTTGATAATCATTACCTATCCCAGTCATTGGACCTCCTTGAGGAACAATGTATTTAAACCCCTTTAACACATCGTAAATTTCTGCCTCAGAATATGAATTCTCATATTTTTCTTCTACTCTAGCAATTTCTTTTGCCAAACGCTTATGCATATGATCGGGATTACTTTCGTAAATATTTCCTGCAGAATCTTTTAATGCATATTTATTTATCCAAACATTAGCAGCAAGTTCATCACCTTTAAAATATTTTATCGATTCAGCTAAAGCTTCGTCAAAAGAATACACTTTTTGTGTTGTTTCATCATTTTTTTGGTTTGATGGAACTAAATTTTCTTCTTTTTTATCGACAGAATTACTCACTTGATTTAATGTTTTTTCCATTACTGAAAGGGGTTTAAATAGTTAATTAAAAATTAGAAATTCCTGCTAAAATTCCTTGTACAATTATAGTTCAGATTGATCGAATTTTCACCCTAATTCATCTACTATATTTTTCAACAACCAAGTTAGTTTATAATCAAAGGCGTTAGAGCGATTTTCACTCTTTTTATTAACAACACGTTCTTAATTTCATTTTTTTGCCTATACTTAAAACGTTCGTTTATTATTAAATATTTAATTCGATTTTAATTTCTTTTTTTTTGCGTTAGGGATATGATATTTAGAGGAGGATGCCTAAAAAGGCATCAGGTACTTTATTTTAAGAAGCAGTATCCTTTTTCTAAACCGACATTCCGGATTCACTCAATAAACAGCTTAGAAAAGGCATAGTCAATAGCTCGAAAACGCCCCACCCATTCTTAAACTCTTTTAACGTATGTTTTTACTTCAATTTTTGTAAATTTGCTATCCTTAAAATTTGGTATGGATAAAGTAATAGGAGTAGAATTAAGTCACCGATTTGCACCAATCGCAGTTAGAGAAAGATTGGCCTTAAATAAAGAGCAAACCATTGCCGCTTTACAAGAATTAAAAAAGACTTATGAAGAGGTTTTTATAATTTCTACTTGCAACAGATTATCTATTTATGCTTTTGGAAAAAGTCATAATGAAATTTTAGATTACTTTGATCAGTTTGGTAATTATCGCCAATATCTTTCCATCTTACCTGATAGTGAAATTGCTATTAGAAATTTATTTTCTACTGCTGCTGGATTAGAATCGCAAGCAATTGGTGAGCACCAAATTACAGGACAAATTAGAGATGCGTTAGATTTAGGTAGAGAACAGAAAACTATTGGTCCTGTTTTAGATGAATTAATTAGACAAGCAATCCATACAGGGAAAAGAGTTCGACTAGAAACTAATATTGGTAAATTTTCAACTTCTTTAGCAACTGTTGGTTTTGAGTTAATTAACAAACACGATTTTGACATTGCTGAAACTACCTTCCTAATTATTGGAACGGGTAACATGGCTAACCTTGTAAACACTGTTTTAGACCGAACAAAAATTAAAAAACTATACGTTGCAAGTCACGATATAAATCGTGCAAAAGAAATGGCTACTGAATGGAATGGAGAAGCTGTTGACATGGAAAATATGCACACGGCTTTATCTGAAGCAAATGTGATTATTGGGGGTACACAAGGTGAAATAAACTTGTTACATGAAGAAACCATGTCGGAAAGTAAATGTCCGAGAGCCAATTTCGCATTACAAACTGGTGGTCATAAATTATTTATCGATTTTGGTGTGCCAAGAAACTTTAATCCTTCGCTAAAAAACGATCCTAACATTTCGTTATACGATTTAGATGATATTAAAAAAATAACCTATGATGGTTTATTAAAGCGTTACGATGAAATTCCGCAAGCTAGAAAATTGGTAAATGAAGAATTAGACTGGTTTATGGTTTGGTTGAGAAACCGAAAAGTAGCACCTGTTATTGAGGCATACTGGAACAACTTAGAAGAAATAAAGGATGATGAACTAAAATGGTTACTTCCTAAGCTAAATAATGTTGATAAGCATACTGAGGATATTTTAAAGCGTTTTACCCATCGTTTATTAAGAAGAATTTCTAACCCTACTATTGAAGGAATTAAAAATATTGCTCAAAACATACACGAGCAAGACAACCCTATTAACACTGCTAAAAAGATTTTAGATATTGAAGGTGTTGATGTTTTTATTCCTAAAAAGAAAATTATTGTTGGAACTAGAGGTAGTAAATTAGCGTTAACACAAACCAATTGGATTATTGATCAACTAAAGAAAATTGAATCTGATTATGAGTTTAAAATAAAAATAATTCGTACAAGTGGTGATGATGGAAATATTAATGTTGTTGGCGCTTTTACATCAGCCCTACAACGAGCAATGTTAGCTGGAGAAATTGATATAGCCGTACATAGTTTTAAAGATATTCCGACAGAAGGTGTTGTTGGATTACGAATAGTACCTGTTACTCCGAGAAAAGACGTTAGAGATGTTTTAATTTCGAAATCAGGACAAAAACTAACCGATTTACCTGCTGGAGCTGTAATAGGAACTGGGAGCCTAAGAAGAAGCGCTCAACTACAACAAATTAGACCAGATTTAGAATACAAGTTTATACAAGGAAATGTTGATGGAAGGATTCATAAAATGGAAACTGAAGGTTATGATGCTATTATTTTAGCAGCTACAGGTTTACAAAAAATGAATATGATTGACATGGCTACTGAAATTTTTGAAACTGACATCATGGTACCAGCTGTTGGACAAGGTATTTTAAGTATCGAACTTATTGATAAAGCAGGACATATTTTAGAATTAGTTAAAAAGCTTAAACATGAACCAACTAAAAATGCAGCTGATGCTGAAAGAGCTTTTTTAATTGCTTTAGGTGGTGGTTGCAACATGCCAATTGCGGCTTATGCTCAAGCAACGGAAACAGAAATTATTATTGAAGGGGTTTATGCTACTGAAGATGGAAAGCACTTTGAAAAAGGTGTTGTTACAGGCAACATAGCTGACAAAAAAACATTAGCAAGAGATTTAGCGTTAGATTTGAAAGCAAAAATTGAACTAAAAGAAAAAGCAGTTTTAAGTGATGTTACCACTTAAAAATAAAACGGTTATCGTTACGCGGTCTGAAAGCCAGGCTTCCGAATTTATTATGAAGCTTAAAAAACTAGGTGCTAATACAATTGCACTTCCTTTAATTACAACTTCGGCTATTAACCAAGGAGCACTTTCTCAGAAAATAGAGCAAGCCAATTTTAATTGGATCATATTTACTAGCCCTAATGCTGTAAAATTCTTTTTTGAGACAACTTCCCCTAAAAACCTGAACAGCAAAATAGCTGCTGTGGGTTCCAAAACAAAAGAGGACCTTGGGGCGCTTGGATTAACCATCGATTTTATTCCAACAACATTTACTGCAAAACAATTGGCGATTGAAATTCCTGTAATACCGAATGATACCTTATTTATTCCCAGGTCTAATTTGGCAAAAAATGCCGCTGTTGAAATATTAGAAAGTAGAGATTGCAATGTTGAAACACTTGCAATTTACAAGAATACTTCAATCAACTATTCTAAAGAAGAACTCGGCACAGTCTTTAAGCAAGAAATAGATTTTATAACCTTTACAAGCGGATCTACTGTCAACTCTTTCATGAAACTAGGAATTGAACTCAATAACGAAAAAGTGATCTGTATTGGGCCTGAAACGGCAAAAATTGCAAGTGATTACGACCTACATGTTTCAGGAACTGCAAGCCCTCATACAATTGAGGGGATGATAAATGAGTTAATAAAATTATCTCACTAACTTTTCTAGATTTTCGGTTTAATAAAAAGATCCCCAGTTGAGCTGAGGATGACAATTCTGCATAAAAAAAATCCTCCACTAATTAAAGCAGAGGATTCTATTATTTTTATTTAAGCTGCAATTTAAATATCGTTCAACTTATTTAAGATTTCTTTAGCCTGAGGCCACTCAAGTCTAGGTCCAAATTGCGTCACCACTTTTGATGATGCTAAAGATGCTAGTTTTCCAGAATCTGCAAAGCTATGCCCGTTTGTAATTCCGTAAAGGAAAGCGCCAGCAAATAAATCTCCTGCTCCATTTGTATCAATGGCTTGAACACCATAAGGCTCAATATCAATGAAAGTATCTCCATCAAAAATCATAGCTCCATTTTTTCCTTGGGTAATTACAAATCTCTTTGCAGCTTTTTTCAATTCTTCTCTTGCTTCAGTAAGATTATCTTTTTCAGTATAAAGCATCGCTTCTTCTTCATTACAAAACAATAAATCAACACTTGCTCCAACAACTGATACCATTTGATCTCTAAAGTACTTTACCATAGCTGGATCAGAGAACGTTAATGCTGTCTTTATCCCATTATCTTCAGCTAATTTCTTTGCGTACTTCATTGCATCCTGGCCATTTTCAGAAGTCACCAAATACCCCTCAATATATAAGTATTCAGAATCTTTAAGTGCAGCCTCTCTTATTTCAGTTCGTGAGTAATTTTGTGTAATTCCTAAAAAAGTATTCATCGTTCTTGCAGCATCTTCGGTAGTCATTACCAAACATTTTCCTGTAATCCCTGATTCCAACTCTTCATTATGCAAATTTGAATCTACTCCATTCCCTTTTAAGTCTTTTTGATAGAAATTTCCTAATTCATCATTCGCAACTTTACAAGAATAATAGCTCGAACCTCCAAATTGGCTTACGGCAATAATTGAGTTTGCTGCGGAACCTCCACACTGCATATTACTCTTACTCATATTAATAGCATTAGACACTCTGTTTTGATGTTCTTCATCCACCAGTGTCATTAATCCTTTTTCTATCTTATGATCTTCTAAAAACTGAGTATCAACTTCTGTTACTATATCAACTAAGGCATTGCCTATTCCGTATACGTTATATTTTTTGCTCATTCTATGATTAATTATTAATTCAAATATTTTTGCAAATATAGTTGTATAATCTAAAACTTTCTACTAATATTGCAGCCGAATTTGACATTCATGTCATTCCTCCTTAGCTCAGCTGGTTAGAGCATCTGACTGTTAATCAGAGGGTCCTAGGTTCGAGTCCTAGAGGGGGAGCAGCGAGAGAAAGGGTTACAAACTATAAGTTTTGTAACCCTTTTTTTATTTGCATAAAACATTCAGCTAAACATATTACAATTAACAAAGAAAAAAGCCCTTACAGATATTAATTGTAGAGGGGTTTTTATTCTAGTTAACATTTAGTTAACCAAAGAAGATTAAAAAATATCAATTATGCTTACTCTATTTCCTTTCAAAACAAACTGCTTCCTGTATTACAAGTATTTGTACAGATAAAAAAATAAGCAATTTTCAGTATAAAGCCTGATTAATTACTTTAATCCATTATGTATCTTAGGCATCAGATTAATCCATGCCTTATGCAAGTTTTTCAACAAAAGAATAAAGAAAACCACGTTCCCTTTCTCAATGGAAACAGTCAAAAAACAAGTGCACCAACGGCACAATTTAAAGACAATAGGTCCGAAGCAACATCTCAATTGAAAATTCAAAAAATAGCTAACACTACGGTTCAACGAAAAGCCAACAAAACAGGAATTCCAGATCAATTAAAATCTGGCATTGAAAATTTATCTGGAATAGATATGAGTGATGTAAAAGTTCACTACAATTCTCCTCAACCAGCTCAATTACAAGCGCATGCTTATGCCCAAGGAAATCAAATTCATTTGGCTTCAGGACAAGAAAAGCATTTACCTCACGAAGCATGGCATGTAGTACAACAAAAACAAGGAAGAGTTTCTCCAACTAAACAGCTAAAAGGAAAAGTAAGCATTAATGATGATAGTGGTTTGGAGAAAGAGGCGGATGTGATGGGAGCTAAGGCTTTACAAATGAGAACTCATAAAATAGGAAGAAATGTATCCAAAACATGGTCTACTACTCAATTACG
>Ga0256845_1002438_pt1 | contig 13474 bp, 9 predicted proteins | sample RiftiametaG_FD_189101 | JGI IMG/M metagenome (GOLD analysis project Ga0256845, IMG submission 189101) | Tube worm associated microbial communities from hydrothermal vent at the East Pacific Rise, Pacific Ocean - Riftia | ecosystem: Host-associated > Annelida > Integument > Unclassified ... | reverse complement strand
GACAGAGACCGGCTCATCAACATCGACAAACACATCGACAAACACATCGACAAACACATCGACAAACACATCGACAAACACATCGACAAACACATCACAGGGCAGTGGCGAGTCTTCATCCGGCGAAAACGATGCCTGCAGCGCTGACATCGACTCGATCTGGGTATCGATCTTTCGCGACGGCTGCACCGTCAGCGATTGTCACGACGCGGTCGATCCTGCGGCCGGCCTCAACCTGGTCTCTCCGGGCGTCGAAGATCGCCTGGTCGGCGTCGCGGCGCAGGGCTGCGCCGACTGGCTGCTGGTCTCTCCGGGCTCCCCCAAAGAGTCGCTCCTCTACACCAAAGTCGCCGGGCCCGTGCCCTGCGGCGCGCTGATGCCGATCCGTGACCAAGCTCTGAGTTCCGAAGATCTCGCCTGCATCGCCAGTTGGATCGAGGGCGCCATGCCCTCCTGCGAGACCTGCGGTGGGGTTGCATGCGTCGACCTAAAATACGATCCCGAGCACTGCGGCGACTGTGAGACGAGCTGCCCCCTGGGCGCGACCTGCAACTTTAATAAGTGCACCTGCCCCAGCGAACAGATCGCCTGCGACGGCGCCTGCATCGATACAGATACCGACAAAAACAATTGCGGGAGCTGCGGGAATACATGCCTCAAAGACCATGTTTGCGCAGCGGGCGAGTGTTCGATCTCTTGCGGCGACCTCGCGGCCTGCGACGACCTCTGCGTCGATCTCGACAACGACCCGCTGCATTGCGGCAGCTGCGAAAACAGCTGCGCCCCGGGCACGACCTGCACAACAGGCGCCTGCGAGTGCGACGGCGATGTTGTCTCGTTCGCCGCCGACATCGCGCCGCTGCTCGCTGATCACTGTGCCTCGAGCGAATGCCACGGCGCGCCCAAGATCGAATCGCAGCTCGACCTCTCCCCCATCAACTCCTGGGCCGAAACGGTGAACGTCGGCTCCGTCGACTGCGTTGGCCGCGATCTGATCGTGCCCTTTGATGTCGACAAGAGCCACCTCATCAACAAGCTGCGCGGCGTCGACACCTGCGCCGGCACAACAATGCCCAAGGAGGCGCCCCCCCTCGCAGACCAAGACATCGCCCTCGTCACCGCCTGGGTCTGCGGCGGCGCCCTCAACGACTGACATCGTGCCGCTTGGGGCGATCGGGCATCGCAGGCCCGCCCGAAAACGGTGAGGTCGCCCCGCCAGCGCGAAGCGACCTCTCGTAGATCTCGAGGACACCTGAGCGCCGCCAGCTCAGCCTACGATGTTTGGACAGGCATCCTCCGCGTGGGGCTCGACACTGCAGACCGCATCGATCTTGGCGCCCGAGGGCGGCGGTGCGCTGCGAACGATCTTGAGCTCGGCGTTGCCCTGGTCGGCGCAATAGGTCTTCCCGGTCTCCTCATCGATGCTCATGTCATCGAGGGACTCGGCGCTCTGCCCCCCTTGATCGACAAGAAAGGCGTAACAAACGTTCTCTCCTGCGGGCACAACCCACTCCCCCGCCTCGGCGCGACAGGGCTGAAGGTTTGTCTTCTCGCCGTCGGCGGTCGTCTGCGTGAACGTGCAGCGAGGCTCCAACAGATCGGTCTGCGGATCGGTATCGAGAAGGCATCCGCTGAAACAGGCGGGCCGCAGCTGCGCCTTGATCTGGGCGCCGATATCCGCCAGCGGCCCCGAGTAGTCGTCCTGACAGATCGAGTAAAGACCAGCGCCACCTTCGGCATCGATCGGGAAGGCGCTCGCGAGTTCACGCAGACGCACAGGCGGCCGCGCCACACTGTCATTGCTCGGGTCCCCATCATCGAGGTTGAACGAGCAACCAGCACCGATGCCAAACTCGTTTTGTTCTGCAGGATCTGAACTCTGCGCGTAAGGAATGGGCGCTCCCTCGCCGTAGCCCACGGGTACCCCAGCGATCGCCGCGACCATCACCTTCCGTCCTTCGTTGAGCTCCTGGATCTCTGTAAGCAGATCGACATAGCGGGCCAGCGGCAGCATGACGGCGTCGTTCTCGGTCGCCGCAGCGCCGCCGTCGATCCCGTAATCGGCGGGTTCACAGCCCTCGTACACCGGCCCCGGCCCCTGGCATTTCGTGCCTGCGTTCCAGCAGACCGCGCTCGTCGGGATCTGCCCTTCGGGGTCGCTCCAGAAGGTCGTATTGTCCTGAAAGATTTCGGTGAAATCGGGATTGAACGAGCAATCGACCTCGTCGGTAATAAAGATGACCGCCAGATGAGCATTCTCCCGAAGAAAGCCGAAATTCGCGGATTCTGAGTCATCAGCCCCCAGCAGTGCCCTGTACATCGACTCGAGAGGCGCCTCAAAGCCGCTGCCGTTGATGCCCTGGGGACCGAAGCACTGGAAGGCCTGGGCGAGGCTCACGTCAGCACTGAGATTGGTGCCGCCGTCGATATTCTCCAACCATCTTCGGGGCAGGAGTTCCTCACTCTCGAGCTTGCCCGCTGATGGCCGCAGGGCGATCTCTTCGTTGGTCAGGGTGCAATGATCGCTGCAGGCAAACTCGGCGTTGAAGTCACCGAAGATAAAATCGCCGCCGCTGACCCCATCGGGGCTGAGCCGATCGAGGCACGAGCTGAGCCGGAGTTCTCCGCCCTCGAAGACAGCTTTTGGGTAGCGCGGGTTGCCGTTATCTGTAGTGATGATCCCGATCCGGTAGTTCGCGTCGACAGCGTCGAGCTCGTCGATGAATGCCTCGAAGTTCGCAGCGAGCAACGCCTGCTCCTCGGCCATCGAACCCGAGTTGTCGATCACGAAGAGCACGTCGACCTCGCGATTTCCCTCGATCGTGACCGGCCCAGGACGCTCGATAACGCCCTCATACTCAACCTCCTTCAACGGATGCTCGAGGCAGCCAGTGAGGCCTGCAGCGGCGAAGGTGAGCAGGCTGGAAGTCAACAGAGTGGTCATCTTAGAGTGGAGCATGGCGGGTTCCTGGAAGCCTTGAGTGGCTCACCTGGACATATTGCAAGCGCTGGTTCAAACTTCACTAGTGTATTATTACAACTACTTATCGAAGCATCTTGCATCTGAGGCCTGCCAACCCCAGTTGAAGTGCCAACGAACATGCCAACTAAGTTGTCAACTTCTGTCGTTCTCGCCCTGAGCTGAACCAGGTCCCCAAGATCGCCTCCCGGGCGTTATCCAGAAGCACGAAGAGTCCCCCGAGCCCTGGGCCCAACGACCAGACGGCACCGCACAGGATCGACCTGGTCTTGGAGACCCCTACACTGCGACCCCTTCGTTGATCGCGAGCCAAGCCGGCGATGCGATCAGGCGAGCTGCGCACAGGAGAGTCTGCCGGAGTCTGCCGGAGGCCGCCGACTTCCTCATCCGCTTGAGCTGTCGCCGAATCAGGCTGGCGACCAGACCTACCTGCGCGGCGACTGCTTGCCGCCAGCTCATCGAGCACCTCATTATGCAGACCGTCGACCGCACCTTCACACCGACCCCCGCATCCGCCGGCTCCGCAACGCCATCGCTGTCTAGAGAGTGAGCCCTTGCACACGGCCCTCCGCTACAAATTCGACCTTCCCATGATATTGTGCAGAACACTCATCATCGAGAATGACTCATTATAGCCGCCGCAAAGGGTCGCTAAACCCACACGACGGCAAATGCATCTACGTCGCAGTGCTCCTACAGTGAAACCATGGACCTGGACGATGAGCCATGCTCCCCAAGCAAGAGCTTGGGTCGAGTACTCGGGCGTTGACGACGAACAACAATCCACGGCCAAACGCGACTAACGCATACGGTCCGTGAAACCTGGAAAAGGTACAGGAAGTCAATCATGTTAGCCAAGTGGGATCTGCCTGCCGCATTTCTAATTGCCGCATTGTCGCTCATCTTCATTCAAGTCGTTGGTTGGGACTACGAGCCCGGCCGAACGATCGAATGCGAGGACTGCGCAGCCGATATTGGTGACGACATGCCTCGCGCAGGCCACGTCGAAGACATGTTGTGGCGCGGCGCTCTGGCTGTCCGCGACGTCGAACCACTTCGACGCTACCTCAGGCCAAATCGTCTGTTCAACCTGGACGATGATCTCGAAGAGACGCGACCCTGTCTCGCCTGCCACGACGGACAGACCGCAGATACGTTCGCGACCATGTGGACCAAGTTTCCCCGTTACAACCCAGAGAAGGAGCGTTACGAGGATTTTGCACGGGCGATTCAGGATGAGTTAAAGCTTCGGTACAACGGGACACTGCCCGTTCGATCAGATACTCGCATCACGCTCTTCTACATCTACGCCTATACAAAAGCAAAGCAAGCCGGATTGACATTCGATGTGGAATCGGTCGGGGATCCAGCGCTTAGCGACGAGGAGTTCGAGTCCTTCACCCCCCCAAAACGGTGCCGCGATATATTCGCAAAATACGGTCGTCCACGCGGCCCGAATGCCGAGGCGGTGATGCGAGGGTGCAACCTGATCGTCGACACCCATGCCAATACGAACCCCATGCTTCGTTTCTGGCGAACCGACGTCAATTGTGAGTCTTGCCACCGCAACGCAGGCAACCAGCCCTACGCGAGCAGCATTGCCCATGGCGCGGTCCTACTACCCATCATGATGACGCCTCTGAATCGGCCGATTCGCTTCAACCGAAGAATCCTGATGTGCTACGCGCGCTCGCTCAACTGGTTTGACTTGGGTCGAGATGCGCCTGAGATCACCTACATTCGCATCTACGCAAACTGGTTAGCTCAGAAGCAGGATTTTCGCATCGGCAAGCTCTACAAGGGCCGCGGCATCCAAATGATGTTCGATACTCAGGCTCGCGGATCGAGCATTTTGGCCGGCGAACGGGTCTACCAAAATTATTGCGTCGGCTGCCACGGTAAAAATGGCTGGGGCGGCCAGGGCAACGTGTTTCTCGGCAGACAGCCCCCGCCGATCACAGGGCCCAACGCCTTCAACGGCACCGCCACCACCTCTCGACGCGAACGCCTAGCCGGCTTTGTGTATTACAATATGCCCCCAGGATCGTCCGCCGAGGCGCCGGTACTGACCGTTCAACAAGCGCTTGATGTGTCGGTCTACCTGGCAGCCCTGGGACGCCCCAGCGACTTCACCAAGACAAATCAAGTCGCAACCTTCATGAACTATCTCTGGCTCAAGACTATCGATAAGGTCTTTCGCAACAAGAGCCACGCCGCCGCCGAAGACGGCATCTCCACCGAGGAGGATGACCAATGAGCCTCGCTCAGATACTCACAAATCTCCGCAAGGCGGCGGTCCCGGGCGTCATTTCGTCATTGGTCGCATTCCCGCTGAGCATCGGCTTTGCCCTTGCAGCCGGCGTACCGCCCGAGGTCATGGTGCTCTCCAGCATCTACTCGGCACTCTTCAACGCCGCCTTCGCAAGCTCGCGCTACGGCGTGGGCGGCCCGAATACCGCAGTCTCAATACTCATCGGCGCGGCCATTCTCCCCTTCGCTCCGCAGGAGTCAAGCCTGTATATGGGCTATGTCTTCGCCCTGTCGGTGATGGCCGGGCTCTTTCAACTGGCCATTACAGTTGTCCTGCGCAAAGTCGACATCCTCGATTATATTAGCATCACCGTTATTGATGGGCTGACGATGGGCATCGGCACCGTCTTTGTCCTGCGCTCGATCAATATGGCATCAGGGCTAGCCCCAGATTCTCCTGCGCAGTGGATCATCTTTAACGCGATCACTTCGATCGCGATCGTCGTCGAAGGTCTTAGCAACCACTACGCCTTGATGACGTCGATCACCGTGGTCGTGGTCGGGCTAATACTCAGACAAACTCGATGGCGCCGCTTCGCGATTTTGATCGCAGTCTCCGTCGGGTTTTTCCTGGGTAATGCCCTCGACACCATGTACCACACCCGCCTAGAGATGATCGGCTGGCTCGACGTCCGGCTCTTCTCGCCGACAATGCCTGATTTTCGTCAGGTGTCCTGGCCCATACTCTTTCGCGTGGTCCCGATGGCCCTCGCGATCGCGTTCATCGGCATGATCCAGACCCTCTCGATCGCCAAGGCCATGCGAGAGCCCGGGGAATCCTACAACCCGGTGCGCGAGATGCTCTCTCAGTCACTCCAAAATATCTTCTCCGGATTCTTTGGCGGAGCGCCGGGATCAAACTCTTTCAATAAGAGTGCGTTGGAACGCGAACTCCACGGGGGCAAGCTGGCCATTCTGCTCTCTGGCGTCTTCACCTACGTGCTTGTGACCGGCTTTGACTGGATCGTCGCTGCGGTGCCCATGCCGGCCCTCGCTGGCGGATTGATCCTGGTCGGCCTGGGGATGATGAACCCCCTACGTCATATGGGGCACCTTACCTCCGGGCGGGTCCGACTCCTCGTATTTGTTACCTCGGCCCTCGCGGTTGTGGTCCTGAGCATTCAGTCCGCTGTCATCCTCGGGGCAATCCTCTCGCTGCTCCTCACCTTTACCAGCATCTCCAACTCGACGTTCCGCGTGATCAACAACGGCTCGAAGGTCTCGGTGATCTTCTCTGGGGTCGTTTTCTTCATCTCGACCAGTAAATTGGGTCGGGCCTTCGATCAACTCGACGTCGAACAAATCTCCGATGTCGAGCTCGACCTCCGGGCCGCAGTGCTTGTCTCAGACGAGGAACACCTCGAGATCAACTGGATCGACTCGATCATTCAGACGCAGACAAGGGTGCAGATCGTCTGCCGTCCCGACCAGGTTCAGCAGGTCAAGGACATGCAAGCCCGCGGCGTTCTCTCTCCCGGTTGCGAGGTAAACTCGCGGGAGGCCACGGCCACACCAAGCGAGGGTCGTGCCCCGGTCAACGAGGTCCGAAAGAGGACACTCCGGAGCACTCTCCTGAAAAATGCTCCCGTGCTGATCGTTGGTACGGCAGTCGCGGTCACATGTATCGTCTTGCTCATAACCGGTGGGGTCAAGTCCGAAGAGTCGACAATCGAGCCGATATCGCCGGCCCGCAACGGTCGAAATATCTACCGACAATGCGCATCCTGTCACGGCGAGCACGGAGAGGGGCAACGGGCCCTCGGCGCTCCCGCCCTAGCAGGACAGGCGAGCTGGTACGTCGCTGACCAGCTCGACAAGTTCGTCTCGGGTGTCCGTGGCTTAGATGAAAGCGATCAAAGCGGTCAACAGATGAGGGCGATGACCATGGTCTTGCGCAGCGAACAGGACCTAGAGGACACCCTCCTTTACATCAAAAGCCTCCCGGCCCCCGAGAAAACCCCGCACGAGTACGAGGTGACAGCACAGGGGAAGTCGTTGTTCCTCAGCCGGTGTGCGAGCTGCCATGGAGCGCAGGGACAGGGCAATCCAGACCTCAAGGCGCCCTCTCTCTCGATCCAAGAGCCTGAGTACCTGCGGCAGCAGATCGACAACTTCAGGCGGGGATTTCGCGGGAATCACCCCGACGACTTCTACGGAACACAGATGCGTGCCATCGCCCTCAGCTTGCAAAATGATGATGAGATCAATGCCGTGTGTTCGTACATTGCGACCCTCTACGATCCCTCTACGGCTGCACCTTAGGTCACAACTAAGCACCGAGCGTAAAGCATGAGACTCCTTCGAAACAAACTCGCGACAGCCCTCTTCCTCGTCGTCTTTGCCGCCGGATGCTCATCGCAGACCGCAAACGATGGCTCCAATCAGGACAACGCCCCCGCAACCGCAACCGCAACCCAAAAATGCCCGGTGAACACCGTCTCAGGCCTGACGATCGACGAAGAGTTTGGCCCCGGAGCAGGGGCGGCCACACGATGTATCGAGAACCGCAAAACCGTAAAGGTCCTCGTGCAGGTGAATCGCGAGTGCCGCGATGCGGCCTGCACAAAGCCCTACGCCCTCCGCAAGATCAAAAAACTCATCGAGGACTACGAGGTCACCAACGGACTCTCTCGCGAAGACTATGAAATCGTGGCCGTCGTCTTTGGTGCCGCGACGCCCTTGATGATGAACAACGATTCGACAGCCAAAGCACCCTTCCACAACCGCTTCCAAAAGGATTTAGAGGACGTGCTCGCGGCCGGCGTAACCGTCTACTACTGCATGGGCACTGCGCGCGCGAAGGGAGTAAAATTCGGGCATCTCGTACCCGGTGTAAAATTCGTGACGTCGAGCACGAGTGCGATCGTAGATCTCCAGAGGCAGGGGTACATCTACGTTGAGCCGTAGCGCTGCGGGAGGACCCATCACCTCCGGTCACCCAAAAATGCTCGATATCTCCCTGATCTGAGCCCTGTGTGGGCCTCCAGGGGCGCTATCCTGAGCCCGATGAGTTCCCGAACCCTGGGCCCCGACGACCTTGCGACACCGCGCCCGATCTACGTGGTCTGGGAGACGACTCTGCGCTGCGACCACGCCTGTGCACACTGCGGTTCACGGGCCGGACCAGCAGCGCGCCCTGATGAGCTGCGCACCGAGGAACTCTTGGAGGTCGCCGACTCGCTCATCCGTCTCGGCTGTCGCGAGGTCACGTTGATCGGCGGCGAGGCCTACCTGCGCGGCGACTGTTGCCAGCTGATCGAGCACCTCAGCGCCGGTGGTGTGCGCGTGACCATGCAGACCGGCGGCCGCGGCCTGACGCCAACCCGCATCCGTCGACTCCGCGATGCGGGACTGGCCGCGGTTGGGGTCTCGATCGACGGCCTGGAGACCAGCCACGATCTGCTGCGCGCGAGCCCAGGCAGCTGGCGTGCGGCGATGGATGCGATCGCCAACGCCCGCGCGGTTGGCCTCACGGTCACCTCCAACTCGCAGATCAATCGCGTCAATAAGGACGAGCTGCCGGGCACCGCCGCTGCGCTGCGCGAGGCCGGAATCGCGGTCTGGCGGGCCCAGCTGACGGCGCCGATGGGACGGGCCGCCGATCGCCCGGAGTGGCTGCTAGAGCCCTACATGATCCTCGAGGTGATGGACACACTCGCTGAGATCCAGCACTGGGCGCTGGCCCAGGCAGCACGCGAAGAGCTGCCGATAAGCCGCGCCTTTCATGTGCGCCTTGGCAACAACGTCGGTTATTTCGGGCCCCACGAACTCCTCTTGCGCTCGCATCCCGGTGAGGCCGAGGCCCATTGGCAGGGCTGCTCGGCGGGAAAATTTGTCATGGGCCTCGAGTCCGACGGCACGATCAAGGGCTGTCCGTCGCTGCCAACCGGGCCCTACGCCGGTGGCAATGTGCGCGACGCAGACATCACCCAGGTCTGGGCGAATGCCGACGAAATCACCTTTGCTCGGACCCGCGGTATCCGCGAACTCTGGGGCTTTTGCAAATCCTGTTACTACGCCGAGGTCTGTCGCGCAGGCTGCTCCTTCACCGCTCATAGTGCCCTCGGACGGCGCGGCAACAACCCCTTCTGCTACTACCGAGCGAACAAGCTCAAGAAGCAGGGGCTGCGCGAACGCCTGATCAAGCGGGTCGCAGCGCCGGGCGAGCCCTACGACTTTGGCCGCTTTGAGATCGAGGTCGAATCATGGTCCGACGATGCACCTTCGCCAACCAAGCGCTTGCCAGTGATCGCATGATCACCTCATCTCCATCTTCCACCGAGTCGGCTTGAGAACGGCTCCGCCGGTGACCGACGCCGAGCTCTTCCGCGAGTGGGCCAACGGCGATGCAAGGGCCGGCGCGACACTCTTCGAGCGTCATTTCACGGCGATCGAGCGCTTCTTCCGACACAAACTCGTCGGTGAGGATCCCGCTGACGACCTGGTCCAGCAGACGTTTCTCGGGGTGCTCGAAGCACGTTCTCGATTTCGCGGCGAGGCCAGCTTTCGCACATTCCTCTTCGCCGTCGCCCGCAATGTGCTCGGCAAGTACCTGCGAACCAAGAGCCGCGACGCTCGGCGCTTTGACCCGAGCCTCCACTCGGTCGCCGATCTCGGGCCCTCCCCATCGACCGCACTCGCCGTTGCCCAAGCCGCGGAACTCCTCCTCGACGCACTGCGCTCGCTGCCCGTCGACAGCCAAACAGTCCTCGAGCTTTTCTACTGGGAGAACATGCGGAGCATCGAAATTGCTCAGGTACTCGAGGTCCCGCTGGGAACCGCAAAGACTCGGCTGCGAACCGCTCGGCTCCAGCTCGCAGCACACCTACGAACCCTCAAACTCGCGGTCTCGCCAGCGCGCCACGGCGAACTTGACAACTGGACCCAACGTCTACGCGCAGACGACGCATCGGCACTAGAGAGGTGACAACACCCGACCAACGATAAAATCGAGTCTGTCGCAATCCTTTTTGGGTGCACCGGTACTACCCCCACGTGCCCCTATCGATCTCCCCTGACCCCGAGGACACTCCACCGACTCCCCCCCTCCCTGGGCCCCCTCCTCCGCCGTGCCTCGAGGTCGAGCGCATGCGTCGCAAACTCGGCCACTCGCTCTTCGGGACCCCGCTTGATCCGCTGGTCATCGGCCGCTACGAACTCACCGATCGCATCGGTGGTGGGGCGATGGGATTGGTCTACCGCGCCCTCGATCGCGAACTGGGCCGGGCCGTCGCGATCAAGCTCCTGCGACCAGAAATCGGCCGTCTCGACGGTCAGGGACAGCTCGCAGCCGAGGCCCGCGCCCTCGCGAAACTCAACCATCCAAATGTCGTCGCGGTCTACGATGTCGGCGAGTGGAACAGCCAGCGCTTCATCGCCATGGAACTGGTCACCGGTGGAACCCTGCGGCAGTGGCAGGAGCGGCAAGAGCGAACACTCGACGATATTTTAAATGTCTATATGGCCGCAGGGTCAGGTCTCGAAGCGGCCCACGCTCGCGGCCTTATCCATCGCGATTTTAAACCCGAAAACGTGCTGGTCGGCGAAGATGGTCGCCCACGGGTCCTCGACTTTGGCCTCGCGAGGGTCGCGGCGCTCAGCGATGATCACACCGGCCCAGCGATGATCCCCGAGGGCTCTGCGGCGACCGCAACGGTCCTCTCTGCCGAGGGCACGCTGATCGGTACTCCAGCCTACATGGCCCCTGAGCAGCATCTGGGCGAAGCCACAGATGCGCGTACGGATCAATTTTCCTTTTGTGTCGCCCTCTACGAAGCACTCCACGGCACCCGCCCCTTTGCCGGCGATGACCTGCGAACCCTCTCCCTGTCGATCGTCCGCGGCGAGATGAGCTGCGGACTCGGCACCAACAAAGTCCCCGACTGGCTCAATCGAGTCCTCCAGCGGGGGCTGCACGTCTCGCCCGAGCGCCGATTTTCATCGATGCGCGAACTGCTCGCGACCCTGCGAGCCCGGACATACCTCGACAGCGCAGCCCCACCGACCTTGGCCCACGAAGCACAGGCGCCAATGCCTCTCGAGGCGGCGCAGCTCACCTCCAGCCTGGTCGCGACCTCTGCCGGAGACCCAGAGGTCCCCACCCGCCGCGCAGGGGAAGACACGTTTGCAGGTTTTACCGCCAGCCTGATCTCGACGATTCACCACACAAGCCCGCTCGCCGAGTCGAGTCTCGATCTTGTGGAGGTCGAGCTGCGCCATCTCCTCGGCAAGGGCAACGTCACACGCGTGGGACGCGGGCTCTCGTGGAGCACTCGCCGCTACTCCGCGAGACTCAGCCCCACACGAACGGGTGCAGAACTCCTGCTCGAGCGCAACGTCTCGTTTCTCGCCAAGCGACAGATGCTGCTCGGCCTCGCAGTCGGTGGCCTCTGCGGATTTTTGCTCTTCCTCACCTTCCTCGAGATGATCGAGTGGCTCCGCTACGCGGCCGAACCGATTGCTTTTATCCTCTTCATCCTCCTCTTCGGCTTCTTTGGTCGCGCCGGTATTCGCAGCGCCCGTCGCCTCCACGAGCGCAGCATGGAGCGCTACCGCCAACGTCTCGACTACATCGCCGGCCGAATCTCAAAGGCCTCCGAAGAAGGAGCGCTCGCTCGGACGATCTAGAGATACGAGTCTGCCGCCCGCAGCGACGTGGCGACGCGGCAACAACATCGCTCGTCCTTTTCGCAGTACCTAGAGATCCAAAAACATCGATCGCTCATTCGAGATCGAGGACACTGAATAGCACGAAGATTCGACCGGCGTTCTCGCGTTCGACCGGATCTGCATCACGGTCTGTAATCACGAGGTCATCAGGCGTTTGGCCGCAAATCTTTGTCCATCCCGAAACCTCACCGAGATACTGGCCAAAGGGCAGATCACCCAGAAGAATGCCGTCGATCGCGTGTTCTTGCGGCGCACCGTCATCCTTGCCAAAGAGCATGTTTGACATCGCCCTGGCCGAGGGTGAGCGAGCCATAGGTTCCGCCGATCACGAAGCCACCGTCCCCTACATCGAGTGCTTCACGCGTTGGAGAGAGCGGAGCTGAATCGCCGAAGATGACATAGAGAGTGTCGATACATCACCGCAGGCGACTGCGAAAACCCGGTCGTCGGCCTTTGCGCCGTCAATGACAAAGCCCGGCCCCACAAGCTCAACCGGCTAAATCGGCTCACCGCATGCCGACATACCGAGCAAGCACGCCGCGAGCGCAACACCAATCGTGACTGGCGAGCCCCCCGTAGCGGGCCCGGCCTGGCTGATCGGGCAGGCCCGAGATCAACCTCAGTTGGTGTCAGGAACCCCGTAGTCGGGCTCGGGGCCGGTCGATGGCACCCCGTACTCGGGCTCCCCGCTCGTCGAGGTCGGGTCTGTCGTTCCGGTTGTGCCGGTGCCGGTGGATGTCGTCGTCGGCACCCCGTACTCGGGCTCTGCGGTCGTCGTCGGCACCCCGTAGTCAGGTTCGATGCTGGTTGAACCCGTCGATCCGCTGGTACCGGTCGCGCTCCCCGAACCGGTCGATCCCTCGGTCCCGCTGGTGCTGCTATCCCCGGAGCTGGAGCTGCTCTCGGAGGCCGAAGACTCCGTCGCCGGCACGCCGTACTCGGGCTCGGGATCATCCTTGCCGACGCAGGAGGCGAGCGCGAGCCCCATCAACACCGCCGCTGCCGCTCGTCCGACAGCCCCTCCAGTCGTCCCGAGCGTCGCGTCACAGTGCGGGCACACACCTTCGTTTGACTTGACGTGCTCCTGGCACGAAGGGCAGGCGATTAAGCGAGTAAGCGGAAGTAAGGGTGGAGCCATAACAGAGGCGATCGGACCACATGCGCGCCAACGATGTCAATGCTCCAAACGCCATGATCGCGCCCCGTACATCTCTGGCAACTGTCCTCAGAGACCTGTGTTTCAGAGCACGCAATCTGTTCGCAAATGGGCCACTGGATGCCTTTTGAGCGGTTATAGGCGGCATCTGGTGCTTGACGCAGTCGCCGCAGACGATGATCCTCGGAGCCTCCACACCGACGAGAACCACACCATGACGTTCAGCCCTCGCTTCGCCTCCCTCGCCTTCGCTCTCTCCCTCGGCTTTGGCCTTCTCAACTGCGGCAACGGTCTCTGTGCCGAGGACTCCTGCCAATGCGACAAGGGCATCTGCGAGTTTGACTGCCCCCAGGGGGGCT
>Ga0256845_1002437_pt1 | contig 13474 bp, 12 predicted proteins | sample RiftiametaG_FD_189101 | JGI IMG/M metagenome (GOLD analysis project Ga0256845, IMG submission 189101) | Tube worm associated microbial communities from hydrothermal vent at the East Pacific Rise, Pacific Ocean - Riftia | ecosystem: Host-associated > Annelida > Integument > Unclassified ... | reverse complement strand
AGAAGTTGTATAACAGAATGATTAACACAATGGTTAATAAACTTGGATATTGTAATACCTGTGCATTAAAAACCATTGAGTATTTCTGTACACAAGATGATGCGGATTAGTTGAAAGTTAAAAGTTATAAAGTAAAAAGTTCATAAAGTTAAATAAGTATGAAAATAGAAAAATTTGAAGATATTATTTCTTGGCAAAAGGCAAAAGAGCTTACTTTAAACATTTATCTTACGTTTAAAGAGAGTAAAGATTTTGGCTATAAAAACCAAATTGAAAGAGCCTCAGTTTCTATAATGAATAATATTGCAGAAGGATATGAAAGAAGGTCAAATAAAGAATTTAAACATTTTCTATTTATTGCAAAAGGTTTTTGTGGTGAAGTTCGTTCAATGTTATATCTAGCAAAAGATTTAAAACGAATTAATAATGACAAATTTAATGAACTTTCAACTTTATGAACTTTTTACTTTATGAACTTTCAACTTGATAAACTTGATAAACTAATATGAAAAAACTATATAAAATATTAAAACAAAAAGGATTAACTAAGGAACAAGAAAAATTAATCTTGCGAGAGATGAATTTTGTTCCCGAAGAGCATAAGCCTTTTGAAAAAGAATTTCATCGTTTTTCTGAGATATATTATCAGAATGATTATGAAAAGATACTTCAAATGCAGTTGCCTAAGTTAAATCCTATGTTAAACTTGCAAACTCTTGATGAGCTTTTACATCGTGATAAGCTAAGAGAAAAGGACGGTTTTCCTCGCAGAATACGTTTAGGAAAACTTGTTAAGCAAGGCAAAAACGGAAAAGGCGAAGTAATAATTGTGCCTACTACAACCGAGCCAAAATTTTATCACGATAATCGTGTGACAGAGGAGCAAGACGAAGGTGAAATGGGCGAAACAGGTGGCTCTGGCGAAGAAGGCGAAGGCGAAGTTTTAGGCGAAAAACCTGTTGACCAACAAGGCGATGGCGAAGGAACAGGAGCAGGCGAAGGTGGTGGCGAAAGTCACGATATCACACAAGAGGCATTTGATATTGGTAAGGTTTTAACCGAGCAATTCGAATTGCCAAACCTAAAAGATAAAGGGCATAAGCGTTCGTTAATGAAAGTTGAATATGATTTAACTGATAAAAATCGTGGTTTTGGGCAGTTGCTCGACAAAAAAGCTACGCTTAAAAAAGTTATTGATACCAACATAATCCTCGGAAATGTTTCTGCTGATGGGGAACTGAATTTAGATGAATTGCTTTTAAATCCGCAAGATCAGATTTTTAGGATTTTATCTAAAGAAAAAGTTTTTGAATCGCAAGCACTTGTGTTTTTTGTTCGTGATTATTCTGGTTCAATGCAAGGCGACCCAACCGAAGTGGTTACATCGCAACATTTAATGCTTTATAGTTGGTTGGTTTATCAATATCAAAATAGAGTTGAAACACGCTTTATTTTGCACGATACCGAGGCAAAAGAAGTAGAAGATTTTTATACCTATTATCGTTCGCAAGTGGCTGGTGGAACGCAGGTTGCTCCTTCGTTTGAGATGGTAAATAAAATTATTGATGAAAATAATTATGCTAAAGATTATAATATTTATGTTTTCTACGGAACCGATGGCGACGATTGGGACTCAAGCGGAAAGAAAACCATTGAAGCTATCAAAACATTGTTGCCAAAAATAAATCGTTTAGGAATTACGGTAGCTAAAAATTCGTGGACAACTGCAAATCAAACTACTATAGAAAAATATCTTGAAAAATCAGGTTTATTGCACACGCATAAAGATGTAATTAAAATAGATTCTTTTGCTTCAACAAATGTGCAAGAAGAACGGGTTATAAAAGGAATTAAAAAACTAATAGAATAATTATGAATTTTAAATTATGAATTATTAATTAATTCAGAATTCAAAATTATAAATTCAAAATTAAAGATTATGCAATTAATAAATCAACATACAAAAAAAATAATGGAGGAATCTAAGATATACGCTGCAAAAGCGGGTCTTAATTTCGACGATGAAACTTTGGAGTATATCGTATCAAACAAAGATATGATAAACTTATCGCCAAAGGTTATGATTCCTACATTATACGATTATTGGGTAAACGATGTGGAGGTGCTGAAAGGGCAGGGGAAATATAAGGTTTATCCGAGCAATCCGTACGAAACAGTAATAAATTCGCGTCCTGCGATATCGTTTTATAACGATAATAATCCCGATTGGCTTAACGTAATGATTTTTTATCATGTACTTGGTCATATAGATTTTTTTCAAAACAATTATTTATTCGAAGATACTTGGAATGATGATTTTGTAGGTCAGGCTCTTGCCGATAAACGATTGATTAGCGAATATCGTTCTAAACACGGACGTTGGACAGATTATGTTTTAGAATTTAGCCGTAGTATTGATAATCTTGTTGGGTATTTTAACCGTATATCTAAAAATGTTGATACTTCTGATAAAGATGCAAGTAGTATGGTTAATTTTTATTTTTATAATTTTTTACAAGAAACCGAAAATGTTGCCGATTATATTATTTTTAATGAGATATCGCGTTATAACGATTTAATTGAACAAGATAAAAATGTTGGAGAAACAATTTTCTTTACAGAAGTAAAAAAGAAATATCCCGAATTTCAATCTGCTTACGACAAATATATCAATAAAGAAAAAGAAGATATTTATGAAGATGTTATTGAGTTTATTCGTGATAATTCTCCGTTTTTAAGAAAAGAAGAAAACTCGTGGATGAAGTCTGTAATAAATGTTGTTCGTAATACATCATTGTATTTTTCGCCTCAAATTCGTTCTAAAATAATTAACGAAGGTTGGGCGAGTTATTGGCATAATAAATTATTTACTCAAGATGATAGAATTTCTGGTCATCAAGTAGCATATTCAAAAATAAATGCAGGAGTAACATCAATAAGCAGAGTTGGTTTAAATCCGTATGCAATAGGTTTACGTTTGATAGAATATGTTGAGGATAAAGCAAATAAAGGTAAAATGAATTATCTTTATACATCTTTAACCAATATCAACGAAAAAGAAAAGTACAATAAAAACCTTAACGAAGGGCAAAAAACAATTTTTGAATTACGCCGTAAATTCTCCGATTTTATGCTTATAAATACCTTTGTTGATCAAGAATTTGTTGATTTACATAATTTGTTTGTAACAGGACAAAGGTTTAATAAACAGCGTCAAACAATTGAATATTATGTAAAAAGCCGAAAAGCAAAAGATTACAAAAAAATGCTTTTAGATTCGCTATACGACCCACCACTAATTACAGTAGATACAAGCAAAACAAGTGATGTAAACTTATATTTAGTGCATAAATTTGAGGGAAAACAGCTTGTGCAAGAGTATATTGCAGAAACAATGGTTGGTGTAGAATATTTGTGGGGCGGACAAGTTCAGCTCGAAACTACTTTAATTGTGAGAAAGAAAAAACAAAACGGTGAAAGCGAGTTTGAACACAGAAAAATTCTGTACACAATTAAAGACAAGAAAGTTACAGTGAAAAATTTATAATTTAAACTTCAGCATTATGGCAAAAAAAAATATACATGAATTATCTAAACTTGCTAAAAACCTGAAGGAAGAAGGTGGGCGAATAGAAAGTTTAATTAGATTAAGTAATAAAGCATATAAAAAAGAGAAACGTCCTACTATTTCTTTCGATGAATTTTTGAACGAAATTAGAAAAAATCCAGAGTTAGTTTTTAGAGATATTTTTCAGTTTTTTCACGATATGGTTAAGCACTATATCCCCGAAGGAGTTGATGAATATGGAGTACAGAAAGAATCTATAGGTTATGTTAATTATGATACAAAAAACTTATTTTCAAGCGATATTCACGATCCGTTTTTTGCCGACAGATTATTTGCTAATAGGTTTATGAAACTGGTTGAAGGATTTAAATCTAATATTCAGAAGAATAGGATTTATCTTTTTGAAGGACCTCCGGGTAGTGGAAAAAGTACATTCTTAAATAATTTGCTTCATAAACTCGAAGAATATTCAAAGTTAAAGGAAGGTATAATGTACAAAACTAATTGGCAGTTAGATATTAGTAAAATAAGTGATTTTACAAGGTTTAGCCAGTCAATTCAGAAAGTACCGGGTTTAAAAGAACAGTATTATAGTCAGGTGCGTTTTGGAGTTAAACACCCAAATAAATTAGTGTTTTCTTGTCCAAATCACGATCATCCTATTTTGCAAGTACCTATTGAATTTCGTAAAGATTTACTAGATGAATTAATAACAGACGAAAAGATTAAAGAAGAAATAATGCACAGTAAACAATATGAGTGGATTTTTAAAGAAAAACCTTGTAGTATTTGCAACTCATTACATTCTGCTTTAGTTGATTCTGTTTCTGACCCAATGGATATTTACAAAATGATTTTTGTGAAACCAATGGTTTTTAATCGTCAGTTGGGTAACGGAATAAGTGTTTTTAATCCGGGTGACCCTGTAATTAGAAATGATATTTCAAACAATCTTTTACAGCAGAAAATTGATAACTTATTTGAAAAAACATCTGTTATTTACAGATTTTCTTATTTGGCAAAAACCAATAATGGTATTTATGCTTTAATGGATATTAAAAAAAATAATATTGAAAGATTAAAAAACTTACACGGTATTATTAGCGATGGAGTACACAAAGTTGAATTATTAGAAGAAAGAATACGTACGTTTTTTATAGGACTTGTAAATCCTAGTGACAAAGCACATTACGAGCAAATACCTTCGTTTAAGGATAGAGTAATGACAATTAAAATACCTTATATTTTAGATTATAATACAGAAGTAGCTATTTATAAAAATAAATTTGGCGAAAATATTTCGGAAAAATTTGTACCGCTTGTTTTAGAAAATTTCGCAAAAATTATTTTATCTTCAAGAATGAATGTAAGTAATTCTGTTGTAAAATCTTGGTTAACAAATCAAGTAAAATATAATAAATATGCCGATAAAGATTTATTGCTGTTGAAGATGGATATCTTTACAGGTAAAATACCTACTTGGTTGCACGAAGATGATATTAAAAAATTAAGTAAAAAAGTAAGGAAAGATATAATAAACTCAGCTAACGAAGAGGGTTTTAAAGGATTTTCTGGTCGTCAATCTTTATCAATAATTAACGATTTATTTGATAAATATAAAGATTTTGAGAAGCAAATAACCATGGATATGGTAGAGAAATTTTTTATTGCAAACGAAGAATATAAAAAGCTTATCCCTACAGATTTCTTATCCTCTATTGTAGATTTATATGATTATAATATAATGCAAGAAATAAAAACATCATTGTATCATTACAATAACAAGAAAATTTCTACCGATATTCAAGATTATTTATTTGCAATTAATTTTAGCTTAGGCACGAAAAAAGCATCAGCATATACAGGTAAAGAATTAGATATTACAGAAGAATATCTGAGTAAATTTGAGAAAATAATTCTTGGTGCAGCTGCAACAAAAGATAAAAGAGATGAGTTTAGAAAAGAAATGCAGAATCAGTATATTAAATATACTTTGGCTCAAGAAATATCACTAAAAAATAAAAAGATTACTCAAACCAAACAGTATAAAGAATTGTATGATAAATATGTTGGTAAGATAAAAGAAAATGTTCTTGAACCTTACAAAGAAAATGTTAGTTTTAGAAGAGCAATCCTAGATTTTGGTAATAAAAATTTCAATGCCTACGATAAGCGATTGAAAACTGATGTGAAATTATTAATCACAAATCTTAATAAAAAATATGATTACACCATTAAAGGTGCAAAACAAATTTGTATTTATGCAATAGATAAAAGTTTGTTTAAAATTTATTAGAATATGATTATAAGAAAAGGTACAGAGCAAGATTTTTCACAAATTTTGGCTTTGATAAAAGAACTTGCATTATTTGAAAAAGCTCCGCAAGAAGTTTCAAATACAGTAGAAAAAATGCAAAATGAAAAAGATTTATTTGAATTTTTTGTAGCAGAAAAAAATGGCGAAATTATAGGAATGGCACTATACTTTTTTGCATATTTTACTTGGAAAGGAAAATCGTTATATTTAGACGATTTGTATGTGAAACAAGAGCTGCGTGGCAGTGGAGTAGGGAGTAAGTTGTTGCGTAAAATCTTTGAAGTAGCACAAGAACATAATGTTGACCGACTTCGTTGGCAAGTGCTAGATTGGAACGAACCTGCAATAGAACTTTACGATAAAATTGGTGCAACACTAGACAAAGAATGGATTAATTGCGATTTTGATAAAGCGGGAATTGAGAAGTTTTTGGAAGATTAGGTTTGTTTTGCAGCTTATATGTGTAATATACTCATTTTTAAGACAGACCCTAAAGTAGATTTTTTGTTAAAATGATTATCATAATAAAATAGCTATTTCCCCTCATACATATTAACAGCCGTTTCTGTATCGCCAAAATAAATCATTTTGCCATTTTCTAATAATATTGTTCTATTGCAATATTTTTGAATTAAACCATTTGAGTGGGAAACAATTATTGCAGTTCTGCCTTTAAGCCAGTTTTCTTCTAAAACTTTTGTTGCTTTTTGCTGAAAAATGGCATCTCCTACGGCAAAAACTTCATCTAAAAATATAATATCGGCATTAGCATATAATGCAATAGAAAATGAAAGTCGCTGTATCATTCCTGATGAATATTTTTTGATTTTTACATCAATAAAATCTTCTAACTCTGCAAAGGCAATAATATCGTTAAAAATTTCATCAATTTGTTTCATCTTTAATCCAAGAGTTGAGCCGTTAACATAAATATTATCTCTGGCAGTAAGTTCGTGGCTAAAACCCACACCCAAATTTAACAATAACGATGACCCATATTTTGAGATTAGCCCTCCTTTATCTGGAGAATAAGCACCTGACATTAACTTTGTTAATGTAGTTTTTCCGCTACCATTTCTGCCTATAACACCAATGGTTTCACCTTTATAAATCTCTATATTTATATTTTTAAGTGCTTGAAATTTCCGTATTGTATTTCTCTTGTAAAAATTAAGTAATTTGTATCTTAATGTTTGATTTTCATTATTAGAAATATTAAATGTTTTATTTACATTTTCTAACTTTATAGATATTTCTTTTTCCATTTTTATAGTTTTTCTGATGCATTAACCCCTACCTTTTTTAATAATAACAAGCCTATTGTAAGTATAATAATTGTTTGTAATAGGTTTAAGTAAAATAAGTTAAAGTCTGGTAAAGAATGATTCATAATTACATTGCGAGAATTAACAATAATACCAAACATTGGATTTATATATTTTAGAAAAGGAACACTTTGTTGTAGCGATTCTGCACTAAAAAATATTGGAGAAATCCACATAAATAAATTTGAAATTAATGGCCATATCTGATTTATATCTCTAAAAATTAGATATAAATTAGATAATATTAATGCTCCTCCCATACTTATAGCAAACAGTTCTATAAAAATTATAGGAAAGAATAAAATATGAAAATCAATATTTACTCCAGAAAACAATAATGCTATTATTAAAATAATTAAATTAAAGACAAAACCTAAAGAAGCACTTATTAAACTTGCTAAATATATTTCTATTTTAGACATGTTAGAATACTCATACAAGTATCTTTTTGTTCGTAATATAAGTATTAATCCACCTGTTGATTCTAAAAAAAATTCCCATATTATTAAACCATTAAATAAATAAATAGCAAAATTTGGTATGTTATTCCGCATTATTATTTTAAAAGCAAAATAATAAATAAAAAGCATAAAAAGAGGTTTTAATAACGCCCATAAAAGCCCTAATTTATTTTCATAATACCTAAGTTTAAATTCAATTTTAGCTAATAACCAAATGCGTTCCCATTTGTTAGAATTAGAATTGATATTTAATAAATTTAAGCTCATTATAATTAATATTTTAGTTGTTAATTTTATTATAAACTTGTTTTGCAAGTTTTCTTGTAGTTTTATTTTTTTTAATAATTAATTTAAGCTTTTGGCTTATATTAAATTTATCATCAATTGCCATGCTTGGATTGTTAAATTTTATTCCTGAGCCGTTATGATTTAAAATATCTGAAATTTCTTTGCCATATTTCATAAATAATTCTTTATGCTTATTGCTTATTAATCTATACAAATAAAGTTCTTTATCTTTTGTAAACAATTGCTGCATAGAGTTTTTACGTATTCTGTATTGCCACCACAGTTCAGGAAAAACAAGCCCTCTTGCTCCATTCTTTACCATAGAAATTACGCTGTCGTAATCTTCCATTCCATAAATCATTTTTTCATCGTTTTGCCCAAACTTAATGAAATCTTTTGTTTTGTAAACTAAAGCACTGCTATTAACCATATTATGCATTAACAGGTAAGGGAATTCAGGATTAAAAGTAGGCCAAATAATATTATCCTCGCCAAAATATTCTGCCCAACAGCCAATAAAACTAATATTTGAATATTGTTTTAATACCTCTATCGACTTTGTGTAATAATCTGGACTAACCATATCATCGGCATCTAAAAAAGCAAGAAATTTTCCTTTGGCTTTTTTTGCACCATAATTCCTTGTTAATGAAAGCCCTTCGTTTTCCTTATCATAAATTGTAACAGAATATTTTTGTTTAATTTTTGATAAAATATTAATACTATTAATATCATCTGAACCATCATTAATTATAATAATTTCGTTATTTGTGTATGTAATTTTTGATAAAGAATTTAATGTTTCTAATATGTATTTTCCCATATTGTAGTATGGAATTACAATGCTTAACAGGTTTGTTTTAAGTTTGTTATCTTCCGCATCTGGGGTGTTATCTATTTTATTAATAAAAGGAAAATAATTGTAACTTGTATTATTTTTAATGAGTTGATTTAGCAACTTACTTTTTTGTTTAAATATTATTTTGTAATTTGTAGTATCCTCTACAATTTTTTGTGCTTTTTCGCCAATTTTATAAACTTCACCTAGTTTTAAATTCAGAATAGATGATAGTTTATTTTCAAAATTGCCTTTAATTTCGTGTTTAAAGATAAATCCATTTTCAGCATCTTTCATAATTTCGGTATGTCCTCCGTTTGCCGAAGATAATACTAATTTACCCATAGACATAGCTTCTAATATGGCATAAGGTAAATTATCAATTATGCTAGGTGTAATTATTATATGTGCTTTTTTAATTCGTTCTTTTAACAAATGAGGTGGCATATTTCCTTCAAATATAATTAAACCTTTGTTTATATATTTTTTATATTTTTTATTTATATATTTTTGCATATCCTCCTGCATAGGATAGAAAAAATGTTCTCCTCCGCCAATAATACTTAAGCTTTTAGTAAAACCATTATCCCACATCTGTTTTAAATACGATAACATTTCTAAGCAACCTTTTTGTGGAGTTAGTTTGCCAAAAAAGACAATATCTCCATCGGTATATTTGGGGATTTTTCCATCAGACCATTCGTTATTAAACGGATTAAAAACTTGTATAATGTTTTTGTCTGATATATCCATTCTTTGTTTTAATTGGTCTATCAAGTAATTAGAGGGAGATATAACTAAATCTGCCATTTTTATACAAGCTTTTTCCATTTCTCCTGTCCAGTATTCAGGAAATTTATACAAAGGAAATTGATTATATTCTAAGTATAAAAAATTGGGAGCATGCATTGTTATAACTACTTTTAGGTCTTTAAAACTATTGTAAAGCAGATACTTTTTTTGAAGTATATAATATGCAATTCCTAAATAATCTTGGCTTTCTATAATATCAGGAACTCCGTCTATTTTCATTTGCAAGTCAACTATATTTGCAAATTCTAAACTTAATTTGGCATCATGTCCTAAAGCTTTGGCTTTGTTAACTTGATTTGGATTAAACCGAATAATTCTTATATTTTTTACAGAGGCTTCTGTTTTAGTTTTTTTTATAGAATAGTCGTTTATAAATATTGTAACATTGTAATTATTATCAGACAACATTTTTGCTGTATGCCAACAATAAGTACTTATGCCACCTCCATGAATGGGAGGAAATTCGGTGGTTAATAACCAATAATTCATATATCTATTATTCTTCTATTTTTTTTATAACTACGTCGCAAAACATATCTTGATGTAGTGCAAAATATAACATCTCAAAATTATTATCAATCATAAATTCATTAGTTGCTTGAATAACCCCGTAATCTTTATTTGTGAACTTATCAAACATAATATAATCATTCATAATTATAACACCTGTTGGTTTTAAAACCCTGTAAGATTGTTCTAAGTCTTGTTTTACAGATTTGTAATCGTGTGCTGCATCAATATATATCCAATCGAAATAATTATCGGGGTATTCTGCTAAACAATTCCAAGATATACCTTGTTTTATTTCAACTTGCGAGCCTAATATCCCAAATTTTGTTTCGATATATTGTTTATGTGTATTTTTTGTAAATCTCTTAAAATGAGGGTAATCATTAGCGTAAAAACTATCTATCAAAACTAATTTTTCGGGATTAACTATTTTAATAATTTTTTCTGACCAATCGCCACCTAAAACACCAACTTCTGCTGCTATGCTGTTTTTAGGCAAAAGCTCCAGTATATCCCATCTTTGAGGTAATAACCTACAATTATTAATATATTTTTTCGATAATAAAGGTACTTTTATTATGTTGTCTTTTCTTAATTTCATAAATGCAAAGATAATTTTTTAAATAGTTTTGTTATAATTTTTGGAGTATTTCCAAATTCTTTTTGATACCAAGTCTTTATTTTTTCGATTTCTGATTTATACCAATTTAATTCTTTGTTATATTCTTGTTTTACAACTAATAAAGATTCTTTTAAAAGAACATTTTCTGCAATTAAACGAGTATAGTCTTCTTTTATTTTTGTAAGTTGATTTAATAAATATAAATTCTGGGTTATATTATGTCGTTTTTCTTGTGATAATTTACTGTCCCATTTGTTAAACTCATTGTTGTTTGATGAAATAAAATATAAAAAATCATCAATTTTTGTTTTATTACTCCATTTTTCAAAAATATCATAATTTATTTCTGTATTAATAAAATCATCATTTGTTTCTAAATCTAACATATAAAAACTACCAATATTAAGTTTTTGTATGTTTACTGCAAATTTATTTTTTAATTCTTTTGTTTTAAATAATACTAATGGTTGATTTTTAAATTTAAAATAATTACACTTGAGAAACAAAGTGTATTTTTGTTTAAGTATATTTACAACATCTTTGTTATCAATGTATAATATGTATTTTTCTGTAATATTTTTTTGTTCGTATGTAATAATATTGGCTAAACAAATTAACTGCAAGTTGGTTTGTTCTTTGTTAATCCCTATTTTATATAATGATTTAGATATTTCCAATTCTATAATTTTTTGATGTTATTATCCAACTTAATAATCTTTCCCAAGAGTGTGTTAATGTTCCTTTATTTATATCTAAAACATTTCCTGCTTCCATATTTAACCTAATGTTTATAGGGTTGTTTTTAGAGAAAAAATCAATATATGGTTGCAATCTGGCAATAAACATAGTTCCTGCAACAAAGGATTTGTTTGATGGTAATATATTATATTTTTCGGCTTGTTTAAAAATAATTTCTTTATTTGTTGCGTAAGCATATTTTTCGCCTGTTTCATCGGGGTTAACTATACTTTGTTTGTTTGCAACAATACCTATAGAATTATCTTTATTCATAATATTAATTGCTTTGTTAATATTTTCGGAGCTGGTTATATTCCACAATTCTTTATTCCATTTTTTACCATTTAATACTTGTGGAGATTGCTTGTCGTGAAGAAATAAAATATAATCATCTGTAATGTTTTCCTCTAACAACACCTTGAATAAAAACATTTTACCGCCAATGTCTTTACCTATATTGTTTGTTAAAAATCTATTGTTGCAATTAAATTGATTATCCCATTCTTTGTTCCAAAAACCAGAATGAGACCAGTATAAATTTTCTGTTTCTAACTTGTAGAAATTATCATTAGGTTCGTAATATGAATGTAAAAAAGTTATCATTAAATATTTTTGTTATTACAATCTTTGTTAAATAATTCTATTGCATACTTATATAATTCTATATCTAATTGATTATGAATTGTTAAAAAATCAATTAATTTAGTATTAACTTGCAAATTTAGAATTCTTTTACTTTTATTTGCAAAAAACTTTTGTTTTATTTGCCAATTAAATGTTTTATTTGCCAATGCAATTGATTTCTTATAATTTTCTGTTATTCCTATAAATTCAATATTTTTTAAATTATTTTTTGCTTTTTCAAGATTAAATTTATCGTTTATATTATTTCCGTCCCAAAGCATTGCTGTTTGTCTATTATAAATTTCGGGATTACAGATATTTCCATATTTTGCTATTTCTAATAATTTTTTTCCTTTAAACTGAGTAGAAAATCGTTGCAAGTGTTTTAAGTTTGATACAGCTCTTTTAATAGGATCTCTTAAAAAAACTATTGTTTTGCTATTAATAAAATATTTTTGTTTTATATCGAAACCATAATGTCCCGAAATTATTTCAATACTATTTCTTTCGTTTGGCAATACTGTAATTAGTTCTTCTTCTGTATGATAAAATTCTTTGTTATTTATTAAATCTTGTGTATTCGGAAAAACCTTATCTTCGCCATGATATTTTATCATCTCTAAGCGAAAAGAAGTACCTGCTGTTTTGGGTATATGTATAAAAAAATAATTTATATTAGGGACTAAACTATTGTTTTTATTTAATATATTAAAAATTGGAATAATCCCTTCTCTTAATATTTCGCCTGTACTCGAAAAAACAACTTTTAGCATATTGTACTTAGTAATATCTTCTTTAAACACATAATCAAAACCACAGTTTTCTGATTTGTGAATACCTGCATCTACTACATCTTTTCGAGGTTTATCGGCAATAATTATATCGGTTAATTTATCGTCTAAAAAAATAGATAAAGAAACATGCTCTGAACTATTTTTTTTAAAAGCCCAACCTCGTATTTTTTTTATACTTGCTAACTCTAAATATCCAAGCATTATCTGTAAACTTTAATATTTTGGCTATAAGTAAAACTTTTCATATCCCAAGAACTATGCATGTAATCTATTTCTTTTTGAAATCTTTCAATTTTGTCTTTATCTAAATCATTTCCTCTACTTTTCGATTCGTAATGATATAGAATTGCATCAGGACAATATACTATTTTTTTTCTGTTTTTTCTTATTCTTAAACATAAATCAACATCATTAAATGCAATTTTTAAATCTTTTTCATTAAAACCACCAATTAAATTAAATTCATTTTTCTTTATTAATAAGCAAGCAGCAGTAACTGCTTCGTAATTTTGAATAAGTTGTAATCGTCCAAAATACCCGGGTTCATCTTTGTGTAAACCATTATAAACATGACCA
>Ga0256845_1002436_pt1 | contig 13479 bp, 14 predicted proteins | sample RiftiametaG_FD_189101 | JGI IMG/M metagenome (GOLD analysis project Ga0256845, IMG submission 189101) | Tube worm associated microbial communities from hydrothermal vent at the East Pacific Rise, Pacific Ocean - Riftia | ecosystem: Host-associated > Annelida > Integument > Unclassified ... | reverse complement strand
GTGAGTATAAGATATTCATAAGTATGTGCTTGGCAACACTGTAGAGGTACAGAAACATCTCTTTAACCATGAGAATCTTATACTCACTCTCTCTGGGCATAAACATATAGATTCTGTTACTACTATCAATAAAACACAAGTCATTGTTACACGAGGCTTTGTAAGACCACTTGATATGGATATGTATCCAATGCGTTTAGTAGAGATAACCAATGGGAAAATAAGTGAAAAGTTGATTTATACTGCTTAAATTTTAAAAGAGAAAGTAGAACCTTTCTCTTCCTTACTCTCTATGTCCAATTTGGTTTGATGAAGAGAGAGAATACTTTTGACTATAGAAAGACCTAAGCCCATAGAGTTATCCCAAGAGTGTGTACCTGCACGGTAAAACTTCTTTGTTACTTTTGAAATGTCCGAAGAGGAGATACCTGCACCTTTATCTGTCACAGAAACTTTTCCTTTTACGACAGAGATAGATACCACTTCTTTGGAGTACTTGAGGGCATTTTCAATAAGGTTTTTTAAAACAATCTCTAAAAGTGTACGATCTGCTTTGATAACATAACTTTCACCCTCGACCGTTATTTCTCGTGTAGGATACTTCTCTTCTAACGATGTTTTAACTTCCTGTACCAAAGTATAAATATCAAAAGAGGTAGGATGCAGTGTTGCTTCACCACTTTCAAATTTATTCCACAAAACCAAACGACTAAGCAGTGCTTCTATTTTCATTCCATTATTATAAATTTTATTTAAAAATTTCTCTTGCAGTGGTGCAGGGATATCTTTATCCTCTTCCAATGTCTGTGAATACCCCATGATAGAAGCAATGGGATTACGAAATTCATGGGCAATCGCTGAAATCATATCGGCACGTTGACGGTTTTTTAATTTAAGTTTTGCGTTATAGCGTTGCTTAACATCTTCCCGTTTTTTAGATGCTTTAAGTGCTTTTGTAAGGTGTTGATTGATATCTTCAAATTCTTGCGTAAAGAACCGTGCTTTATACTCCATCTGAGTGACTTTATCTATATTGGAAAGATGTTTATTTATCATCATCAACTCTTTTTGCATTCTAGCTGCACCACGATAAATGGCATAAATAAAAAGAGAAAATGCCAAGGCAATAATAAACACGGCAATGACTACAGCTTCGTTATCATCTATAAGAAGTACTAAGAGCAGAGAAAAGAGTATAAAAATGATTACAGCAATAGTCACAAGTCTTGCCATAACATACTCTTTAAAATGTGGTCTATTTTTCATCATAATTTTAAACCATTTTCATTTGAATGTATCTACTTTATTTTTTTCTCAACATCACCAATATAAGAGATGAAATCTTCTATATTGAAGTAACCTACCACTTCTTCTATCACTTCTCTATCTTCCTTCATAAAAAAGATAGTAGGCACGCCATGAACAGGAGGGAGTTTTGCCATAGCATTGCCATTTTCTCTCATCACTTTAACTATGACAAATTTTTCTAATCTTTTTTCCACGGTATCATCTGAGAGTGTACGACCCTTCATCTTTTTACACCATCTACAGTGTTCACCTTCTACCATTACCATAACAACTTTATGCTCTTTTTTAGCTATCTTTAAAGCGGTATCGATATCTTTTACCCAGTCTAATGCAAAAACTGCACCTGTGAGTAAAAAGATACTTACTAATATTTTTTTTAAATTTGACATTTATTTATCCTTGATTTATTTAAAATGTTTAACCATGTCTTTAAAAACTTCACAAAGTTTTTCTACTTCTTCTATAGATGTACATTCGTTAGGGGCATGAATAGTATCATTAATCACACCAAACTCCACTACATCTATACCAAAAGCCCCCATAAAACGTGCATCACTTGTTCCACCAGCCGTAGAGAGTTTCGTCTTCAAACCTGTGATATTTTCTATACTCTCTGTCAGTTTTTCAACTACTTTTGAGTTACGTGTTGTTACAAATGGGTAAGAACCTTGAGTCAGTTCTAAGCTATAGTCTAAATCATGGAAACATTTTTCTATGTGAAGTCTAACCTCTTCTTGTGTAGTTTTAGTGGAGTTACGTACATTAAACATTAGCTTCAATGAGCCAGGCGTTACATTGGTTACTTCCATTCCTCCACGTATATCGGTAATCACCATTTGTGAAGGGGCAAAGTCATCATCGCCATTGTCTAAGTTGACACCGGCAATCTTATCGAGTATAGGTGCTATCTGATGTACTGGATTGATAGCTTTTTCAGGGTAAGCAGCATGTCCTTGTCTACCTTGTATTGTCAAGTAGCCATTGATAGACCCACGACGACCTATTTTGATGGCATCTCCAAATGTTGTCTCACATGTAGGCTCAGCAACGATACAGTAATCAGGTAACATCCCCTGCTCTTTTAAGTATTCAAGCATCACTACCGTACCATACTTCGCATCACCCTCTTCATCTGAAGTAAGCAGTATAGAAAGCGTACCATTGAAATTTTCTACCTCTTTACACGTCTGTACAAAAGCTGCTACACCAGACTTCATATCTTGTGTGCCACGTGCATATATTTTACCCTCTTTGATGACAGGTACAAAAGGATTCGTATCCCAATTATCACCAGCAGGTACGACATCTACATGCCCTGCAAAACAGAGGTGTGAACCCTCTCCAAATTTTTTCATTAAAAAGAGGTTTTTGACATCCTCTTTATTGACATAGATCGCCTCATAGCCATCAAGATATTCTTCTATAAACTTTAAAGAGCCAGCATCATCAGGAGTAATAGACTTAAAACTCAAAAGTTTTAAAAGGAGGTCGACGACATTCATAGTGTTCTCATTTATTATAATTTTTTATATTTTGGAGTATTATAGAATGATTGTACTTAGAGCGAAAGAAATTGCCCTAAGTTTTAAAGCGTTTATTTTTGGATGTCACCACGGTAGGTTACAATTCCACCAAAATGATTAATAACACGAGTATGTCCATTTTGTCTAAAAATATTTTGTATTTGCCCACTACGGTTACCCGTGCGACATGTAAATATAACTGTTTTATCTTTTGTTTGAGTGAAAAGTTCTTGTCCCCATTGCTGAAAAGTTGATGTAGGTTTAAGCATATCGGCACCTTTAATGTGCCCCATATTAAACTCCATATCTTCTCTGACATCAACCAATACAAAGTCTACTTTAGCTTCTTCTCTTGCTTCAAGAAGTAACTGAAGTTCTTGGGAATTTATATCGTTTTTTTCTAATAGTGTTTGCAAATTATTGTCTCCCTGACGTAAAATTATCGAATAATTATAGTCAATAATTATTATAAATTGCTGTTACCACACTATTTTATTGTTTATGCTTCTTGTGCTGCTCTATATTCAGGGGTACAGAAGATTTGACAGTGACATACACCGTTCTCAGGAATCTCTTTTTCTATCGCTGGTTTACAAGGACACATACGATCATCAGTACTTTTAAATTTTCCCTCTTTTGCAGGATCAGGCTCTACCATAAAACATGGACAAAAACGTTTACCAAAAAGCATTTTATGGCGTGCAAGTCCCATAATAACACCTTCGTTTACATCTTCATTAAGATTATATACCCACCCTTTACTCTCACATACTTTATCTGTAAATTTTTCTGTTTTTGCTAGTTCATCTTTGAACTCTTGTGAATTCATATCCAATTGTGGCATCATTGTTCTATCCTTATGTTTATCTATTAATATATTGTAGTTATATCTAAACTAAATTAATATATAATAAGAAAAATTATCATTAAGGGTAAAAATGCAAATCGATGACACTGTTTTAGCCAAATTGGAAAAACTTTCACACTTACGCATAGATGAGAGTAAAAAAGAAGAGGTGAAAGAACAACTAAGTGGTATATTAAACTACATAGAAAACCTTAATGAACTTAACACTGATACACTTTCGGCATCGTTTTCAACACTTGATGGGGGTACACCATTAAGAGAAGATGCACCACGTGAAACCAATGATATCGCAGAAAACATCTTAAAAAATGCACCTAAAAGTGCTGATGACTTTTTCATCGTACCTGCAATTATCGAATGATAACAAGGTGATAGTTGGGTATAATGAGACTCACTATCTAGACATAATTAAATAAAAACCTATATATAAAAAGGAATATAATGGCTACTTTTGACATCAAGAAACTACTCCAGTCTGTTGTAACTCACGGGGCATCAGATTTACACCTTGTCTCTCGTTCCGAACCACAAATAAGACTAGATGGTGTCCTCAAACCTGTTAACCTACCTAAAATGACAGGTGATGACATCGAAGAGATGTGTTATTCTCTTATTACTGAAAAACAGAAAAAACACTTTGAAGAACATGATGAACTAGACTTTGCTCTTCTTTTGCCTAATATTGGACGTTTTAGAGCGAACTACTATAAAACACTTGGAGATACTGCAGCAGCATTTAGGATTATTCCTATTGATGTTCCATCACTGGATGATTTAGGTGCACCAATTATTTATAAATCCCTTATCAAAAGAGAAAAAGGGCTTATCTTGGTTACCGGACCTACCGGTTCCGGTAAATCAACTACCCTAGCAGCCATGCTGAATGAAATCAATATAACAGAGCAAAAGCACGTTGTTACAGTTGAAGATCCAGTGGAGTTTATCCACCAAAATAAAAAGTGTGTCTTCTCTCACAGAGGTGTGGGTGAAGATACTAAATCTTTTGCCACTGCACTGAAATTTGCTATGCGTCAAGATCCAGACATCATACTTATTGGGGAAATGAGGGATAAGGAGACTATTGAAGCTGGTCTTACAGCAGCTGAAACTGGTCACTTAGTATTTGCTACACTTCACACCTCTTCTGCGGCAGGAACTATTAACCGTATTATTGATGTATTTACAGGAGATGAACAGCCACAAATTAGAGCAATGATTGCATCTTCTCTTGTAGCTGTTATTGCACAAGCCCTTTTACCAAAACTGGGTGGTGGTCGTGTAGCAGCATCAGAGATACTCATCACAAACCATGCTATCTCTAACCTTATTCGTGAAGATAAAGTACACCAAATTTATTCACAAATGCAACTTGGTCAAGGGGATTCTGGTATGCAAACACAAACACAGGCACTTCTTAAATTTTTAAAAGATGGTAAAATTAGCCGTGATATCGCTTTACAGTATGCCAACAAACCAGATGAAGTATCAAAAGCTGTTGTACGCTAAAAATAGCTCTCAAAGCATTTTTAGACAACTATAGATACAATACGCAAAATATACTATTAAATAAAGATTAGGGAATTATGATGGAAAACTTTTCAATGATGGACTTCAATTACTTTGATGTCACGATTGCTGCGATTGTACTTATTTTAGGTATCAAAGGATTTATGCAAGGGTTTATTAAAGAAGTTTTTGGTCTGGTAGGTCTTGTTGCTGGTGTATTCTTTGCTTCTCGATATGCCTCAGATGCAGCAGCATTCATTACTGCAAACTTTCTTCAAATTGAAAATGAATCTTTACTCAAACTTGTTGGTTTTCTTTTTATTTTAATTATTATCTGGCTTAGTGCAACTATCTTAGGCTCTATCTTTTCAAAGCTTACAAACCAAAGCGGACTTGGATTTTTAAATCGTCTTTTTGGATTTGTTGCAGGTGGAGGAAAATACTTTCTTATTTTTGCTCTTATTGTGACAGCACTTTCCAATGTTACACTAGTCAAAGATAATTTAGAAAAATATGTGAAAGATTCTGTACTTTATCCTTATCTGAAAGAAGCAGGGGCATATTTAATTAAACTTGATACCTCTAAATTGGGGATTGATACCTCCACTATCAAAGACATAAGTACAGAAAACAATAAAACGATTGTTGAACTCAACACAACCAGTACACAGTAAGGTCACTTATTATGATAGCATACTCTCTACTTTTAGAAAAATTTCAGAACCTATTAAAAGATAATACACTCAAGTTTACAAAACAAAGAGAACTTGTACTAAAATTTCTTTATGAAAATGATGGACACTTTACACCAGAAGATATTTATACTTTACTAAAACAACAATATCCAGATATCAATATAGGTATTGCTACGGTATACCGTACACTCTCTTTACTTGAAACCTCTCAAATAGCTTCATCTATCTCTTTTGGTGTACAAGGTAAAAAATATGAGCTTGGTTTAAAAAAACACCACGATCATCTTATTTGTACTAAATGTGGAGAGATTATAGAGTTCTTTGATGAGACCATTGAAGAGAGACAAGAAGAGATAGCAAAAAAGTTTAACTTTCAAATGACTGACCATACGATGAAAATTGTCGGTCTTTGTGAAAACTGCCAAGCATAATAGACAAAACGTCTAAATTTACATTAAATAAGAACAGGAGAACCCTTGATATTTGACAATCAATATATTCAAGAGCGTATTAAAAAAACAGAGACACTCAGAGAAAAAGGTATTAACCCTTACCCTAACCAAGTAAAAAAAGGTACACCATCAGCAACCTTTTTAAGTGAATGTAATTATGTACATGAACTTGTAGTAGATGAAGGAGAGATGAAAAAAGACGAAGAGAAGTCTTATACCCTCACAGGACGTCTTAAATTTATCCGTATTATGGGTAAAGCAGCCTTTGCCAAGATAGAAGATGAAGATGGGCTTGTACAAATTTACTTCAACCGTGATGACCTACCAGAGGGGTACTACAATGATGTAGTAAAAAGACTCTTTGAAGTTGGAGATATCATTGAAGTAAAAGGGTATCCTTTTGTAACAGGTACAGGTGAACTTACACTGCACTGTTTAGAAGTGAATCTTGTCACTAAAGCTATCTCTCCACTTCCAGAGAAGTTTCATGGTATTCAAGATCAAGAGATAAAATACCGTCAACGTTACCTTGATATGATTATGGATGCAGATGTAAAAAACCGTTTTAAACTTCGCTCAAAAATCGTTTCTAGTATTAGAAGATTTTTTGAAGATAAAGGCTTTTTAGAAGTAGAGACACCTATGATGCACCCTATTCCTGGTGGAGCAAATGCCAAGCCCTTCATCACCCATCATAATGCACTCGATGTGGACAGATATTTAAGAATTGCTCCAGAGCTTTACCTCAAACGTCTTATAGTTGGTGGGATGGATGCAGTCTTTGAGATAAACAGAAACTTTAGAAACGAAGGTATAGATGCAACGCATAACCCTGAGTTTACTTCTATCGAATTTTACTGGGCATACAAAACCTATATTGAACTTATGGAAGTCACGGAAGAACTCTTCGACTACCTCTTTGACAACCTAAAGTTAGATAGAGTACTTCCTTATGGTGATTTAGAAATTAACTTTGCTACACCATTTGCAAAAGTATCATGGGTAGACTCCATTGTAGACATAGGTGGCGTACCAAAAGAGATAGCTACAGATTTAGAAGCAGGTCTCGCATATCTCAAAGAGCGTAACCTAAAAGTAGATAAAAACTGGACACTAGGCTATATGCAAGCAGAGCTTTTTGACGAATTCGTAGAAGGCAAGCTCATCAACCCTACGTTCATTACAGACTACCCTGTTGACATCTCACCGCTTGCAAGAAGAAATGATGACAATCCAGAAGTGACTGAGCGTTTTGAACTTTTCATGGCAGGTAAAGAGATAGCCAATGGTTTCTCTGAGCTTAATGACCCTATAGACCAGTATGAAAGATTTAAAGGTCAAGTAGATGCTAAAGAAGCAACAGGTGATGATGAAGCGATGCATATGGATACAGACTTTGTACGAGCACTCAGCTACGGTATGACACCAACAGCAGGAGAAGGTATAGGAATAGACCGTTTAGTCATGATGCTTACGAATCAACATACTATTAGAGATGTACTACTCTTCCCAGCTATGAGACCAGAAGCAGTACAAGAGGTAGTGAAGATTGATGCTACTTCTGTCTGTAAAAAATGTGGACACAATGTCATGGAAGAACTTAAACCTGCTAAAAAAGGTAAAGGAATGTTCTGTATGGATGTTGCTGCTTGTAAAGGGCGTGTTTCAGAGAGAACCTAAACTTACTCTATGGTAGAGGTATATCCTCTACCGAATAAATTTAATTTAACCCTATCAAGGTAGGATTAAATTAAATTTGATATAAATACAACATTAAACCAAAAGGAACCCTATGTCATACGAAATTGAAACTTTTGACCCAGAGATATTTGCTGCCATTGAAAATGAGAGAAAGAGACAAACAGATCACCTAGAGATGATTGCTTCTGAGAACTTTACTATCCCTGCTGTTATGGAAGCGATGGGTTCAGTATTTACAAATAAATATGCTGAGGGTTACCCTTACAAACGTTACTATGGTGGGTGTGAGTATGCAGATGTTGTAGAACAACTTGCTATCGACAGAGCATGTGAACTTTTTGATTGTTCTTATGCCAATGTACAACCTCACTCAGGAAGCCAAGCTAACGGTGCTGTATATGCTGCACTTCTTAAAGCTGGAGAGAAAATACTCGGTATGGACTTAAGCCATGGTGGTCACTTGACACATGGATCTAAGCCAAGTTTTTCTGGTAAGAACTACTCTTCATTTACCTATGGTGTAGAGCTTGATGGTCGCATTAACTATGATGAAGTGATGAGAATTGCTAAAACGGTAAAACCTAAAATCATCGTTTGTGGTGCTTCTGCATATGCAAGAGAGATTGACTTTAAGAAATTTAGAGAGATTGCAGACGAAGTAGGAGCAATCCTCTTTGCAGACATTGCTCACATCGCTGGACTTGTATGTGCTGGTGAACACCCTAGCCCATTCCCTTATGCTGACGTAGTGACCACTACTACGCATAAAACACTCGCAGGACCTCGTGGTGGTATGATTATGACCAATGATGAAGATGTGGCTAAAAAAATCAATTCTGCTATCTTCCCAGGTCTTCAAGGGGGACCACTTGTACACGTCATCGCTGCAAAAGCTGTTGGATTTAAATACAACTTATCTAACGAGTGGAAGACACATGCAAAACAAGTAAAAGCCAATGCTTCTAAGCTAGCTGAAGTACTTGTAGCTCGTGGATATGACGTAGTCTCTGGTGGTACAGATAACCACCTTGTACTTGTTTCATTCCTTGATAAAGACTTCTCAGGTAAAGATGCTGATGCTGCTCTAGGAGCTGCGGGTATCACTGTAAACAAAAATACAGTTCCAGGTGAGACTAGAAGTCCATTTGTGACTTCTGGTGTACGTATTGGCTCTCCAGCACTTACTTCACGTGGTATGAAAGAGAAAGAGTTTGAGATTATCGCAAACAAGATTGCAGATGTTCTTGATGATGTAAATAATACAGAGCTTCATGCTAAAATTAAAGATGAGATGAAAGAGCTTGCTCAAGGTTTCATCATCTATGAAAAATCAATCTATTAGGTCATTAAAATAAAAGTTTTTGATTTAGAGTTTTCTCCAGACTATTATTACATTAAACGCTCTACGATTGTTGAAAAAATATCTTTTAACAATCGTACTTTTTATGCTAAATTTGAGCGTATTGATGAACCCCTCACTCCCCTCATTTTAGAACAACACCTTCATAGAGAGTACACTATTGCAGTACCTTTAGTCAAAAATGATAGGACTAACTATTTGGTCATTGAGTACAAAGGTGAAGAGCATCAACGCTTTTTTCACCTTATAAAACACCTTTTTAAGACACTTAATATAGAAAATTATCATATTTACGAAGGGAAAGATGTAGAACGTCTGCAAGTCTTTATAGAAGTAAACCAAATTACTTTAGAAGAAGCAGATACACAACTACAAAAACTCTCGGATGCTCTTAAAGAAAAAATGACTAAGAAATGGAAATGTTTACCCTCAAGTTCTCTGCCAAAAGAGTATAATATCGTTACGCTTCCTTATAAAAGAATTTAAATTTAATCATCAAATATTTCTGTTTCAACACCTTGTAAATTTATATATTTTATAAGCTTTATTAGAAGATATTTTTAATATAAAGTTGATACTAAAATATTGTAATAGAAGAATATTTCACGACTGAAATATATAGTTGTATTTCAGTAAGTGAAAAATTAACATAAGATTTGAAGTTTGATATAATAGAGTATGACTAACGAACAAGGATTATTTCATGATAAGAAACAAAGGTAAAATCATCAAATGGAATGATGATAAAGGATTTGGCTTTATACAGCCTTCTGATATCGATAGTAAAAAAAATATTTTTGTTCATATTAAATCTTTTTCAGATAAAAGATTACGACCAGAAGAAGGTCAAAAAGTAACATATTCTGTACAAGAAAATAATGATGGCAAAGAGTCAGCTATAAAAGTCTCAAGATCCACAGATCATATTGTAAGAAATAAAGATTACAGTAGTCATAGTAAAAGTATTAACCCAACGAATAAGCGAATCAATAAAAACAACACACAATTAGACCTTAAGACTACACACAGTATTTCTCCATTATATATAATAATAATTCTAAGTTTTATAGCTTTTCTTTTCAACTTTTATATAAAAGGGAAATTACCACCATTAGTTATAGTAATTTATATAGTAATGGGAATTGTAACCTATTATATATACTCAGAAGACAAAGATATGGCGATAAATAATGAACGTAGAATATCAGAACAACGTCTACTAGTATTATCACTATTCGGTGGTTGGATAGGAGCTTTAATTGCTCAACAAAAGTTCCGTCACAAAATCAAAAAAATATCATTTCAAATGAATTTTTGGACAGCTGTATTTTTTAACATCATACTATTATCATTTGCTTTTAAAATAATACATTTTTAAATTCAAAATGAAAACCTCATAAAACAGTCTATACGAGGAAACTTTATAAGGAAAAGTATCAAACAAAACATCATACCAAAGTGTTCTTCATAATATATCGGTATCCGTTATCATAGTTACGATACAATAACTTCAAAATAAAAATGGATAAAAATGTTTGAAAAAATACTAAGATTTTTTGTTAATAATAGTCGCTTGAACTATTTTCTTTTTATCTTGGTTTTTATGACAGGGATTGTACTTTATACCAAAACACCTAAAGAGATATTTCCTTCTTTTGAACTCGATATGATTTCTGTCAATGGACACTACACAGGTTCTTCCATAGACATGCTAGATAAAATGGCGGTCAAAGAGATAGAAGCTGGGATTAAAAATATTGATGGCATTGATAAAATGGCAACGGTTATTTCTGCTGGTAAATTCAACATCATTTTAGAACTTGAAAAACGTGTCAATAAATACAACACAGCAGATAAAGTTAAAGATACTATTACCCTTACCAAACAATACTTACCCTCTGACATGGATGAACCTACAGTAAATGTTCTAGAAGTCAAACGTGACTTGCTTCGTATAGCTGTCTCTTCTGACAAAGCAACACATGGAGAGCTTATAGCCGCAGCAGATAAACTAAAAGACAAAATAAGCCTTTTAAAAAACATCGCTGAAGTAGCAATATATGGTGACTCAGACAAATACTATGATATACGTTTGCATACCAATAAGATACGTGCTTTAGGACTTGAAGAAAATGCCGTTATCTCAGCACTCTCTGGACTCTCTTACATCTTCCCCGTAGGTGGCATAGAAGACAAGGAAAATGGTCACTACTTCATCTCTACATACAATGGTGCCAAGAGTGCAGAAAAGATGTTAGAAAGTCAAATAAAGGTTTTAGGCAAAGTACTTTACTTAAAAGATATAGCTACAGTTAAAAAACGCTATGAAGACACAGCTACTATGTATTCTATAGACACCAAACATGCGGTTGATTTATCGGTAAAGCAGAGTAAAGTTGGAAATGCATTGGAATTGGCTGTAGCGATAGAATCACTAGTAGAAAAAAGCAATCTTCATAGTCAAGATATTCTCTATACTATTCATAACAACAAGTCTGAAGCGATTAAAGATCGTCTTAATATTGTCATCTCAAATATTTTATTAGGACTGATTCTCATCTCTTTACTCGTCTCTCTTCTCATTAATAAACGTATGTCTTTTATTATCTCTCTAGGCATCCCTACCTCGTTTGTAATGGGAGCTTCTTACCTCTACCTTGCTGGGTATTCCATTAACATGATTTCACTTATTGGGGTGCTCATCGCCTTAGGTATCATTGTTGATGATGCCATTGTTGTAAGTGAGAACATTCAGCAACACATAGAAGATGGACGTGAACCTAAAGAAGCCGCTATAAAAGGTGCCAGTGAGATGTTCAAACCTGTAACTATTGCCTCGATGACAACGCTCTTTGCTTTCATCCCTGCATTGATGATGTCTGGAACTATGGGAGAGGTGATTAAACTCATACCCATCGCTGTTGCCGTACTTGTGTTTGCATCGCTTATAGAGTCATTTTTATTTTTACCTATACATGCGGCACATGTCTTAAAAAAAGAACAAAAGACCACATCATGGGAAAGTGTCAATAGATTTTACTCTTTGATTATTCATTTTTTTATGCAATACAAAAAAACATTTTTACTACTCTTTATCATTATGGTTCCACTGTTCATCGTTATGGGTATCAAAGCCTCTAAATTCCAGATGTTCCCTCAGTTTGATGCTAGCACCATTAACATTACACTTAAAGCCGGTGTAAGCACAACAACTGAAGAGACGATAAAGTACTTAAAAGCTATAGAGAAAGACCTCTATGCCCATAAAGAAGAGTTTTACATCGACCATGTAGGTTCTGTAGCAGGATGGAGAAGAGACTCAGCAGGTAACTCTGAAACCTACCCCTATGTAGGGCAGATAACCATAGAGTTACAAAAACTTAAAGCACAGAATTTTGTAGATAAATTCATCACTCCAACACTTAGTTTTTACTACGATGAAGAGGGACGTACCAGAGAAGATAAGTCAGTTGTTATCGCAAAAAATTTACGTGTCTATTTAGATAATAAAAAATACAAAGAGCGTTTTGAACTTTCAGATCTTGCCATAGTGGAACGCAAAGTAGGTCCCATAAAATCTGACCTTAAAATAGGACTTATTTCAGACGATAACCAAAAGATTATGCATTTTGCAGAAAAGATAAAACATGCACTTGCTGAAGTAGATGGCATAGTCTCAGTCAATGACTCTATGAACTACGGCATAGATGAGATAAAACTTCAAATCAATCCTTATGGGGAGTCATTAGGGCTCAATGAACAAAAACTTGGTATTTTACTCTCTAACTTTTACCTAGAAAGACGTATGGGATTTGCTTTTGACAGTAGCGACTTACTTGAATTAAAAATACGTTCTGTCCAAAAAGATTCTCTAAATATCCTCAAGAATTTTCAAATTAAACTGGACGATAACCAGTTTGTTGCACTCCAAGATGTGGTACATTTTAATATTATTAAATCTTTTGAAAAAATCATCAAAGATGCTGCAGAAAAAAACTTTTATGTATATGCCAATGTAGACAGTAAAAAAATTACTGCCACAGAAACCCTTACTCAAATAGATGCC
>Ga0256845_1002435_pt1 | contig 13480 bp, 8 predicted proteins | sample RiftiametaG_FD_189101 | JGI IMG/M metagenome (GOLD analysis project Ga0256845, IMG submission 189101) | Tube worm associated microbial communities from hydrothermal vent at the East Pacific Rise, Pacific Ocean - Riftia | ecosystem: Host-associated > Annelida > Integument > Unclassified ... | reverse complement strand
CCTTCCAAAGCTCCGCATCGCCCATAATTACCGCGTCAATCACCGAATGCTCTTCAAAGGCGAATTGATCTTGGCTCAATGTGCCAACTGTAAAGCCTGGTGTTATGGTTAAATTGCCTGAAGTCGGTGCCAATTCTCTACTTAAAATTTTCATAAAAGTCGATTTACCGCAACCATTTGCGCCAATCAAGCCATAGCGTTTGCCTTGTCCAAATTTTGCCGAGATATTTTCGAATAGCGGTTCAGCGCCGAATTGCATGGTGATGTTTGCTGTTGAGATCAATTGATTATTCCTAGTAGTTGAGCGATATGCGTTAGAGGTAGAGTTAATATGAGCGGCGCGGACTATAGAGGATTGCCAACCAAAAGTATATAAAACCCATATAAATAGCTTGTTATACTTAAGAATTTGAGAGAAAAAAACTGTAAATGTTTACTTAGGGTTTCGTGATTGTCATAATACAACTATCCTGCGGCTTGGTGCCACGTCGCAATCTCCTCGCAGTGACGGAGTGTTTATAATCACAGGCATGTTAGTGGTGAATTGTATGAAAAAAAGTTTAATAGTTATATTGTCGTGTTTGTATTTAGGGATTACACTAGCTAATCCAGGTTATTACAGGTATCCTGATTTACATAACGATACATTGGTATTTACTGCCGAGGGAGATTTGTGGGTAGCTGATATAAACATTGGCAAAGCTCAAAGATTGACAACTCATGTGGCTGAAGAAACACAAGCATCTCTATCAAATGATGGCCAGAGAATTGCTTTTGTTGCTAATTATGAAGGCGCCAGAGAAGTTTATGTTATCTCCATTAATGGTGGATTAGCAAAACGAGTAACATTTGAAAATGCTCGCGTTCGTGTGCATGGGTGGACGGCATCTGGTGAAATAATATACAGCAGCAATGGTAGAGTTGGTATTCCCCGGAATTGGCAAATAGCCACAATCAACCCAGATACTCTTATTGAAAAAACACTACCTCTGATGGATGCTGTTGAAGCCTCTTTTGATGCCGATGACTCAATGGTCTTTTTTGTTCGATTTGGTTTGCAGTTATCAACTGATAACTCAAAAATTTATCGGGGCGGAGCAATGGGCAAACTGTGGAAGTACAAGTTAAACTCAAAGCAAGAAGCGATTGCAATAGCTTCTGAACATAATGGATCGATACGTAAACCCATGAGCTACAAAGACAAGGTGTACTTTATAAGTGATGCCAGTGGTGCAGATAATATTTGGAGCTTAACAAAAGCAACTGGTGCAACCAAACAGTTAACAACTTATTCGGATTGGCCAATTAGAACAGCTAACTTAGGCAATGGGAAAATCGTTTATCAAGTAGGTGCAGATATTAAGACACTTGATTTAACAACCCAACAAACCAATGATATTGACTTGGAATTAACTTCAGACTTTCCACATTTACGTGAACACTGGTTGAATAACCCGCTGAAATTTCTTACATCTGCACGGTTGGCTGGAAATTTTGAAAAGGTTGTTTTAACAGCTAGAGGAAGAGTGGTGGTGGCCAATATTGATAAGTCAAGATTGGTGCAAATTGCTATTGACCCTAGTTCCCGAAGTCGAAAAGCTATTTTAAGTCATGATGGAAAGTGGGTCTATGCTATTAATGATAGTAGTGGTGAATTAGAGATTTGGCAATATGCTTCAGATGGTTCTAATCAAGCCAAACAACTGACCCATGATGGAGGGATGTTTAGATGGAATATGTCACTTTCTCCCGATGGAAAATGGTTAGCTCATGATGATAAAAATGGCAAATTATATTTGCTGAATATAGACACTGGAAAAAATAAAACTATTCTTTCTAATAGTAGTGGTCTTAACCCTATTATCGATATCAATTGGTCAAATAATAGCCTACTATTGTCAATCAGTAGAGTACATGTAAATGAAAACAGAAATCAAATTATGCTTTATTCAATTAATGAAAACAAATTTGAAACGTTAACGTCATTGAAATATGATTCTTATGCTCCAGCTTTTAGTCATGATGATAAGTGGCTTTATTTTTTATCGAATAGAAATTTCAAAGTCACTCCAAGTGGGCCTTGGGGTGATCGAGTTCTTGGTGCAACTATGGACAGACGTACTCAAATATTTGCTTATAGCTTACAACCTGATGCCAAATTTGTTTTTCAAAAACCCAATGAATTAATTGTAAAAAAAATAAACAAAGAAGGTCAAAAAAATTCAAAAAATAAAAAAGGAAAGAAAATAGAGAAAAAAGAAAAATACAAAGTTAATTGGACAGGGCTAAAGCAAAGACTATGGCAATTACCAATTGATCCGGGTAATTATGAGCAATTAGCTGTTAACGAAAACTATATATATTTAATTGATCAGATTAATGAACCTGCCAGTAAGCCTAAAATTGTTTCTATTAAACTGGGCCCAGATGCCAAGACCAATGATTTTACAACAGGTGTTAAATCCTTTGCTTTATCAAATGATGGTAAAAAAATTATGGTGCACAATGATTCGGATAAAATATTTATTGTTGATGCAGGAGAAAAATTCCCAAAAGAGACAAACAATTTACAAATTAAAACAGATGATTGGCAAATTTTAATTGACCCTGTTCAAGAATGGAAACAGTTGTTTCATGATACCTGGTTGATGCACAGAGACTCATTGTTTGATAAAAATATGCGCGGTGTTAATTGGCAAGTTATTGAGGAAAAATACGCACCATTACTTGCTCAGATAACTGATAGATATGAATTGAACGATGTGTTTAAACAAATGGTAGGTGAGCTCAACACCTTACATTCTCAAGTGCGAGGAGGAGATGTACCAAGTGATAACAATAGAGCAAAAGCTGCAGTATTGGGAGCTGATCTTGAGTTAACCAAACAAGGTGTGATAATTAAGAATATTTACAAACACGAATCTGAACGCCCAGAAACCGCCTCACCTTTATCACAACCAGGAGTCGATGCTAAAAAAGGCGACATTATTGTTAAAATCAATGGCCAGCCAAGCCCAGATTTACAATCCGTCCACAAACTTCTTAGAAACCAACTAAAAAAACAAGTCTTGCTTGAGTTGAAACGCAAGGGTAAAACAATTAAAAATATAATCACTCCTGTTTCCACTCGCGAAAATTATAAATTACGCTACCAACATTGGGTTTTAGGCAAAAGAGCAAAAGTTATTGAGGCTAATCCTGAGATTGGCTATTTTCATTTAGCTTCCATGGTGGGTTCGGATATGGCACATTTTGCCAGAGAGTTTTATGACAACTACCAAAAGCAAGGCTTGATTATTGATGTACGTAGAAATGGTGGTGGTAATGTTGATAGTTGGATAATTGAAAAATTATTACGTAAAAACTGGATGTTTTGGAAGAATTCAAGGGGTGAAAAATATTACAATATGCAACAAACCTTTGCTGGGCATTTGGTGGTACTTTGTGATGAATTTACTTATTCTGATGGTGAAACATTTGTCGCAGGTGTTCAAGCACTAGACTTGGCACATGTGATAGGCAAACGCACCACTGGTGCAGGTGTTTGGTTAACTGGGAGGAATCGAGTTTCAGATGGCGGCATATCTAGAGTCGCAGAATTTCCTCAGTTTGCTCTTGATGGACGCTGGATTGTTGAAGGACATGGAGTTGAGCCAGATAGTGAAGTAGATAATATGCCGTATGCTACTTTTATAGGCGAGGATGCTCAATTAGAAGCTGCTATAGATTACTTAACAAAGGAAATAGAACAAAGCCCTTTGAAGAAACTAAAAGCGCAGGAGTTACCTGATGTAAATACACCTGCAGATGATATTCTAGATTGAATCCCTATATCATTGCGGAGAGCTCCTCGCAATGATAGTAAAAAATAGGACATAATATGAAAATTCACATTGAAACAGAGCAATTAATTTTTAGAGACATCGAAGAATCCGATGTAAAGGGCATGTATGCACTTGACTCAGACAGTGAAGTGCATCGTTATTTGGGTGGGAAACCCATAAAAAGCCTTGATGAAGCCAAGCGAGTAATCAAATATATTCGCCAACAGTATAGTGATAATGGCATCGGTCGTTGGGCTGTCATTGATAAACAAAGTGGTGATTTTATGGGTTGGGGTGGGTTGAAGTTAGAAGATGTTGTCAGAGATTTTAACTATATTGATCTAGGTTACCGACTTAGGCGAGAATATTGGGGCAAAGGTGTTGGCACCCAAATCGCCAAAGAATCTTTGAAATTTGGATTTAACACTCTAAACTTTGATGAAATATGTGCAGCAGCAGATATTAATAATATTGGCTCGAATAAAATTTTAAGCCGCTCTGGCATGAATCTCACAGAAACATTTCATTTCGATGATAGTAAACACAATTGGTATAGAATTAATCAATTAGAATGGTTGGAGTTAGAATGAACAAAACAATACTTATTACAGGCGGAACTGGTTATATCGGTTCTTGGGTCACAAAAGATTTGCTGAAAAAAGGCTACACTATTCGCCTAACTGTGCGAGATAAAAGCAAAACAGAAAAACACCAACATTTATTAGATTGTGAAAAAAGTAGCAAAGGTATATTAGAGTTTTGGCAGGCGGATTTGCTCAATACAGGTGATTTTGATCAAGCAGCAGATGGTTGTAGTGCCATTATTCATATTGCTTCACCATTTATTTTGGATATCAAAGATGCGCAAAAAGAGCTGATAGACCCCGCTTTAAAAGGCACGCAAAATGTCCTTAACGCAGCATCAAAATCAAGTACAGTTAAAAGAGTTATCCTCACTTCAAGTGTAGCAGCGGTTCACGGTGACAATAGTGATATGCAGGAACAAAATCTGGATGAATTCACCGAAGAACACTTTAATAATACCAGTTCGCTTGAGCATCAACCTTATTCTTATTCCAAAGTTTTAGCAGAAAAAGAAGCATGGAAATTGCATAAAGCTCAAAACCAATGGCAATTAGTGGTTATCAATCCATCCTTTGTGATGGGACCATCTTTAACACAATCATCCGACTCTGAAAGTCTGAAGTTTATGTTTGAAATGCTTAATGGAAAATACTATATGGGTGCACCAAACCTAATGTTTGGCTATGTTGATGTGCGAGATGTTGCTAATGCCCATATTTTGGCACTGGAGAACAAAAATGCAGAAGGTCGGCATATCTTGGCAGAACGGGTCATCAGCATGTATGGTTTTTCACAATTGATTAAAGGCTTGTACCCAAATAAATACAAGCTGCCATTGATGCAATCGCCAAAGTTTATGCTTTATATGGTGGGTTGGATGTTTGGTATAAGTAAAAAAATGATTAGTCGAAATGTTAATTTCAAAATCAAACTAAACACCAGTAAAAGCACTGAAAAACTTGGTTTGATATACACACCACTTGAACAAACAATTAAAGACATGGTCACACAAATGCAAGAAAGTGGTTTGGTTAAATAATTATGCAAAGATCACAAATATGACTTTATCCCTATAGATTCTTTTTGAGAACGCCTATAGAATAACAACAATAACAAATCAGAGAAACGCAATGAAAAAAATAACCGGTCTAATCTTCATCCTTAGTTTATCATTCCAAATATCTGCTAAAAGTCAAAGCAAAAAATATGATGCTTTACTCAACGAAATGTTTGAAAAAGATGGTCCTGGTGGTGTTGCTCTGGTTGTAAAGGGTGGTAAAACCATTTATAGAAAAGCATTTGGCATGGCAAATCTGGAACTTGACGTAAAAATGAAACCTGAAAATGTGTTTCGTATAGGTTCGATTACTAAACAGTTTACTGCTACTGCTATTATGCAGTTGGTGGAACAAGGCAAGATAAAACTAGATGCAGATATTACCGACTACATAAAAGACTACCCGACTCATGGTCACAGCATAACCATTGAACATTTACTGACCCACACCTCAGGCATTAAAAGTTATACAGGACTTGAAAAATGGACGCATGAAGTTCATAAAAAGGATTTCACTCCTGAAGAAATGGTGAATTATTTTAAAAATGAACCGATGGATTTTGCCCCGGGTGAAAAATTTAAATACAACAATTCTGGTTATTTTCTATTGGGATATATTATAGAAATCGTATCTGGTCAAAGCTACGCTGATTATATTAATGAACATATTTTTAAACCCCTAAAAATGAACAACTCTTATTACGGTGGTAATTCACCCATTATTAAAAACAGAGCTGCAGGTTATGACAAAGATGATGCGGGTTACAAAAATGATCAATTTTTAAGCATGACTCAACCCTTTGCAGCAGGATCTCTGCTTTCAACAGTTGATGATTTATCCACATGGTATATGGCCGTTATGGATGATAAGGTGATGTCAAAAGAAAGTCGTATAAAGGCACACAGTTTTTTTAAATTAAATAGCGGTGAAATATCTGAATATGGTTTTGGTTGGTCAATTGGTAATATTCAAGGCAGCCCAATGATTTCACACAATGGTGGAATCAATGGTTTTTTGAGTGCCTCTAACTACTTGACCAATGAAAAAGTATTTATTGTTGTTTTATCTAATTGCCTCTGTAATTATCCAGGAGAAATAACTAAAAAAATGGCCGCCATTGCCATTGGTAAACCTTTTGAATGGAAGCAAATCTCTCTAGACAAGAAACTACTTAAATCCTATGAAGGTGTTTATTCCTCAAAGTCAAAAGAGGAAAGAATCATTACTTTTGAGAATGGGAAATTATATTCCATGAGAACAGGAAGGTCTAAACATGAGTTATTGGCTTATGCCAAAGACAAATTCTTTTTTGATGACGACACCGTTACATTAGAGTTTGTTAGAAACACGCAAAATAAATTAGATTCTGTCAGATTAAAAAGTACAGCAGCAGACAAAACATGGCAAAGAACAAATAAGCCGATTCCAGAAATAATAAAAATAGATGTAGATAAAAAACAATTTGAAAAATACATTGGCGAATATGCTCTAACTGGGGATTTCCATCTCAAAATGTTCGCCGAAGATGAAAAAATGTATATCCAAGCAACAGGGCAACAAAAAATTGAAATAGTTGGAACCGCTAAACACAAATTTAGTTTAATTGGAGTGGATGCACAATTAACTTTTAACTTAGATGATAAGGATAAAGTTATCAGCGTTACACTTCATCAAAATGGCGATCAAGTCGCAAAAAGAATTGATTGATGATAAAAACTGAAAAATACATCGCCTTTCTTCGTGGTATAAATGTGGGAGGGCATCACAAAGTTCCTATGGCTGAATTGCGTAAAGAGTTAGAAGATTTAAAGTTGAAAAATATTATTACATTGTTAAATACAGGTAATATTATTTTTGAAATGCCTTCTCAAGATACAACTAAACTCGAAAGCAAAATCGCAAAGCATTTAGGAAAGGTCTTTGGTTTTCCGATTCCAACAATTATTAGGAAAGCAGAAATTATTGAGAAATTATATCAATCAGAACCATTCAAAAACATCTGTATGAGCAAGGATATACGCTTATATGTTTCATTATTACAAGATGAAACGAAAGTTGATTTGCCTTTGCCTTGGATTAGTGAAGATGGTTCCTATCAAATATTAGCAAAATGTGACAAATGTATTGTCAGCGTTCTTGATTTAGCTATCTCTAAATCAGTTAAAGCCATGGCTATATTTGAAAAAACTTATGGTAAAAATGTTACAACTCGAAACTGGAAAACCATTGAACGAATTATAGCTAAACTTTGAAATTTATATATCGTCGGTTGAAACGGGAGCCGGAGCTAATACTTCACGAGCACCATTGTGAGCAGCTGTTGATACAACACCGTTTTCTTCTAACTGTTCGACAATTGTTGCGGCACGATTGTAACCAACCCGTAGTCTTCTTTGCACATAAGAAATAGAGGCTTTGCGACTTTCTGTGACGACAAAAACAGCTTTATCATACAGTTCATCAACATCGCTGGCTGGTGCTTGTGGAATGCCTGTGGCACTGAGTTCTTGTCCGTCGTCGGTTAGCTGTACTTCATCCAATACACCCGTTTGGTAATCTGATTCATAATGCTTGGTTAAGTAGTTTACGATACCATGGACTTCATGATCATCAACGAAAGCACCATGAACGCGTTCGGGTATAGCTTTGCCTGGTGGTAAATAAAGCATATCTCCATGACCGAGTAGTTGTTCGGCTCCACCTTGGTCAAGAATAGTTCGCGAATCAATTTTTGATGATACTTGGAAAGCAACACGTGTCGGGATATTGGCTTTAATTAAACCCGTAATCACATCAACAGAAGGTCTTTGTGTCGCCAGTATCAAATGCACACCAGCAGCACGAGCTTTTTGAGCAAGCCTAGCGATAAGTTCTTCAACTTTCTTACCAACAATCATCATCATATCGGCAAATTCGTCAATGATAATAACGATATAAGGGAGTGTATCAACCTCTGGCGCTTTTTGACCTGGAATTAAGGCATCAGGTTTAAACAAGGGGTCGAGGATTGGTTCACCATCTTCTCTGGCTTTCTTAACTTTGCGGTTGAAACCTGCTAGATTTCTCACGCCAACTGCTGCCATTAATTTATAGCGACGTTCCATTTCAGCCACACACCAACGCAATGCATTGGAGGCTTCTTTCATATCTGTCACAACTGGAGCTAGTAAATGTGGAATGCCTTCATAAACAGAGAGTTCCAACATTTTAGGATCGACCATTATCATCTTAACTTCATCAGGGGTTGCCTTATAAAGTAAACTAACAATCATGGCATTGACAGCCACCGACTTACCAGAGCCTGTCGTACCTGCTACTAAAACATGCGGCATTTTAGCAATATCAACCACAACGGGTTTGCCAGAAATACCTTTGCCCATACCTAGGGTTAAAGGTGAGCGTGATTTGTCGTATTCAACCGAGCGTAAAATTTCACTTAAGTAGACGATTTCACGATTAGTATTTGGGATCTCCAGACCGATAAAAGGTTTGCCTGGAATCACATCGACGATTCGAACACTTATAACTGATAAGCCTCTAGCCAAATCTTTAGCTAGGTTAACCACTTGAGCAACCTTAACACCAGGTGCTGGTTCTAATTCAAAACGTGTAACAACTGGACCAGGAAGGACGCCAACTACTTTAACTTTAACACGAAAATCCGCTAGTTTTAATTCAACTTGGCGAGATAAGATTTCTAATTCTTCCGCTGAATAACCAGATTTTTGCGGCTTGGGATCATCTAATAAAGTCAGTGGTGGAAATTTACTTGCAGGTAATGTATCAAATAACTGTCCTTGTCGTTCACTAAACGCACGTTTGGATTCGGTAACTTTAGGTTCAAAAGCAGGTTCAATAATTAATGGTTCACGTTGTTGTTGAACTTCTGCATCTATTTTTCGCACTTCAAAACGTTCAGCTTTGGCTTGTTTGCCTGCTTTGTAATCTTTAAAGCTATCCCATTTGACTTTTAGCCATTCAATAAACTCAAAAGTCCACTTGCCTACTAAATCGGCAAATTGAATCCATGACATACCGGTAAACAACGTAATGCCAGCAAGAAAAATAGCACTGAGAATTAAGGTAGCACCAATTGTGCCAAGTGATGAAAACAACATCTTGCCGACAATTTCACCAACAATACCACCACCTGAAAAAATGGCTCCATGTGTATTGATATACATGTAGGCGAGGGCACAACCTGATAATAATGTGGAGATAAATCCGCCGGCTTTTATGCCTGAATCCATCCAACTGATTTCTTCATCGATTTCGGCATTTTTATAGATTCTCCAACCAATAAAAGCAAAGCCAATAGGGATTAAATAGGATAAATAACCTATTGTATTAAATAAAATATCGGCAATAAAAGCACCGCTTGAACCACCATAGTTTTTAAACACATCCGAGTCTGAGGCAGAAAACGGCCCAGAATCATTGGAGGAATAACTGAGCAAAGATATCAAAACATAAACGGCAATTGGAATGATAAGAAAGAATAAACTTTCTCTCACACGGTTACGTATATGTCCTGATACCTTGGTTTTTTTCATGAAGTGTAGTTTATCACATCAATGCAGGATGAACAATTTTGCCATCTTCAACATTTATGCCCTTAACCAATGAATCAACTTCACGCCATCCATCACGAGCAAGACGTTGAACATAAGGTAGGATAGCAGCAGAAATTGCTTGCGTTGAGGTACGCGGTACTGAACCAGGCATATTGGTCACAGAAAAATGTGTCACGCCATGTTTGACAAAGGTTGGATTTTCCCATGTAGTTGGTTTTGTTGTTTCAACACAACCGCCTTGGTCAACAGAAATGTCAGCAATAACAGAGCCTGGCTGCATATTTTTAACCATTTCCTCGGTGATTACATGGGGTGCTTTTGCACCAGTGACTAAAACTGCACCAACGACTAAATCTGCATCACTCACTTCTTTAGCAACAGACTCTTCATATGGATAAAGTGCAGTAACATTGGCACCAAGAGCCATCATTTGAGCTAATCTGTCTTGTCTTTTATCAAAAACAACAACATTGGCACCACCTTTAGCAGCTAATGCAGCAGAATTGCCACCCGCAGCACCAGCACCTAAGACCACAACCTTACCACGTTCAGTTGATGGTAATCCACCAAGTAATACGCCTTTGCCACCCGATGGTTGATGTAATAAATGTGTACCTACTTGGGTAGCAATCATGCCAGCAATAATGCTCATTGGAGCAAGCAAAGGTAGAGAGCCATCCGCTTCTTCAACAGTTTCAAATGCAACACCAGTTAACCCAATTTCTAATAAATGCTTGGTTAATTCAGGTTCGGCAGCTAAGTGTAAGTAGCAAAACAATAGGTGTTCCTTGCGTAAATATTTTAAATCACCAGCAATAGGCTCTTTAACTTTAACAATCATTTCACCTTTTGCATATAAATCTTCTGCACCAGTGGCAATTTTTACACCAACAGTTGTGTAATCTTTATCACTGAACCCGCTTTTGATACCAGCACTCGTTTCAATAAAAACTTCGTGTCCAGATTTAACTAAGTCTGCAGCTGCTGCCGGTACTAAGGCTACACGGCCTTCTAATGTTTTTGTTTCTTTAGGTATGCCAATACGCATATTTTTGTCCCCTAATAAATATGTTGAAATAAAAGTTGTTCATTTTATCCGAAAAATTATCCAAGCAGATACAATTACTTGTGTTTTTAATGTATATTTTTGAGAAGTGTAGAGATAACAATAATGTACTAAGGGATAAAACAGCTATAGCATTTACTAGGAATTTGTCCTAGAAGCTTGTCCCAGAATAGAAAATCTACTATAGAAAAACTGGATTTGTGCTATTTTCCACTTTTTCTCATCAAATAGTGCGACTATTCTTCTCAAAAAAGTAAAAAATAGCTCTAAACCCAGCTTTCCTTCGCTGCGATTCCTGTTCTTGAACACACTCTTAGAATGAAAAATAATACAGTTATAAAAATTTTCATTAACGTTCTCTAGAGTAAATGTAACTAATACAATAAGCAAATAATATCGATTTAATGAAGTGCTTAAAGACACACTTTATAAGAGATACTCTATAGAATACTTAATCAAATAATGGAGTAGATAAGTACCTATCACCACGATCACAAATTACGGTGACAATAACGGCATTGGATAATTTGCTAGCTAAATTCATAGCTACATACATTGCACCTCCAGATGAAGCTCCAGCAAAAATGCCTTCTTTTATCGCCATTAATCGAGTCGTATCTTCTGCTTGTTTTTGTGTTACATCAATAATTTTATCAACACGTGAGGGATCAAATATTTTTGGTAAATATTCTTTCGGCCATCTTCGGATCCCTGGAATTTTAGATTCCCCATCAGGTTGGACACCAATAATTTGAACATGTGGGTTTTTTCTTTTTAAATAGCATGAGGTACCCATGATTGTCCCGGTTGTCCCCATGGAAGAAACAAAATGTGTAATTTTTCCATGTGTATCACGCCAAATCTCTTTACCTGTCGACTCATAATGTGCAAGTGGATTATCTTGATTGGCAAATTGATTGAGAAGTTTTGCCTGACCTTTTTTATCCATTGCTATGGCTAAATCGCGCGCACCTTCCATGCCTGCTTTTTCTGAAACTAAAATTAATTCAGCACCGTAAGCTTTCATGGCTTTTTGTCGTTCTATGCTTGAATTTTCAGGCATGATTAATGTCATTTTATAACCTTTTAATGCAGCAATCATGGCAAGTGCAATACCCGTATTGCCACTGGTTGCTTCGATCAATGCATCGCCAGTTTTAATATGTCCTTTTTCTTCGGCATGTTTTATCATTGACAAAGCTGGACGATCTTTTACTGAACCGGCTGGATTTTGCCCTTCAAGCTTTGCTAATATTATATTGTTGCGACTTTCATCGTAGAGTCTTTGCACTCGTACTAAGGGTGTGTTGCCGATAACACACTCTAATGTTTGGCATTTTTTCATGAGTTGTTTATTTATAAAATTAGTATGACCTCTGTATTCTTGCAGAAATTACATAAAATTTCTATAAATCAATGATGAATCTTAATATGAATTGATATAGAAGAGTTAAATAGGTTTAATAACATTTTTGTTTTAACTTGGATTTAACTTAACAAAATACCAAGATATCAAGGGAGAGAAGGATGTATTAAACCTATATAACTCTATTAACTTTCTGAACAGGTTGAAAGTAAATTTATAATAGTACGATAGTAATCGTATGTCAATTATTTTTTACAATTATTATAAATTCAAGTGTTTAGTGTAAGAATATACGCATATCTTGACTTGATAATAAGAAATTAAAGATAAACTAAGCCTATTAGTACAAACTTGCTTTTCATCATGTTTTGATTCCGTTATCATAGCGTTTTGAATACTATTTGGAATAATTAATACCGTGAAAACAAGTCAATTTCATCTACAAACACGTAAAGAAACACCAGCCGATGCAGAAATAATCAGTCATAGATTAATGATAAGAACAGGAATGTTAAGCCGTTTAGGTTCAGGGTTATATACTTGGACCCCTCTAGGTTTACGTGTTTTACGAAAAGTTGAAAAAATTATTCGGCAAGAAATGGATAAAGCAGGTTGTTTAGAAATGATAATGCCAACAATTCAACCAGCTGAACTATGGAAGGAAACAGCACGTTGGGAAAAATACGGCTCATTACTATTGAAAATTAAAGACCGTGCTTCTCGAGATTTTTGTTTTGGGCCAACCCATGAAGAAGTGATTACTGATTTTGCTCGTAAGGAAATTAAATCCTATAAACAATTACCAGTTACTTTTTATCAAATACAAACAAAATTTCGCGATGAGATTCGACCACGCTTTGGTGTTATGAGAGCTCGTGAATTTTTGATGAAAGATGCCTACTCTTTCCACTTATCAAGCGAATGTTTGAAAGAAACTTATGCAAAAATACACCAAGCCTATTGTAATATTTTCGAACGCATTGGGCTTACTTTTCGACCAGTTGAAG
>Ga0256845_1002434_pt1 | contig 13481 bp, 10 predicted proteins | sample RiftiametaG_FD_189101 | JGI IMG/M metagenome (GOLD analysis project Ga0256845, IMG submission 189101) | Tube worm associated microbial communities from hydrothermal vent at the East Pacific Rise, Pacific Ocean - Riftia | ecosystem: Host-associated > Annelida > Integument > Unclassified ... | reverse complement strand
TCACCGCCGCCGCCATTCACGGCAACAAAAGCCAAGGCGCACGCACCAGAGCGCTTGACGACTTCAAAAAAGGCAAAGTTAATGTCCTCGTCGCCACCGATATTGCCGCTCGTGGCATTGACATCGTCGAACTCCCACTCGTGGTCAATTTTGACCTACCAAATGTGCCAGAAGACTATGTCCATCGCATCGGTAGAACAGGCCGTGCAGGCTCAAAAGGCGAAGCCATTTCATTAGTTAGCGCCGATGAAGCCAAACAGCTTTTCGACATTGAACGCCTCACCCAGAAAAAACTCGACCGCATCATGATAGACGACTTCATCCCCGACCACAACCTGCCAGAATCCAGCAAAAACCTATTGCCACCAAAAAATAAAAAACCCAAGAAAAGCAACCCTCGCAACAAGCCGAGATACGGCAAAAATAGCAATTCTCAAGAAAACAAAGCCAAAAAGAAAAAAAGTTTTTGGGGGAATAAAAAATAATGCTTATTTATAACAGTAGCAACCGTTTGATTGTTTTAATTGTGCAGTAGATTAATTTGGTGACAGCAAAAACCTAATTACCCTTTAAATATTGATTTATAAGTGTTTTGAAAGAAATATTCTGATAAATATTTTTTAATCCAAAGATTCTATATGTAGATTCCCTTTTGTCGATAATAATTAACGATTTCCAAACTGTCATTTGGATTCAAATTATCCAAGATCTTTTTTACATCTTCTTTTCTGTATGTTGGATATATATCATTAGCAATTATATATTTATATATCTCACTTACTTCTTGCGTGTAATCAACTGATAATCTAGCCATTTCTTTTATTAAATTGCGTGCCTGATAACTATCTTTAGCATGTTTTGCAGTGTATTTTAATAACTCCATATCTTTGTCGTATTTTAATAACTCCATATCTTTGTCAGGGATTTCATACAAAAACACAAACCAACTGCAGAGCTCGCTAAATATTTTTTGAACATCCTCTGAGTTATCAGATTTATAATTTTCGTAAATTTTATGCCATATTGTTTTTATTTTATCTTTTTTGCATTCGTTTTTTTCATCTTTATAAACCTGCAGTATGGATTGGGTAATCTTTAGTATATTGCTTGTATTCTTTAAGTTAATAATATCAAATATAGTGTTGTTATCCATATCATTAATGTATGCAATACATACAAAGGACACTAGTCTTGATTTTATTTCATCTTCTTTAAAATTAGGAAGCAGCATTTCTTTTATATGCCCATTGTCTTTAAACAGATTGTAAGTTTCTTCATAAACAGTATTTGTGTGAAGAAAATACGCTTTAATTGAGACTTTCCATAATTGCTTATTTTTCAAGGGAAAAATTTTATTAAAGTTACTAGTAGCCCAGTTATTGTCCAAAAATTCTAAGTGGTGGAAATAAGTACCAAGCACTGTAAATACAGACTTGGAATATAGGTTATTTTCTTCTAATTGTTCAGTAAAGAAAGCCTTTACTTCCTCTTCCCATTTGACTGATTGAGTGCTATTTAATCTGCCATACCTTAAAGAATAATCTATTAAAGCATGTAATACCTTTCTATTGGTGGAATTTAAAACATGGCTGGTTAGATTATCCGATGTAACCCCTTTCTCTTCATATTTATTATTCAAAAGCTTTAATAAAATCTCTTTTGATCTTGGTAAAAGTGTCTTGTTAAAGGCGTTACTATCTTCTCGTGTGCCACACTCTATTAAACTTGCTATTTCTGACACAAACCACTGTTTTTGATTTTCATTTGAGCTAAAAAAATTAGCTGATAATTCATTGTCAATAAAATTAAAAATTTTTTCCCAGTCAAACTCCCTTTTCTCTTTCCAAGCATCTGAAAATCCTTGTATAACTTCATTCTTGTAAATATACTCAAGATCTTTAAATTCGTCTATTTTGCCTGCAAATGTTACAGGGTCATTTTTGATACAAGTTGATAAGTCATTGGCTAGCCCTATTTTTAAACTCTCATTATCATCAAAATTATTTCCCCTGTCTATTTGTGATGGGTCAGAATTCTTTATTATATTTATCGGATCTTCACAAAACTCTTTTTTATTGGGATGAGAGTATTTGGGAACTTCATGAATGCCACCCAACCAATAAGAAAATCCTGGGTGCCTAACTTTGTAATCATTTATTGAGTCATATTTTTGGTAAAGATTTTTCGCTCTCTCATTATTATCTTTTAAGCATAGCAACCATTCTTTGCGTCTGTAGGCATTGCATAATTTGATTGTTTCATCGTTATCATTTTGTAGGTACTTCCTACAATCATAAGCCTCTATCCAATCAATAATTTTATCAAACTCATCAATTGTAAAATTTTCACTACTTTCTTTTAATAACACCCAAAATTCATGCAATGTCCGCAATTCAGTTTTTTCTTTGTTGATATTTGCCCACCATTGCCAAAAAATATCCTTTAACGCCTCGTATTTGCAGTTGATAATATGTAGTGCAAGTCTGATAAATATTGAGTGTTGTTGTTTCAACAAAAAATCTTTAATACAGGGCTTTATTTCAGCACTAGGCAGGATCTCAAATAAATCCCGTGTAAAAAAAACTAATTGTTTGGTGTATCTATTATGATAAGAGCGTATATTTTGTGTAATTTCATCATCCGTTTTTGTTCTAACAGCTGCAAGCGATGCAGGGTTAAATGTAGATTTTTCTTGTTTAGTGATGTCTTTTATTGACTCAACTACAATTTTTAATCCACCTAAACCGACTAACTTAATCATATCTTTGGAATGTCTTCTGAGAAGTTCTTGTAAGTTATGTTCTCCTATTATTGATATGGGTTCAACATAGGATAAAGTGTCTTTTTTAAGTGTGTAGCCAAAAATTAAAGGTAATAATTTTAGTATATGCTTCCGCTTCTCATTTTTAATAAGCACAGGCATAACTGTTTCCGCAATATCGAAGTTTAAAATACTTCTGTGCTTACAATCTCTTACATGAGAATCTATAAAATTAATACAATCCAAAGATATATTTTCAATCGGTAAATTGAAGATTACTTTTATCATGTGCCAAACTATATGGTCATCAGTTGTTTTTTCAATGGTTCGATTTGCTATTAATAATAATTTTTTGGTTATTTCTGATTTTTCATCCTCTCTATTTTGAATTGAGACTTTTTCTAAGAATGTTAATGTACTCGAATATTGAAATTCATTGCTTTCATTTAAAGAAAGAAATTCAGCGTCGAAAAGAGGTTTTAGCCACAGATGTAGTTTCTGATAACTGTGTGCTTTTGAAAAAAAATAACGAACTTGATTTTCATCACTTCTCATATTTTGAATGGTTGTTGCAATACTATTTGATGACGGACTTTCTAAAGCATTATCAACAGTAGTAAAACTTTTTTGTAATCTACGTGTTTTTATAATTGTTTCATCGTGCCAATTGCTAATTACGCCTATTAACTGCTCGTAATCTTTTTTATCCCTAGAAAAAGGGATTAATCTAATGCCAATTCCTTCAAAATATTCATATTCAAGATTGCATACCTCATGTTCGTGCAGGAAATAAGGTTTTAAGAGGAAGTGTTGAGGTTCTTTATTTAAGGCAGATTGAAAAACTTTGCTTAATAGATCAAATTCATTTAAACCATAGCCCACAAATAGAACTGTATATTTTGTGAAAATTCCTTCTATAAAATTAATAAACTTTGAATTTGTATATGTAAACATATACTTATCTTTTGTAAAAACAAGACTATCTTCGTCGCTAATACATCCGTGTATTTTGTATAACTTATGATTACTATCAGTCTTTTCTGTGCCAAACTTAATTATATGGATATTAGCCCTATCAAAGAGTTTATCAAAAAATCTATCTGCATTAGTTGTAATAAAAGTGCTACCTATGTTTTTTAAATCTCTATAGATTTGAAATTTATCATCATTTTGTGCCAAGTTATCAATTTCATTATCTTTTAATGATTCTTTCATTGTTTGCATAAAATATTCTTTAGATTCTTTGCCAAGAATGTTATGGCAGATGCTAATTAGTTTTATTTGGTCAGATTGTTTTAATAATGATTCTTTAGTTATGGGTTCAATGAGGTTTTCTTCTGCACATTTTTTAACTAAATTTGTGGCAAGCGTATCCCAGCCGTCGCATCCAATTAACCTAGATACACCAGCTCCTATAAAAATTGCTAGTTTTTCGTTATTAATTGCCTGTTTTATTTCAGAGGGCAATAGCGGAAAATCTGTTATTTCGATGTTTTTAATCGATGGCATGATATTTACCTATTTGAGACTTTTGCATGAATATGGATGATTGACAAAATTCAATTTCTGCTCAATAAAAAAAGAAAAAAGGGGTGTCTCCACTTTTTTAAGTCTACCAATGCCTTTAAAGTTCAAGTCTTTACTAGCTACGCCACTTAACTTATCAATAAAACTAGCATCCCCCGTAAGGCAACCTTGAGTATTTTATCATAAAAAGGGTGACACCCTTTATCCTCACAACTCTTTGCAAAATAATCTGATATAATTTTTTCTAATTAAACGACTTTGAATAATAATATGCTTAATAAGTTTTTACTATTACTATTGTTTTTAACGCTACAAGGCTGTAATAACTACGCTGAAGTTACAACCAAAGAAACCATTTGCCCAATTATTCCAGAAGGATCATCTGGGGGTATTAAAACCCTTCCAGGGTGTTTTGATTATTATGTGTTTAGTCAATTTTGGTTAAATGAATTATGCATATCGGACGGTCGTGATATGGAAACTGGCGTTGATGAACCTTCTGCAGACTCTTGTGAAATACTTTATCAAACTACTAACAGTAATGCTTTAGCGCCACATGGCTTATGGCCGAATCTAAAAAACAGTTCGGCATATCCTGAATTTTGTACCGATGCGCCTTTTGATGTGGGAAAAATATCAGAAGACTTGCGTCATAAATTAGGCCTTTTATATACTGATATAACCCCAAATTTAGAATCACATGAATGGCGCAAGCATGGCACTTGCTCTAATAAAACCCAACAAGACTACTTTAATACCATTGTTGCTTTAAATTCCCAACAAAAAATTCAAAGTTTCATTAAAAATAATGTTGGTCGAGATGTTGCTTATCAAGACCTAAAGGCTGCTTTTGGTGATGTCAATCATTCTGAGTTTATTTGTGCCAAATATAGTTTTGATGACAAGCAGTATTTAATGCAAACATATCAATATTTTGACAAACAGATTAACCCTATTAATCTCAATGTTCCAAAAATAAAAAATGCTTGCGAACAAAACAAACCTATTCACATTAGAAAACCATCTAAATTTTTAACTATGGATGATTTTAAAAAAGCATTAGGCTCGTCATCTAAGTTAACTGTTGGGTTTGATATTGATGATACCGTATTATTTTCGACCCCTCCTTTTTATTACGGAGTAAATAAGTATGGGTCTGAGTTACCAAATGAGTTTTGGCAACAAATGAATACAGTGCTAGATGCCTTTAGTTTACCAAAAAAAATTGCTAGAGATTTGCTGAGTTTTCATCAATCCCGTAAGGACAAGATCTATTTTATTACGGCTAGACCCAAAACAGAAGTTGAGACATTAACTCAGCGTTTGATTAAAACATTTTCTTTGAGTAAAGAGACGGCTAATGTAATCTTTACAGGGGATGATGATAAAACACAGGAAATTAAAGCAAAGGGTATACAATATTACTATGGAGATGCTGACACAGACATTACATCGGCACTTCGGGCTAGTGCGATACCAGTAAGAGTAAAGCGCAACGCTATTTCAGATGCAGAAAGCAATTCAAATCCTGGTTATTTTGGTGAGTTGGTGCTAATTGATTCAGAATATTAACATGTAAAAACTTCTATACGGCCTTTTGGTGCTTTATTAGGGACAATATGCCAAAGTTTACCCATGTCATAAAAATGAAATTAGTTCAACGGATAGATGCTTTGATGTTGGTTTTTAAGAGGGAGATTCCTAGGTTTGTGCGTAGGAAGGGGTTGGTTGGTAGTACAAAAGAAGATTCCCGTTAAAAACGAGCATAATCACTAATTTGGTGGAGATGGCGGGAATTGAACCCGCGTCCGAAAACTTTCAAACAAAGAATCTACATGCTTAGTTTAGTCTATTAGAGTTAGCAACTTACCACCCGACCATCAGGGATGTAAGCGCGATTTCAGTGCGTTTTAACCGAATTATCCTGAAAAAATAATCCTAGCGAGTCTGTAAGCGACCGCTTTCCAAGAGATACAGACAATCTCAAGGGAGCGGCTAGCTATGCAGCTAGAGCGTAGTTGTCTTCGTTTGCAACTATCTTTTTTGAGAAACGGTTACGAGTTATTCTCATCCTCGGCATGCATCCTTGAGATCCAACTCCTCGTCGAAGCCATGTCATCCCCTGATAAGGGAGGTATTATACGCCTTTTATTGGATGGTAACTCTTGCGAATTTGCGTTTGCCAACTTGATAGACTTCTGTGCCTGCTTTTGGTTCAAAATTTCTATCGGTGATTTTTTCGCCATTGATTTTAGCACCCCCTTGTTTGATCATTTGATAGGCGTTTGAGGTGCTGGGGCAAAGTCCTGCGTCTTTGAGTAGATTGGCGATTTTGATGCCTGTATCAAAGGTAAATTCTGCCATTTCATCGGGGATTTGATTTTTAGAAAAGCGGTCAATGAAATTTTGTTGCGCTTGTTGGGCGGCGTCGGCATTATGGAAGCGGGTAATGATTTCTTCGGCGAGGATAAATTTAATGTCTCTTGGGTTTTTGCCTTGAGCCATTGCTTGCTGTAAATCGGCAATGGCTGTTAAGCTTTGAAAACTCAACAGTTCGAAATAACGCCACATTAATACATCTGAAATCGACATAATTTTGCCAAACATATCATCGGGCGTGTCGTCAATACCGATATAGTTATTGAGAGATTTTGACATTTTTTGCACACCGTCTAATCCTTCTAAAATCGGCATGGTGAGAATAACTTGTTGCTCTTGTTTGGCTTGTTTTTGCAGTTCTCTGCCTACCAATAGGTTAAATTTTTGGTCAGTGCCGCCGATTTCTACATCGCTTGCCAATTCGACAGAATCGTTGCCTTGAACCAAAGGGTATAGGAATTCGTGGGTGGAAATGGCTTGTCCTGATTTGTAGCGTTTGGAAAAATCATCGCGTTCTAGCATTCTGGCAACTGTTTGTTTGCTGGCAAGTTGAATAAATTCCATTGGCGTCATTTTGTCCATCCATTGTGAATTGAATACAATTGTGGTTTTATTTTTGTCTAGAATTTTAAATACTTGTTCGGTGTAACTTTTGGCGTTTTCTTGCACTTGTTCTCTTGAAAGTGGTGGGCGAGTTTTACTTTTGCCCGTTGGGTCGCCAATCATCGCAGTGAAATCACCGATTAAAAATTGGATTTCATGACCCAAATCTTGTAACTGCTTGAGTTTGTTGATTAAAACGGTATGTCCTAGATGCAAATCAGGTGCGGTTGGATCAAAGCCGGCTTTGATTTTTAAAACTTTTTTGCGTTTCAGTTTGTCTTTTAGTTCTTCAAGTGGCAAGATTTCATCAGTGCCACGCTGGAAAATTTCTAATTGTTGGTTTATATCCACTTTAATCCTTGTTGTGTGTATTCATTAAGTTTGTTATCAGCTGAAAGTAAGGTCCAGTTATTTTGCAAGCACAGCCAAACAAGCAATCGGTCAAATGGGTCTTTGTGTTTTTTAACGGGGGGAAGTTGGTGAAAAGTGGATTTTGATAATTATTCATATTTATGCAAAGGTCTCATATTAATAATTTTTAAATAAAAAAACCCGTACTTTATGGTTGAGTATAGAAGTTATTTAGTGTTTTTTCCCATAACCAAATCCACCCAGTGCGCCAGCTACAAAAGATAATACAGGGGCAATAATATCTTTATGCCCCTGTATTGTCATGGTAATAATAAAACCAAACAGCAAGAATATTATCAAAATTAACATCCAGTATATTAGTCAGCCTAAAATCTTTCTCTTGCTCTAAATTGTGAGCTTTACTTTCAATTTCAATTTTAGCAGTGCGTTCAGACATAGCAATTTCTGCCAAACGAACCTCTTTGTCGTTATCTGATTTATGTTTTTCGGTGTCGGAAATGGCATGAAATAATGCTATGTCCTTATCATTATGAATTTCAGTACTTGACATTATATTATTCTTTCTCTTAATACAGGGTGGTCATATTCAACTAAAAAGTGACCAGTCTCATTGCTACTCCAGTCTTGGTTGATTTGGTAGCGCGTTCTAACAATTTTTTTATTGAATGATTCGTCAGACATCATTTTGATATACTCCGAAATAGTCAAATGCTCAGATTTTGTAGGGCTCAATATATTCATAGTATGTGCTAATATTTAAATATGTAAGTTAATATTTTTTAGGCTGAAAATTATAGCATATAAAATTGAATAGTAATTATTTTCTAATATGCCCATCACCCAACACGATATATTTTTGTGAAGTGAGTCCTTCTAAACCCACAGGGCCACGCACATGAAATTTGTCAGTGCTGATGCCAATTTCGGCACCAAGTCCGTATTCAAAGCCATCGGCAAAAGCAGTAGAGGCATTCACCATGATTGAGGAGGAATCTACTTCGCTCATAAAGCGCCGTGTAGAAGTGTAATTTTCGCTAACAATGGATTCGGTGTGTCCTGAGCCGTAGGTTTCAATGTGGTTAATAGCATCGGATATTGAGTTGACAATGCGAATGGATAAAATGGCATCTAGGTACTCTGTGTTCCAGTCTTCTTCTGTGGCTTGTTTGATTTGTTTTGAGAGTTTTTGTGCTTCTATACAGCCTCTGAGTTCTACGCCTTTGGCAATGAATTCTGCAACAAGTTTGGGCATAATGCGCCCTACAGCAGAAGCGTGTACCAATAAAGTTTCGGTGGCATTGCAGACGCCATAACGCCGTGTTTTGCCATTAAAGGCAATATCAATGGCTTTTTGAGTGTCAGCATCTTTGTCGATATAAGTGTGGCAAATGCCGTGCAGGTGTTTAATCACAGGTACTTTGGCATTGTTGCTAATGGCTTCAACCAAGCCTTTGCCGCCGCGTGGAATGATGGCATCTATATAATCAGAGGCTTTAACCAGTTCGGTAACTGCTGCACGGTCGGTGGTGTTGATTAATTGCACGCAGTTTTGGTCTAAATCGGCATCAATTAAACCTTGTTTTACACAAGCATAAAGTGCTAAATTGGAATGAATGGCTTCAGATCCGCCACGCAAAATTGCACCGTTACCTGATTTAAGGCAAAGTGCTGCGGCATCAATTGTTACATTAGGGCGGGATTCGTAAATAATGCCCATTACCCCAAGTGGCACTCGCATTTTGCCCACTTGAATGCCACTTGGGCGGAATTTAAGATTGGTAATTTCTCCAACTGGGTCGGGTAGGGCGGCAATTTGATTAAGGCTTTCAATAATGCCGTCTAAGCGTGCATCGTCCAGCATTAATCTGTCTAATAGTGCCGCATCCAGTCCGCTGGATTTGCCTTGCTCTAAGTCTTTTTGGTTGGCGTTTAAAATGTCTTTGCGGTTTTGATTAACTTGTGTGGCGATGTTATTTAAGGCGTTGTTTTTGTGTTGTGTGCTGGCACTGCGGAGTGTTTTTGCAGCGGTGCGTGCATTTTTACCGAGTGTGGTGATTAAATTGGTTATTGAGTCCATAATGTTTTCCCTGCAATGGTTAGTAATAATGCGCGTAATTCGTCAATGACATTGAGATTATCCATGCCTTTGATTGAGCGGTCAATGCGCCCAAGTGACAATAATATTTTTTGTAAATGCTGATAAGGCAGGCGTTTTAGTGCATTGCCAATGGTTGCTTGCCTATTTTTCCATACTCTATGGTTGTTTAGCACGCTGTCGATTTGCTTTACTTGTTGCAATTCAATTGCCATATTAATGATTGCATCAATTTCTCGGTAGAGTGCACCGCTTAGCATAATCGGCATTGCTGTACTGTCGGTCATTGTTGCGTAAATTTTTAGCACTTGATTGCTGTCGCCTGCTAATGCGGAATCGATGAGGTTGTAAACTGTGTATTGAGATTGTTGGTTAAGCTGTTGCAGATAATCTTGGGTATCGATATTGCCATCGGGGTAAGCCATCTTGAGTTTTTGGATTTCTTGCATAGATGCCAGTAAATTGCCTTCGGTGTAGTAGGCGATGCCTTCTGCGATTTTTTGGTTGGCTTGTAGTTCTGATTCTGCCATATGATTAGCAATCCAGCCGACCAAATGGTCTTTTTGCACTTCCCAAACTTGAACGATAACGCCATATTGATCAAGTGTTTTAAACCATTTGCTTTTTTGTTGCGCAAAATCAAGTTTTCCAGTGGAGACAATAAATAAAATGTCACTTGGTAGGCTTGAGGCAATTTTAGTGAGTGCTTTTGAGCCTTTGACGCCAATTTTGCCTGTTTTTAAGCGACATTCAATAATGCGTTTTGGTGAAAATAACGATACGGCTGAAAGCTCGGCAGTGATTGCAGTCCAATCAAAATTACCATCTATTTCAAAACTAACTCTGTCATCAAAGCCTTGTGCTTTTGCGCTGTTTTTGATGTAAGTTAAACTTTGTTCGGTCAACAAGAGTTCTGGGCCAAAAACAAAGTAAAGAGAATTGAGTTGCTTGGCTACATTATTTTTCAATTGTTCAGGTTTAATTCTCATCTAGGTACTCCAGTCTTCTTAATAGTTCTGTAATAATGGTACTGCGGAGTTGTGTATAACTTGCATCAATTTGTAGCCTATTGGCTTGTGTTGTAGGTAGTTTGCCCGTGGTTGTGCTGGCGCTTAGGGTTTTGGATAACAATAATTTTTTGTTGCGAAATATTTTCACTGGCACGCTAAGTGTTAGCGTGTGACTACTGGCAGTACCGTCTAAATAAGTAGCGGCTTGTTTTCTTTGTGCTTCATTGCCAACTTGGACAATGAAAGATTGAGCTGCTTCTGTATCAAAATGTTCTTTAAGTTTGATTGCAAATACGCTGTCTGTTTTGCCAGTGATTGATGCATTAAGCGCTACAACTTTGGTGGGTATGTGAAAATCACAAGCGCCCAGTAAACTGGAAAGGAGAATAATGACAAAGAGGCTGGTTTTTGACATATTTTTTTATCAAATATAAGGTTGAAAGTAAGAATTATGACAGAATTTGAATTTATTTGTGCATTAAACCTTAAAAAACACACATTCTATTTCTGTAATATGCAGGTACATAATAGGGTATATTTGTTGCCTTAATTTTTCTTAATTTTTCTTAATTTTTTATTATGCTTAAAAGTTTATTATTTTGGTTAGTTTTGGGTACTGTGGCAAGTTCAATCTTCAGTCAGTTTCAGTCCAATGAAGAGAAAGACAGCATTACCTATTCTCAGTTTATTCAAAGCGTCAAACAGGGCGATGTTTCCAATGTAACCATTTCAGGTAGCAATATTACTGGTATAGGTTCAGACGGAAAAGCGTTTGTTACTTACAGTCCTGGCGACTTAGGTTTGATGGGTGATTTGCTTAATAATGGGGTTGATGTGGTTGCCAAGCCACCTGAAAAAGATGGATTTTTTAAGCAGTTGATTATTTCATTAGCGCCAATTTTATTATTGATTGGGGTTATTCTTTATACAATGAAAGGGGCTGGTGGCGCAATGGGTGGCAAAAATCCCATGAGTTTTGGCAAGTCTAAGGCAAGATTAATCCCCAAAGATGAATCAAACATTACTTTTAAAGATGTGGCTGGCGTAGAAGAGGCCAAAGAAGATGTAAAAGAGTTGGTAGATTTTTTATCTGAACCAAGTAAATTTACCAAAGTCGGTGGCAAAATTCCCAAAGGGGTTTTGTTGGTTGGCCCTCCAGGTACAGGTAAAACCTTATTGGCTAAAGCCATTGCAGGCGAGGCAGAAGTGCCATTTTTCTTCATTTCAGGATCTGATTTTGTTGAAATGTTTGTGGGTGTTGGCGCTTCACGCGTTCGTGATATGTTTGAACAAGCCAAGAAAAATGCACCTTGCATTATTTTTATTGATGAAATTGATGCAGTGGGTCGCCAACGAGGCGCTGGCATGGGCGGTGGTCATGATGAGCGAGAGCAAACACTCAATCAAATGTTGGTTGAAATGGATGGTTTTGAAGGGTCTGAAGGTATTATCGTCATTGCCGCTACCAACCGTCCAGATGTGCTTGACCCTGCGTTGCTTAGACCGGGGCGTTTTGATCGTCAGGTCATGGTGGGTTTACCAGATATTAGTGGTCGTGATGCGATTCTAAAAGTACACATGAAAAAATTACCAATTGCAAAAAATGTTAAAACCAGTGATATTGCCAAAGGCACACCCGGTTTTTCAGGGGCAGATTTAGCAAATTTATGTAATGAAGCGGCGTTGATTACCGCGGGTAAGGACAAAGAATTGGTGGGTATGCAGGAATTTGAAAAAGCCAAAGACAAGATTATGATGGGTGCTGAACGCAAATCAATGGTTATGGATGAAGCTGAAAAAGAAATGACCGCTTACCATGAATCAGGGCATGCGATTGTTGGCCGTTTAGTGCCTGAACACGACCCAGTTTACAAGGTTAGTATTATTCCTAGAGGGCGTGCGCTAGGGGTAACGATGTTTTTGCCAGAAAAGGACAGTTACAGTATCTCTAGACGCAAATTGAACTCGCAAGTGGCATCATTATTCGGTGGCCGTATTGCTGAAGAGTTGATTTATGGTGCAGATGGCGTGACTACAGGTGCCAGTAATGACATTGAGCGGGCTACTGAGATTGTGCATAAAATGGTAAAACAATGGGGTATGTCTGATATTTTAGGGCCTTTGGCGTATGGTGAAGATGAAGGCGAGGTGTTTTTAGGGCGCCAAGTGACTAAGCATAAGCATATTTCAGAAGACACTTTTAAAATAATTGATGCTGAAATTCGCAAAGTTATTGACGCCAACTATGAAATAGCCAAAAAAATATTGACAGATAATATTGATATTTTGCACACCATGACTAAGGCGCTAATGGAATTTGAAACCATTGATAAAGAACAAATTGACGATTTAATGGAAAGAAGACCGATGCGTGAGGCAGCAGTTATTGTTGATTCTGATATTGCTTCTACTGAATTGGGCAAAACTATTGAGCCAGCAGCAGATGCCAGTGATGACAAGGCCAATGAAGCACCAAGTGGCAATACTACTGAGCAAGTCGCCTAAGTTTTCATTGGGTCATTGTTAATGACTGTGCAAACAAAAATTATGGGTGTATTAAATGTAACCCCCGACTCGTTTTCTGACGGCGGACAACATTTTAATAGTGCTGATGCCATTCAAGGTGCACAGCGTATGATTGAGCAAGGTGTTGATATAATTGATGTTGGTGGTGAGTCAAGTCGCCCAAATGCCGACCCCGTTTCTGTTGTAGATGAAATTCAACGCGTTATTC
>Ga0256845_1002433_pt1 | contig 13484 bp, 11 predicted proteins | sample RiftiametaG_FD_189101 | JGI IMG/M metagenome (GOLD analysis project Ga0256845, IMG submission 189101) | Tube worm associated microbial communities from hydrothermal vent at the East Pacific Rise, Pacific Ocean - Riftia | ecosystem: Host-associated > Annelida > Integument > Unclassified ... | reverse complement strand
TATATCTTTCAGTAAACGGAAAGTCTCGTTTAGCTTCGGCTCCAATAGTGGCTGCTCCAAATAAAAATATTGAGCTGCACATTGCGAGCAGAGTTTTTTTAAAAAAAATATTGTTTTTCATTAGTTTGTTTTCATCCTTGTTAAGATTAGTTAAAAGTATTTTAGTTAATTTTTTGATTGAAATACGCAAGATCATCACCAGCGCAAAGAGATGCTCGCATATATAAATACTGGTACACTATTAGACATTAGTATTGATCAAAATATTTTTTCAATATACCTATAATTGTACCCCGCCATTAAGTAGAACCATTGGCTTAAGGCACAAACTCTTTAACATCCAACTACGAAAAAATTACTGGATTGGAGAGCCCGTAATAATTGAGTAGTCAATTTGCAATTCAACTTTATCAAATTGCTTTAACTTAATAAGCTCATCATAAAAAGATAACAGATCACCTTTATTATCTTTTAAGTCAATCACATAGGTTCTACCTGTCACTAATACCAAATTTGCATTTTGGGGTAATTTAATTAAACTCGCTTCAATATTTTTCTTCTTGATAACATATATTTGATTAGTCACAATGCCAAATTGTTGAATCATAGGATTGAATATTTTCGCTCCTCGTAATAGAGGTAGAGAATTTACAAAATGTTTATTGCCATTAATAATAATTGATCTTTGTTTGTCTTTTTTCTCTAATTTATCTTTCAATTGATTCTTACTTAAAAGTACTTTTTTATCTTCATTAATTTCTTGACTCTCAACACGAATATTATTGATTGCCCTATCGGTTGTTTGCTCCTGAGCTGAACAGCTAAATAAAAATATACAGATGACGTAGATATTCAAAAACTTCATATTCACATCCTAAATGTTTAAAATTTATGTCATATTAACGATAAAAATTTAAAAATAAAGCTGCTTATAATAAGCAGCTTTTATTTTTTCTATTTTCTTTTTCGTCTAATTAACATGGATGAAAAAAGTAACAATGAAAATAGGCCAAGCGAACCACTGCTCTTTTTCACAACAGGCTCAGCTGGTGGAGGAATATTGGTTACTTGTAAACTTACGGTTGCTTTTGAATCAAGTGAACCATCGCTTACTGTAACCTCAAAGACTAACTCTGTATCAGAATTAACTTCTGAAGCTGTAAAAGAAGTCTCTGCCTGTTCTGGATTTGCAATAGCGGCATCAGGCCCACTTAACTGCACCCAACGATAAGTGAGTTCATCCGAAGAGTTTCGATCAGTTGCAATAGCGGTTAATGTACCAGTTTCATTTTCAGGAACTGATGATGCATTAGAGCTTGCTGAAACCATAGGAGCCACATTGTCACAAGCAAAGGTATCACCTGCCACAATATCACTAAAGATTTTCGAATCAACTCCAGTAAAACGAACATTATCAATCCACCATCCTGAATCAGCCGCTGCACTATCAGTTGCTATTCTAAATCTCAACTGCACTTGTTGACCATCAAGAGAATTACCAAATCTAACCACTTCTTGGTTCCCGAAAACACCATCCGTAATATTACGACCAGTGAAAGTTTGTCGGTCACCTAAAACTTGAGCTTCTTGAGGTCTTAACGTATCAACATACCCAACATCAAAATTACCGCCAGCGTCTGTTACATCTCGCCATTCGCCATCATTAATGCGTATTTCAATGACACCACCATCCCATCTTTCTTCAATGGCATAAAAATGCCAAAATTCCATGTTGAAATTACCACTAAAACCGACCGTAAATGGCACTGTTTCAATAGCAACATCTGATTGAAAGCGGTTATTATTTAATAACATAGCCTGTTCGCCCAAATCCACCCCAGATGCTTCAAAAAAAGGAATGTTACTGCCTGCATCAATTCCCTGAGTTGCGTTTGCCGCATCACCACCAAACATAATATTTTGTCGCCAATTATCAAATAATGAAACATCTTCCATGTCATCGAAGTCGACCGTTCCAACGAGTTCATTTCTTTGGAAATCCACATTCACTAAACGAGTCACTAAGTGTGTGTCTGCTTCAACAATATCATCGTCAAGCTCTTGTTCAGGAAAGGTAACTTCAATCGTCATAATATCAGCGATATTTGCATCATTCAGTGTTAGTTTTATTGGTGAACTTTCAAGAGTTTGAAATGGCTCTACATTCCCAAACGTAATTAACCCATCGTTTTCAAATGTCACATCTTGACCTGTAGTGACCGCAAGCTGCGCCTTAACGCCAGTTAAAGTGCTACTCCCTTTATTGGTAATATTCACAACAACGGTCCCCGTTTCGCCTTTATCCAAAATTTGATCATTTGAACAAAAACCTAAAGACACACCGTTTAGCGACTCATTAAAATCACTTTCCGCAACAAAAGTAGCTAATTCTGTCAACGCTGATTCCTTGACACCCAAATGGTTTCCGTCATTTCGATCCGGAGAAACCGCACCTAGCCCCATTCCTCGACGGGCAAACGCAGCCAATATTAATTCAAAATCAGCCCGTTCATTCGCTAAAGCAGATGCTAAAATGCCATCTCTTGCTTCGGTAAAGGTTGGAGCGATTGGTGTCATTTTGTAACCGGACACTAAATAATCGGCCATTCTAGACTGAGCTTCTTCAAAACCGTGAGTATTAATTAGACTAACATACACATCCCACAACATGGTTGCCCATACTTCACCCGAATTGTGAACTTCGGTATTATTGTTGCTACTAAGACCATTAGGTAACTCAACGTCTTTTTCAATATGTGCAAAAGTAAGCGGATTGATATCCATGTTAGGTGTATAGGGAACTCGACGTATGCCACTATAAAATCCAGAAACAAAAGTTGTTCCTTGGTACGGGATTTGAAAGCTCTCATTGCCAGCAATTGAAATATCAGACGCTTTAGCGATAAACATTAAGGAGTGGAAATCCCCCCACCCCTCTCCCATTGAGCGTCCTTGATTATTGCTTAAACCATTTGCATTTCCGACCAAACGATTACTAATGTAGTGCCCCCATTCATGAGCAACAATACCGTTATCAAATGTACCATCCTTTAAAACAAAATCATTCTTCATCGAGCCTGTTACTGTTGCTCCAATACCTAATGCTTTGTGTATTTCCTCACCATCGGTATAATTCAAACCCATGTTTGGAATAGTCACATTTGCATCGCGTCCTCCCATGGGTGCAGGCGTTCCATCATCAACATTATTAACAATAATTGCCGCTATTGCACCGGCATTTTGAGCATTAAGAACCTTAGCAGTAAAAGCACAGCTCCCTCGGTCAATAATAACGATTTTACCATTTAAAGCAGTATTATTGACTGCAGCTTCACAACCATCGGTGGTTGTGTTAGTTCCATCGTCAATACGTATAATTTCTGTAACTGGTATTGAAAATTGCGTTGCACCAAATGCTGATACTTTGGATGATGCTAAAAGGTCAACGCCTGGTGCAGCACCAGATATTACCGTTACACCAAAATCAATACCAACTCGCGCATCTTTACTATTGAACAAATACATTTGCATACGAGGGCTGGCACCGTCTGAAGGCGTTCCCATGTTAGCGTTGTTAAGACCGGAAGAATCCTGAGCTTGCACCTCTAATGCATCGTCATCTAAGCCACCCCGCCCATAGTTATCATTTTGAGCATTTCCAGATGCTTCGTCGAAACCATGATCATAGAAGAAATCATGCAAATAATTATTCATAAAAAACAAGTTAACAACGGCAGCCTTTCTATTGCCTATACTATTGGTTCTTTCTTGTGGGTTAATGGGATAATCAAAAGTATTGGTCGAGGTGAGCTCTGCGACAATATCGCCATCAGAAAAATCTTGAGGAGCAATCACATCAGCATAGGCAAAAGCATTGTTACCTGACGTTATAGTCGCATCATCTGCAAGCCAAGGATCTTGAGTACTAATACTGGGATGAAATGATAGCGAAACCATCGATGCATCCAATATTTCAGTCTTGTCAACTTGATCCGGCCCATCGGCAGGCACAACATCACCATGAGGACCTTCCATCGGATTTCCAGCAGAGTCTGCATAAACCCGGTAATCAAAATTTTCAGCGCTGGCTACTAAATTATTTTTAAAAAGAATATCCCCTGATTTAGCATCGATAACGTAACTGTAATATTCACTTTCAAGGCTTCCTGAGTCCGCAATATTTACTTCAATATAATAAGCCGCTTTTAATTGATTTTTGTGTTCGAAAAGGACTTTTTTGGCTCTAGGTTGGCCGATGACGACTTTATCAGAAGAAACGGGAGTCGCCTCAAATACTTGATAACCTGCTACTGTTTTTTGCTCTATCAAATTCAAGGCTATCGAACTTTGAGCCATATCAGAAAATGCTTTTTCTATCGCGGGTTCCACTTTATTAAAAGCAAGGGTATTGAATGTGTTAGACAAAGTATTAGCAAAATAACCAGAACCGGCAATTAAGTTCAATTCTTGGTCCATGATGATATTATATTCACGATTAAATACCTCAATACCTTCAATCTCTTGAGTATATTTAGCAACTATGCCGCCTCGTTGATTATCGTAAAGACTTACCAGTTTTGCTTTATTAACGGCAGATTTGTTTAAATTTACCCCTGTTAAGGATTGTAAATAAAACTCAGCAGCAAACGCATTCCGATCTTCTTGAGCAACCGCAGACATGTCGGGTGTATCTTGATTGTTAGCGGCCCATGCGAAGGTTGTTTTTCCCATTTTGCTATCATATTGACTTTTTAGCCCTGAAGCCGTTGGCCTATTTGCCAAGGATTTTTGAAATTTCGATTGTAGCGCTAAAGAGCCAACATTTTTAACATGAGTGCTATTTTCAAAAATATTTTGAGATACTCCTGCTAAAGCAATACTCGACGATAAAGCGGATGACACAATTACTGTAACAATCGCGGATCTTAATTTATTCATATTAACCTCTTACTTGATTATTATTTCAATCTGTTAAGCATTTGATTAGTCAATTACGACTAATCAACCCTATAACCCCTAGAAAAATCAATCAAAATATGAAAAATAGCGCCAGTAAGGTGATAACACCGTTTTTTAGCGACACTACACACACTCTGGTCTAATACTCTTTCCACAACTTCAACTGATTAGTCTAGGATAATACACTATTTTTTCTTACGTAGACATAAGGTTTATATTTAGAATAATCCGTTTGCTCTTTTATACGAATATAATGAGTTCCTTTGAATGGCAACATAACCATACATCTTTGCGTCCCCCACACCTTCCAAATGACCAGCCTTACGTTAGGAGCCCCCTATATGTTCACAGTGCCAGCTATTATTCCGACCGACATGCTGATTATCTGTATAGTCATAGGGATGCATTCCCGGGATCGTGAACATCAACATCTCGACCATTACCATCGTTTGGTAGATACGAAGGTTGCATTATTTTTACTGCATGTGCATACTCAACACTTGGATCACTAGCAATTTTTTTCGCTATCACTTGTAACTTTCCTTGCGTCATTTTTCTTGCTAAACCTTTAGCCTGTACTAACACGCTCATTGATAATACATAAATCGTGCCTATCAATAGGAAAATTTTTTATGAGATTCTGTTTCATTGGTTTTCCTAATAATTTTGGATGAGTTAGTCCAAAATAAACATGCAACCAGTACTTATCATTTTTTTTCAACTGAATAAGCTAGTTTTTATCTTGTATGTTGTATGTTGTTAGTTTGTTCAATCAAAACTTTAAAGTATTTAATACAGTTAGTATAATTAATATTATTAATATAATTATTAAATTAATTTAAAAATGTATCTAAATTGTAACTATTCAGCGTAAATCATGAAATTCCACCAACAAAATCAGGTAGTTTACCTTCAAATATTAAATTCATTGCCTGACTAGAACTCACACCATGTTTTCGACAAGTTGATAAGTAGCCTCGAATTCGACAAAACATTTCAGCGCCTTCCATACTCCGAAAGCAGCCCGATATTTTTTGCTGAACTTTCGTCATCCGGATATCATTTTCTAAGTCGCCCCCTTTGTCCTTTTTCTCGATGATCATCCGGTGGTGGACATTCTATCTCAGATTTTCGAAGCAATTTGCGATATTGTCTTAAATATTGGGTCACTTCCGATTTTTCGAGGCATCATGAACCGCTTTATTCATCTCTTCCAGTCGCTCTTTCATTTTACCCGCCCATGCTTGATTATCTTGCTCATTCGCTCGGGTTAACTCTCTTAAATGGTGAGCATTACACAAAGCATGTAAGCCATTTTGATAACGGTAATAAGGTTTCCAGTGATCGTGGCAAAGTACGCCTTTAAATTGCGGTAATATTCCACGACTATCCATCGCTTCACACCCCGTCTTTTATGCGGAAAAAAATCAGTCCAACAATCATTGCTCGCACAATGCAACCAGTGCCCTTTGCCGTTAATGTTAATACCGGTTTCGTCCGCATGCACTCTGTCAGAAGTACTCAATGCCTTCTTGGCGATCTCGTTAAACACCGCCAATCGTTCAAAGGCATCTTTATTAAAATCGTTCCCTGACTTAACGAAATATTCAATGGCTCATCAAAATATTCCTGAATTCGATTGTAGGGCAGTAATTGGTACTGCGACATATAAACCGCATGTGCTTTTAAACGGCCGCCATACTGTGCGGCTTTAGTCACCCCTTTCGGAAAGGCGCAACAAATCGCTTGCCGTTTTCATCCACCAGAACCTGAGCGCGATATTCTGTCACCAAGCGGATGATCTCGATATCAAACACCTGTCTTGTTTCAAAACCAGCATCCTGATAATCATGTCCCTTTGGCAAACTTCTTCGATCAATCTTGAGTGTTTCAATTTCATCGGGATCATCCATTTGTTTTAGTGTGGAACCTTTATGATTTTTTTGTCCGCCAGCCTTTTTATTGGATTTCTTTCGAAAATTCTTCTTTCTATTGGGATCACTCGACGGAGGCTTGCGGCTGTTACTGCTATTGAGACCGATACGATTGGTCAACAATTTGACAATCAAGATCAGAACACCAATCATCGAACGGAGAGCGGGAGAAAGTTCTTTCTCTTGCGCAAGCGTCAACTCCATTTCTTTCAAAGTTGTATCGATGTCAATGCCGTCTAATTTCACTTAAAAACAATCTCGGTTACCTTCAATATCGAAGATTGTACCATGGGTTTTTGAAGCCTAATTTTTGCCTTCTAAATAACGGTCTAAGCGATAATTATTTTTTACTCTTTACGGACTATTCTGGGAAAATATTTGGATCATGGTGGATCAAACTGATCTTTTAAACTTAGGTTCAAAGGCTTCTTGTAAGTGCTCTACATTTTTATAAAAATAACACTAAAACCCTGTTGCTGTTTTTTGTGTTTTTGAAGAAAATACGCTGAATAGTTACTCTAAATTAAACTATTTTGTGTGTCTATTTTTTATCGAACATCTATTTAACCGTTAATGAGGTAATGCACATGCAAATAAAAAATCTTGTGATTTTAATAGTTTTACCTAACACGCTACACGTAAATTCAACTCCACTAAAAAAGAATATCGAACTGAAAAAAATGGAAACAAAGCAGCACTTATTCGAAAAAATCCTGATAATGAAATGTCAATAGATAATAAAAATATTATCGCAAAAATAAAAATGCCTCCGCGCTTGAGATATATAATTTTTATACAAACGAACAACAAGCACCTCCAATAATATTTGAACAGCATTATCAAAATAATGCAGAAGCTCCTCGAACTTTTAATTCACTTAAGCCTCCCGCTATTTATAAAGGTTATAGGTCTTTAAGTTTTAGAAATATGAACCTTTCAAAAGATACCGACAATATTTGGAATTTAGCTGATTATGGTGAATTTTATAAAGAATGCCCCCTTTTTATAAACCCTATCAAGTTACAACACCTCCAGTTGATCAGGCCACTCCTGGTGGACCTTTAATAAAATATAAAAATTTATGGCATGATTTCCTCCAAACGATGACAACTATTAAAGGTCGCAGTTTTTCGAAACGTTCTAATAAATGGGAATCTCAATATGGTACTAAATATTTTGTAGGTCCTTGGGGATATAGCCGAGATATTATAATGGCCATTGGTTCTTGGGAAATACCCTCTGGAATACGCGATTCCGAAAGAGGAAAATTTGATCGTGGCAAGAAAACCTATTTACCTTGGGTTGAAAATGATCTTCAACCATTCTCTGGTCAATGCAAAGATGCTCATTATTATTATTGGTTTGCTTATTGTGACGCCAATAAAGACGAAGAATGCTTTAACGACATTAATTAGTCGGCCCTTAAAAAAGGTCAATAACTCTTATCTTGGTTGATTTATGTCGTTTAAGCCTAGGAATACCGGCTTCAAGTCCTAACATTATCTCGCCAAATCGACATAACGCGACGATAACCCTGCTTAACATCTTCATTATGTCGTAAAAAACAAACACCAAAAAGTGGTTCAGCCACTTTTTTAAATTCTAAGCGGTGGCAGCCATGAGTAGATTTGACGTGGTCTAATAGACCACGTCATAGGGCTAAAATTAAAAATCTTTAGAGTCCAAAATAGTATCAATTCTGATCTTATAAACTTTCAATTGCCATTTTAAGGTTGGGTTGTGAACCTATATTAATATCTCCATATTCACCAGCGACTGACTGCTCGCCTGTTTCTGAAAGAATTTGGCGTAAAACAGAGGGCTTTAACGGATAACCAAGTTTTTCTTTTGCAGCCCCCTGAAGACTTGCAACGGCTCCAGCCACAATCGCGCTAGCACTCGATGTACCATTGAAATAACGATAACTATTATTTTGACCTACATAAAAAGACGAAGCCACACTAAATCCCGTAGTGAGAACATTATCACCCCATGCATGGGCATCGATTCGACTCCCCGCGCTAAACCTCCCCTGATATGAATGATTTTCAGGATTTTCCATTGTTGCGGAAACTAAAATAGCTCCCGAATCTCTAATATCTCGATTAAATCGATTTTCTAATAGTCGATGATCGAGGTTAACGCTATAATTGGCAGCAGCTTCAACGACATTAAAACCATTAGCAACCAAAAGCTCTATCATATTGAATTCTGCGTCCCAGTACTCAACAGGTAATACTTGACACTCACTATTTAGTTCATAAATGCAAAGCTTTTTCTTTGGTAAATCTTCATTTCTTTTTTGTAACTCTAATAAAATGACATCCCCCATTCCAATAGTTTCTGAAGCAAGCTCCATAACATTAGCAACATGAGATTTTGGTTCACCATTTTCATCCCATACTTTCATAACTGCTTCGCCATAATCCATTTCATCAGTGCCAATGCTGTGATTTGCGTATAAAGCATCTGGTGCAATACCATGTACACCCATTCTGTTATGCCTACTATTGATGATACCTTGAACTGATTGTGCATGATATCTAAAGGCTTGTTTACCACCAACACCAGTAGAAATGATTGGTCTAGGTAAGTCATAATGCCATCTATACCCAGCTTCAATATCAGCAACTTTAACGCCTATTCCCGTTCCTCCCGGATAATCCCAAGCTGCAAAAGCATCAATGCCTTTTGGCGCAGGTTCTAAATATCCTTGTAATCGAAGCAATAGCCCTGGAGCATCTGAAGCAAGACATCCCCGCTCACAATTACTTACTGGTGGATTAGGGTTATCACCCCCATTTACATAAGCAGGCACATCAGCATAAGCTACTTCAACTGAAGGAATGGCATTTAAGGCACGGATTAACTTCGCAACATTACGGACATACCCTCCAACATTGGCTTTAAAATATAAAGTAAAATCCGTTAACTGACGACCGCTGCGTTTTTCACCTATTTTTTTCAATCTTTGCAGCCTCCACTCTTTTGTTTGACTAAAAAGCGGTCGCAAATTAAGATGGTGTCTTTGCAATAATCGTTTAACCCGTACAATATCTCCACTGACTCGTTTACGGGTTAATTTGGGGATTAAATGGTTAACAAATTTTGGCCATCCTCGTTTAACATAGCTTTTATTTCGAAATATTTTAACCCCCGTACCTTCATGAAATTTAATCATTATGCTAGCATAGTAGGTGGTGTCTTGAGCAATAGCAACGCGAGTGGGTTTGCTTGGAACCCTTGGAGATAATGAGCCGGCAGCCACTACGTTACTTACAACAAATAATACTAGCGCAAGTATTCGAATTATGTTTTGTCTTTCTATCATATGTATTCCCTTTTTAAATTAATTATGGACGAAATGTACAACGAAATTGGCCAGCACAGTATTGGTTATTCAATATTATCTGGCTTACAGCATAAATATCAGGCATAGGCCCAATTAGTTTATTAGTAACAGAAAATTGTTGTGCCGTACTCTGTTCAACCATGAGTTCTCTTAAAACAACCGGATCGTAAGATCGTCCAGAGGCGTTGGCGTTTTTAGCAATACCTTGGAGTTGAGCAACACCACCAGCAATAATAGCACCAGCAGAAGAAGTACCTCCAAAATCGCCACCATAAACTCGATTGAGCCCACCATTAAAAAGAATGTTTTTAGGATCTCTAAAATATTGAAGGGAAGCTACATTCTCTCCCCAAGCATGCATATCTACTCTTGAACCATAATTAGAATACCAAAGCGGCTCTCTTCTTACTGAAGAACTGGCCCCTACAATAATAGCACCTGAATCTCTAATTTTAGGGTCAAAGTCATATCCGAAATAATCTGAATCATAATTAACACAGCCATTCCCCGCCGTTTCCACAACATTAACACCAATAGCAACAGCCATAGAAATAACGTCAAACCCATCTGAAAAATGCTCGAACACGACGCTATTAAGATGGCCGTTCTCTTGTCCATCATCACATTTAGCATCAATAGAGATATCTTTTTTAGCCGTTTCGATCAAAAAAACATCCCCCGGATTAAGCTGCGCCAATCCCTGCTCTATAGCATCAACAGCATCTAAAGAAGACGAAGACTTAAATCGTAGTTTAACTTTATCGGCCATACCAGACAGGCCGATACCATTATGTTTTGCACCAATTATGCCTAAAACAGCCGTCCCGTGATTTTTGCTTATACTTGCGGGCACGCCCGTAACAGCAGGTAAATCTTCGTGATTGGGATTATAACCGGTATCATAATCCATAAATGTAATCCCCTCTCCGCGACCGCCATAAATTGACCAAACAGCAGAGCTACCTAGACCAATCGGTGCAGCATCCATATAGTTTTGATATCCGGTTAATAACGGTGAAGTGTCCAACGGTTTTATGACTAACTTTTGAGAGGTTTTTTGCTGAATATCAAACCCATAAGAAAATCTTTGAGAAGAGGTTGATACCGTGGGCGTTTCTGCAAACGCAATTTCCACCGTTCTTAGTCTGTTCAGTTTATATATGATAGAACGGATAGGATAACGAGAACTATGTTTTGCAAAATTGACAGCGTAATAGAGATTTAAATCAGCTTGTTGATTTCCACTACGTTGTTCGGCAAGTTGTTTACGCTTATCCAGCTGATACTCTCTTCGAGTAAAGCGGCGACGAAGCACCAAACCATGAGCCGATAATATTTTTTGAACCTTTCTTATATCTCTAGCGATATATTTGTAAGAAGATTTTTTTTGTAGTTTTTTTGTGAGGATATGAAGGCTATTTTTACGCCAACGGATCCCCGTACCTTCATGAAATTTGATGATTAAACGTTCAAAAGGTTGCTTGTAGTTCATACGATAAACACGAGAAGAGTCCGCTGCAATTCGAGGTTTCAATTTCTTGTTAGCCCCTTCAAACCAATTATCTCTTATCTCAGATGAAAAACATTGCGCAGTCTGCATAGCGAAAAAAATTAAAAGCATCTGCAATTTCAACAAGTTCATAAATATCCCCTCTGTGATAGTTTATAAAAACCTCTGAGTAATCCACCCGAGGTTTTCGCTATGTTGTTATAAAATCTATTAGATGAATCAGTTTTTAAAAAAATTAATCCTGTTATCCTATGTTTCATATGATTATTTTTTTCATGACAGTAGACAGAGAAAACTTAACTTAAAACCATTCACTTGTAAAATTAAAAAGATTAATAGCCTTATTAACAATAAAATATCATGCCTCTGCATTTAGCTCAGGTATTTTGGAGTTGCATGCAAATGTAGCTTAGTTCTCTGATATTTTAAGATTTTCGGCATATTACTGAATAAGGTGCACGGCAAGATCATTATAAATCTTAATTATTCTATAAGATTATTCATTTCAGGGAACTAATTCAATATTTTTCGATCAGATCATTATCTTTTTAACAAAATATTGAGCAAATTGATAATGAATGATTCGTTTTTACACCACTTTGGATCCATAGCCGACCCTCGAATAGAGCGTTGCAAAAAACACCGACTTTTAGATATTCTATTACTCGCTATAAGCGCTGTTGTCTCTGGTGCTGAGGGTTGGGAAGATATTGAGGATTTTGGCCATTCAAAATTGGATTGGCTTAGAAAATACGGTGACTTCGAGGCCGGTATACCTCGTCATGACACTATTGCCCGAGTACTGCGCCGTTTAAAGCCAGATGAAATTGAAAGCGCTTTTCAATCTTGGATATCGTCACTGATTAAGAAAACAGGGAGTGATATTATTGCGATTGATGGAAAAACGGCACGTCGTTCTTTTACAACAAAAGGTTCAATGCACTTCATTCAGTGAGTGCTTGGAGTTGTCGGCATCAGTTAGTTTTAGGACAAACGGCGGTTTCAGAAAAATCGAACGAAATGACAACCATACCAGAATGATTGAATTGACTGGATATTAAAAACAGTATCATTACCCTTGATGCCATGGGATGCCAAGAGAAAATAGCGCAACAAATCATACAGCAAAAAGCGGACTTTATTCTAGCATTAAAAAGTAATCACTCGGGTATGCAAGCAGAGTTAGAGGCTTGGTGGCACAAGGTTGAACGAGAGGGGGTAACGAACGAAAATTTTGATACATATACTGATATTAGCAGTGGGCATGGCCGTATTGAAACTAGAAATTGTCAGCAAATGCTCATTGATTGTTCATGGTTAGCGAAAGATTACCGTTGGACTGGACTGAAGAGCATCGTTAAGATTTCATCAGAAACCCTTGAAAAAACAACGGGGAAAATAACGAAAGAAGAAAGGTGGTATATCCGTTCGCTTAGAACGCCAGGAAGCTGGTGATTGAATTGGAGGTGAAAGTCCTCTCTGGGTAAGAGCTAACCACTCGCTCAGCCCTCTAGCTATGCGCGATAACGGGTAACTTTTATCGTGAAGTGTTAGTGGAGGTACTCGCAGGCGGGCTATTGAGCCACGTAATTGGCTATTGAAAGCGGTGATGCTGTTAAGTGAAGCAGAAACCAACAACTAATAATCGCATATTTGGTGAGCGATTATCGGTGCTTTCCGGGGTCGTAGAACCTATGCATGCGAGGAAATTCATCATACGGAACCTGGG
>Ga0256845_1002432_pt1 | contig 13488 bp, 16 predicted proteins | sample RiftiametaG_FD_189101 | JGI IMG/M metagenome (GOLD analysis project Ga0256845, IMG submission 189101) | Tube worm associated microbial communities from hydrothermal vent at the East Pacific Rise, Pacific Ocean - Riftia | ecosystem: Host-associated > Annelida > Integument > Unclassified ... | reverse complement strand
CATAATTTTGTGTGTGCACCTTGTGTTTTTTTTTGCTATTTTTAGTATTCAAATAACACAGGCGATTAAAAAAAAACCTGCTGGTTCTTTATTAAGCGTGCATTACGAGCATAATTAAAGTAGGGCATTGATGTTTTACGATAAATTGATGTTGGGTCGTTGTTTTACGCCCTTCTGTTTTTTAGAGGATTTTTTAAAGAATAAAATGAACATAAAATTACTGTCTATTGCAATCATTGGATCAATGGTTATATCTGGTTGCCTGCCAACAAAAGTTCCAGTCATTAAAACTAGAATTGTTAAAACTGCCGAAATAAAGCTTAATGAGGTGAATTTTAATCCACTACGCAATGAAGGTATTAAGATTACAATGAAGCCAATTTTCGGAAAAGCAACAAGTCAATTCCCTCAACTTATAAAAACCTCTATCCCTTTTAATTTTATAAAGAAAGAAAAAAGGTGGTCGCATAAATACAAACAAAATGTATGGAAAAACATAAAGCACAATGGAAATCTTGTAAATTTTCCAATGTTGCCATTGCCAATCTTTGAGGTTTCAATAACCAATAGCACCAAACATGTGATGAAACTTTCTAATGCGATTATGGCATTAGAAGACAGTGCTGGTAATATATTTGATGCGCTAAACAAAAAAGGTGCAAGGCAATATGTAAAACAAGCCCTAAGATCGGCTCTTATAGCAAAAAATGCACCAAATGATAAGATAAATAGTGCGGTAAATATTGCGGATTTGCATTCAGATTTGTTGCTTATTCATTTGATTGATCACGATTTTAAGGTTTTACCTGGAAGAACAAAAAAAGGATTTTTGGCGTTTAATTACGGGAATTTTACCAATAAGGACTTTAAAAAGTTTATTTACGAACAAGTGCACCTAAATATTCAGTTGCTTGAAATTCCAGTCAATGTTGACAAGGCTGGAAAAGCAGCCGAAACCACCAATTTTTCTTTTAATTTTGATGTAAAAATAAACAGCAAGGAAGAAAAATACACAACATATGTATGGAAATAAAATTAATGTTTAATGCAGTCCCGAATGGATTGTGCAATTTATAAAAAATAATTGCAGTTTAGCAACTTTGTTATTGTTTCTTATGCTGACAATGGAATACTTGCATATTGAGAGACCTTTGCATAAATATGAATAATCATCATTCACCCACTTGGTAATTTTTTAAACCCAGCCTTAGCCCTGCTAGAACAAGGTTTAAGAAATTTCCAAGTGGGCAAAAATTGAATTTTGCTAATCACCCATATTTATAACAAAGGTCTCTATTTATTTTTGAAAATGGCACAAGTAGTCTAATTCTTGTTGGGAAAAATTAGCCAGTTTTCTAGCCTCAATGTTGAATGGGCCACGCAGTTGAGCGCCAATGTGTTTTTTAACCAGTTTATCAAAGGTTGTTAAGGGGTCAACCTGCCTTTGTTGGCATAAGTAATGAAACCAAGTATTGCCGATTTTCACATGGTTAATTTCATCTTTAAAAATAATATCCAAGATGTCAACCATGTGACTAAAGTTTGAATGCTTAAAACGCTTTTGAATTTTAGGTGTGGCATCCAAGCCTCTGGCTTCCAATACTCTAGGCACAAGTGCCATGCGTGCTAACACATCGTAATCGGTATCTGTTGTCATTTGCCACAATCCATCATGTGCATCAAAATCACCGTATTGATAACCTAATTTGAGCAAATATGCACTCAGCAAAGAAAAATGTTTTGCCTCTTCAAATGCGACTTGAATCCAATCTTGGTAGAAGGGTTCGGGCATATCTTGAAAGCGGTAAATAGCGTCTAAAGCCAAGTTAATTGCATTAAATTCAATATGGCAAATAGCATGAATGGTGTTAATAAAGCCAAGGTCTGAACTGTCTCTTCGTGGTACCGATTGAAATCTTACTAATTCAGGTTTTTGTGGCCTGCCAGGATTGGGCGTTTTTTGAATAGGAAAAGCATCGCTATAATCCAGTTGATGATTGACACTTAGCGCATACAATTGCTGAGTGAGTTTGATTTTTTCTTCAATGGTATTATTCATTAAAGCGTGATATGCCAGCTCAAATCCATTCATTTTATCCATATTGATATTGCCCTAATTGAATATCACCCAGTTTCCAAGCGCCTATTTGTGTGCGAATCAGTCTAAGTGTTGGAAAGCCAACGGCAGCACTCATACGCCGAACTTGACGATTTTTACCCTCAGTAATTTTGAGTTCAATCCATGATGTGGGAATATTTTTCCGTTTGCGTATAGGTGGGTTTCTGTCCCATAGCCAGTCGGGTTGTTTGACGATTTTTGCTTTGGCAGGTTTGGTCAATCCATCTTTGAGTGTTATTCCTTGGCACAATTGAATAATGGCTTGGTTTGTTACTTCCCCCTCCACTTGAACAAGGTAAGTTTTTTCTTTGTCAAATTTTGGGTGTGAAATTTGATGTTGTAATTTGCCATCATCAGTCAACAACAACAATCCTTCAGAATCTTTATCCAGTCGTCCCGCTGGGTAAAAGTTTTTTACATCAATGTAATTAGATAGGTTTTTTTCTTCGCCACTAAACTGGCAAAGTATGCCGAATGGTTTATTAAACAACAGCATAAACTTGCTTGGCACGCTCAACAAAGGCATCCAGTTGTGCGTTAGAAATAGCAGTAAAAATAGGGGCAATCGTCATATCCACCAACTTAGAGGAAAAACTAAATTCTAATTCTAAACTAATTTTGCAAGCATTTTCACCCAGCGGCATAAAAATCCAAGCACCATTTAACTGTTTAAAAGGCCCTTCTTTGAGTTGCATATCAATGCGCGCATCAACGGTTAAGCGATTAATGGTGGTAAAGGCCTGATTAAAGGCGCTTTTATTAATCGTAACCGAAGCTATGATTTCCTCTTCAGTTTGATTTAAAATATTGGCAGAAGAACACCACTTCAAAAAAGCTGGATATTCATCAATTTGATTAACCAACTGATACATTTTCTTACAAGAGTAAGGCACGATAGCACTTTTAGAGATTTTATGCATGGCAAAAAAAAATAAAAAAATAAATTCAAATACGATTGTCGTTAATAAGAAAGCACGACACGACTATTTTATAGAACAAAGTCTAGAGGCTGGACTCTCTTTAGAAGGTTGGGAGGTAAAAAGTTTGCGAGACAATAAAGTACAAATTAAAGAGAGTTATGTTATTTTAAAAAATAACGAGCTGTTTTTGTTTGGCAGTCACATTTCTCCATTGAAATACGCCTCTACGCATGTCAATACAGACCCCACTCGAATTCGAAAATTATTGTTGCATCGCCTAGAAATTAATCGAATCAAGGATAAGATTAATCAAAAAGGAGCCACAGTAGTGCCACTTAAATTATATTGGCTTCGAGGCAAAGTCAAGTTAGAAATTGGTGTGGCTAAGGGAAAGAAAGCACACGACAAACGGCAAGATATTAAAGAAAAAGATTGGAAAAGGGATAAGCAAAGAGCACTAAAAGAGAGTTTTAAATAACAATCTTATCTTTTTTATTAAAAAACCGTTGACACAGCTACATTTGTGTTTATAATCAGTATCACTAAAATAGTGAGGTGTTAGTAATATTTTTTATTTTTATTTTATTCCATCTTCTGACAAATAAACAAAACTTTTAGTATTTTTTTTAAACTCTCGAGGATATAAATATGAACAAATCAGAACTAATTGATGCGATTGCATCAGCAACAGATCTTTCTAAAGCAGAAGCAGGCCGCGCATTAAATGCAACAACTGACGCTATCACTAGTGCTATGGCTAAAGGTGACAGTGTGCAATTAACTGGCTTTGGTTCTTTTGTGGTTAGAGACCGTGCTGCTCGCACAGGTCGTAATCCACAAACAGGTGCTACTATTCAAATTTCTGCCTCTAAAGTGGCTGCGTTTAAGGCAGGAAAAGCACTTAAAGAAGCGGTAAATAGTTAAAGTTTAATTCTTTTTGAAAGAAGCACCTTCGGGTGCTTTTTTTACGCCTTTTATGCCAAATAATCAATATAAGACAAATCTTTTAAATTTAAACCAACAAGCGCTCACTAAGCTTTTTGAATCTTTGGGGGAGAAACCCTATCGTGTTAAGCAAATTATGCAGTGGATTTACAAATATCACGAGTTTGATTTTGACAAAATGTTAAATCTCAGTAAAAAACTAAGGCAACAACTGAATGACATTGCTTGCATTAACTTTCCTGAAGTGAGCGAACAGAATCAAGCACTTGATGGTGTGATTAAGTGGGTTATTGATGTGGGGGAAAATAATTTTATAGAGACGGTGTATATTCCTGAGAAAGATAGGGGCACATTGTGTATCTCCTCCCAAGTAGGCTGTTCGTTGGCATGCACTTTTTGTTCAACAGGGATGCAAGGTTTTAATCGTAATTTAAGCACAGCAGAAATTATCGCCCAAGTAATGATTGCCAAGCAGTATTTGAGTACCAAAGATAAGCGTATTTCCAATGTGGTCTTTATGGGCATGGGGGAGCCGCTATTAAATGAAAAGGCAGTGTATGTTGCTTGTGATTTGTTGTTGGATGATTTGGCATTTGGACTTTCTAGGCGTAAGGTGACTATTTCAACTTCAGGTGTGGTGCCAGCATTGTTGCGTATGGCAGACAGAACGCCAGTGAGTTTGGCAATTTCCTTGCATGCACCCGATGATACTTTGCGTGATGAACTGGTGCCGATTAATCAAAAATATCCTATTAAAGAACTGCTATTAGCTTGCCAAAATTATTTAACAGCTGGCACTCAAGAACGCCATATTTTATTTGAATATGTTATGTTGGAGGGGGTAAATGACAGTACCGCTCAGGCTAAAAAATTAGCCACTTTGTTAAAAGGATTGTCAGCCAAGGTGAATTTAATCCCCTTTAACCCTTTTCCAAAAACCCAATATCAAACCTCAAAAAAGGTTACAATTGCCTCTTTTCAAGATGTTTTATTTGACAATGGCATTCGCACCACCACTAGGCGTACACGCGGAGAAGAGGTGGATGCGGCTTGTGGGCAATTGGCTGGTAGGGTTGTTGATAAGACCAAACGGACGCAGGAATGATAGACGGTATTGATTATTACCCCCAGCAAAAAAAACGAAGAAACAAGAAGGGCTTTATTAAATTGACAATAATCTTGTTTCTTGTGCTAATAACCCTGATTGTTGCATATTATCTTTTTTACGATGAAAAAATACCGAAAAAACCAAACATAAGTTCAATTGTCATTAAAGAGCCAGAAACCGAAAAAACCAAAGTTGTCCCTATCATTAAGATGCGCAAGGTGCAGCCAAAAGAATCTGAAACCTTAGAATATTTGGATGAAATTATTTAAAAATGAAATCTACTCACACTATCGTTAGAAGAAAATCCAAGCAAATTTTTGTTGGCAATGTAGCAGTTGGCGGCGATGCACCAATTTCTGTGCAAAGTATGACCAATACGGACACCAATGATATCGAGGCAACTGTCGCACAAATACAAGCTATTCAAAATGCAGGTGCTGATTTGGTGCGTGTTTCTATACCCACGATGGCGGCGGCGGAAGCCTTTAAAGCCATTAGAAAACAAGTGGACATTCCATTGATTACCGACATTCATTTTGATTACAAAATTGCACTCAAAGTGGCAGAATATGGTGCCGATTGTTTGCGTATTAACCCAGGCAATATCGGACGAGCAGACAGAGTGGCAGAAGTGGTGGCATCCGCTAAAGACCACAATATTCCCATTCGTATTGGTGTAAATGCAGGTTCTTTAGAAAAAGATTTGCAAAAAAAATACACCGAACCAACGCCTGAGGCGATGGTAGAAAGCGCCTTTAGGCACATTGATATTTTGGACAAATTGAATTTTGATAATTACAAGATCTCTCTAAAAGCTTCCGAAGTATTTATGACCGTTTTTGCCTACCAGCAATTAGCAACACAAATTGACAACCCACTGCATTTGGGTATTACTGAGGCTGGCTCACTTAGAGCAGGTTCGGTGAAGTCTTCTATTGGATTGGGTTTGTTACTCTCAGAAGGTATTGGTGATACCATTCGTGTTTCGTTGGCCTCAGATCCGGTAGATGAAATTAAAGTAGGTTTTGATATTTTAAAATCATTGAGTTTGCGGCAAAAAGGCGTTAATTTGATTGCCTGCCCGTCTTGTTCACGACAAAAGTTTGATGTTATTAAGGTGGTCAATGAATTGGAAGCCCGACTTGAAGATATCAATGAGCCTATTGATGCAGCAGTGATTGGCTGTGTGGTTAATGGGCCGGGTGAGGCCAAAGCAGTTTCAGTTGGGCTAACAGGCGGCGATCCTAATTTAATGTATATTGATGGGCTAACACACTCCAAAGTGAGCAATGAAAATTTGGTTGATGAGCTTGAGGCGCAAATTAGAAGTAAATTAAAGCACCCAAAGGATTAATTTTTTTTTGATTTTCTTTTATAAACCCTTAGCCGATAAATAAACTGAATAGAAAAATAGCCAATGATTGAGCTAACAACAGACACAATCAAACAGCCCAATAAAAACGGCTGCCAAATCACATCAAATACCTGCCATACATACGCTAATGACATAACAAAATCTTGTTCAACCCCGACCCCCAAAACCCAAGCACCAAGTTTGTAGCAGGCATAAAAAATCGGTGGCATGGTGATGGGATTGGTAATCCACACCAATGCGATTGCCACAGGCAAATTAGCTGAAAAAATAATGGCACTGGGTGCCGCTAATAGCATCTGGAATGGCACGGGAACAAAGGCACAGAACAAACCTACTGCAAAGGCCTTAGAAACAGATTTTCGATTGAAATTCCATAAACTGGGATTGGTTAAATATTGACTTAACCAGCCAAGTGATTTGTGGTTTTTAAGTTCATTTTGGTTGGGGCTGTAGTGTTTTAGGAGTTTTTTCATATTTTAGTGGCATTAATAATATCTTTGGCTGTTAATCCGTATTGTTGATATAACTCTGCTTGTGTGCCTTGCTCGGTAAACTCATCGGGCAAGCCTAGGAGGTGTAAAGGCGTGGTTATTTTTTGCTGATGTAAATATTCGCTAATAGCACTACCAGCACCTCCCGAAATAACATTGTCTTCAATAGAAATCAACCGCTGATGTGTGCTTGCCATTTCCTTAATCAATTGCGTATCCAGTGGTTTTACGAAACGCATATCAACCACACTGGCGCCCAATTCTGCGCCTGCTTCAAGGGCAATGTCAACTTTATTGCCAAAAGCAAAAATAGCTATTTTTTCACCCTTCAACAAAACCTTTGCTGTGCCAATTTCTACCGTGTCCTGAGTTTCATATTTTTCTACATTGGCCACACCTCTAGGATAACGAATGCAAACAGGTGATTGCATATTAAAGGCAGTGTTTAACATTTGATACATTTCCAATCCATTACTTGGCGCCATAATCGTTAAATTTGGAATACATCTTAAAAAACTCAAATCAAAACATCCCGCATGAGTTGCACCATCAGCACCCACCAAACCAGCACGGTCAATGGCAAAAATAACATTTAGATTTTGCAAAGCAATGTCGTGAATAAGTTGGTCGTAACCACGCTGTAAAAAAGTTGAGTAAATAGCAACAACAGGCTTTAGTCCCTGTGTGGCTAAACCGCCTGCAAAAGTAACAGCGTGTTGTTCGGCAATACCCACATCAAAATACTGTTCGGGGAATTTTTGTTCAAATTCACTCATTCCAGAACCCGTACACATTGCTGGAGTAATGGCAATTAAGTCTTTGTTGTTGGCAGCAGTATTGATTAGCCAACGCCCAAAAACATTACTATAACTGTCTAATGTGCTTGACCCATCTGCTGCAGGTGCGATGCCATGGAATTTGCAAGGGTCATTTTCTGCACTGTCTAAACCATAGCCTTTTTTGGTAATAATATGAAGTAACCTAGGCTTGCTTTGTGTTTTTAAATTTTGCAGTGTTTTGATTAAAGTTGGCAAATCATGTCCGTCAATTGGCCCATAATAATCAAGTCCCAATTCTTCAAACAAAGTGCTGGGTAACACCATACCTTTAAGATGCTCTTCTGAGCGCTTGGCAAATTCGTGCATACGGGGCATTTTCTGTAAAAACCCCAATGATTTATTTTTCATGGTTGAATACATCTTGCCAGAAATAAGTTTGGTTAAATATTTGCTCATTGCCCCGACATTTTTTGAAATACTCATGTCGTTATCATTGAGGATAATCAGCAAATCTGCATTACTATCACCGGCATGATTGAGTGCCTCAAACGACATACCACCTGTGAGTGCTCCATCACCAATGACGGCAATTGATTTGTGATGATTACACTGAATACCATTGGCAATAGCAATACCCAATGCAGCACTAATTGAAGTAGAAGAGTGTCCGGCACCAAAACTATCGTGTGCGCTTTCTGCTCTTTTGGTAAACCCTGAAATACCACCTTTTTGGCGTAATGTGTGTATTCTGTCTTTGCGACCCGTGAGAATTTTGTGAGTATAAGCCTGATGCCCCACATCAAAAACAAAACTGTCTTTTGGTGTGCTGAATACATAATGCATGGCAATTGACATTTCAATTGTGCCAAGATTAGGCGCAAGATGCCCACCTGTTTTTTGGATATTTTCGATTAAAAAGGCACGAATTTCATCCGCTAAAGACTGTAGTTGCCTTAAATCTAGCTGTTTAATATCTTTTGGATAATTGATTGAATCAAGCACGCATTGTTAAAATATTTTTTTTAAGACCTGTATTATACGCCGACAAACATTTAACCCTTATTGTAAAATGGTTTCTTTTTTATTAAAAGAGAATCTTGGTATAAATATGAATAATCATCAAAAAATGAGCGCTCTCCAGCATTTATATTCACACAAAGGTTTTCAATAAAGCCTGTGTTTACTATTTGCGCCCTTTATCAATTCGTGCGTTTAGACGATTTTAAAGAATTTCGCACGCCTTTGCGTGCGCTAATGGTGGATTTAGAAATAAAAGGCACGCTGCTTTTGGCGTTAGAAGGTTTGAATGGCACGGTTGCTGGCACACCAGATGCCATTGATAAGTTGGTTGAGTTTTTGGAAAATGATGGGCGTTTTAACCGATTAGAGATTAAGTTTTCTTATAGTGAAAAATTGCCATTTAAACGCCTTAAAGTTAAACTTAAAAAAGAAATCGTAACGCTAGGCGTGGAACACATAGACCCACTTTCTTCGGTTGGTACTTATGTTAAACCCAAGGATTGGAACGCCCTTATTAGCGACCCCGATGTGGTGTTGATTGATACTCGTAATGATTACGAATATGGCATTGGCAGTTTTAAAGGCGCCATTAATCCAAATACTGAAACTTTTAGAGAATTTCCTGCTTATACCAAAGAAAATTTAGAGCAATATCGTGACAAAAAAGTAGCCATGTTTTGCACTGGCGGTATTCGTTGTGAAAAATCCACTGCCTATTTAAAATCACAAGGTTTTAAAACTGTCTATCATCTGCATGGTGGCGTGTTGAAATACTTAGAAGAAGTTGATGAAGCAGATAGTCTTTGGGATGGCGAATGCTTCGTGTTTGACGAACGAGTTGCTGTAAAGCACAATTTAGAGCAAGGGCAATACGATCAATGTCATGCTTGCCGTTATCCCATTACCAAGGCTGATAAAGATCATCAGCATTATGAAAAAGGCGTTTCTTGCCCTCGTTGTCACGGCACGCGTTCTGCGGAGCAAATCAATCGTTATCAAGAAAGACAACGCCAAATTGAATTGGCAAAAGCCCGTGGTGAAGAACACATTGGCGACAATGCCGCACAAATAATTAATGCCAAAGCGAAAAAACGGGCTAAAAAAGAGGCGCAAAAATAATATGTTTATGCGCAACGACATCAACAAACTCAAGCAAGATTTAAGTATCAAAACGAATTTATTGAATCACGATTTGACCCTTAAAACTCGCTGGGGCGTATTTTCACCTCGTGCCATTGATGATGGTACGATATTGTTAATGAAATATGTGCAAGTGAATGAAACTGATAAGTGCTTAGACCTCGGCTGCGGCTACGGTCCTATTGGTTTAGCCGTTGCCAAATCTTGTCCCAAAGGTGAAGTGCATTTGGTAGATAAAGATTTTGTTGCTGTTGAATTGTCTAATATTAATGCTAAATTGAATCATATTGATAATGCCAAAGCCTATTTATCCGATGCATTTTTGAGTGTTCAAAAAGACTTGTATTTTGATCAAATTATTTCAAATGTTCCTGCCAAAGTTGGTAGAGAGCAATTAAGTATTATTTTGTACGATGCTTTTGATGCGCTCAAACCTGGTGGTAAGATTACTTTTGTTACCATCAATGGCTTGCGACACTTTATTAAAGATAACTTCAAATCTGTTTTTGGTAATTATAAAAAACTTAAGCAAGGGCAAAAATACACCATTTCTCAAGCCATAAAAAAGTAAAACCAGTCTAAAATAACTAAGGCTCATCTTAACTCTACTAGGATGGACTTTATAGGAAATTATAACTGAATAAAATTTGCGCTTTATTTAACATCTATGTCTAATACAGGGGTATTTTTTAACCCCAGTCTTGGTTCTACCAAAACAAGAGTTGAAGAAATTTTTCATGGGACAAACATTGAATTTTACCAATCCCCTGTATCTCAGTGTATAATTTTTCCTTCAATAAAAAAATATACAAAAAGGCACCGTGCATCGACCGACCATACTCTTGTTTTCTATACCCTTTAAATCGTGTTGGAATTTTTTAGAGGATACGAATGACATTTAAAAATATTTTCTTTGGTTTTTTTAAAACCTTATTACTGGCTGTCATATTCTATAGCAGTTTACTTTACGCTGCTGGAAATATGTTCCTTGAACTTCAGGGCTACCCATATACAAATCATAATTTTCGCCCTTACTTCTTTACTAAAGATGCGGCCACTGGTGACTTAATTAAAATACCGGGCACCCAGGATAGTTTTCAATTTAAAACTTACAATTTAGGAATACAAGCCGATGTAGATTCGTATAACGCAGAAGTTAAACCTGTTTTGCTTGAATGGTCAGAAGAGGGTGATCCGTTTGAGCAAGAATCCGTTTATGCTTCACGCCTATCGAACAACATTGTGCAAGATGTTGAGCGAGACCTTGATAATGGTATGCTTTCAAAAGAGGTTCATGTGGCTACTTACGAAGGTCGCATAGAGGCTGTGTCTTATGCGCAAAGTCCAGAAATTACAGCACCTGAAATTGAGACAATTGCAGCGAACCCTGCGGGATTAATAACAGATCAAACCACGGTTGTTAAAGGAGGAGGGTCGGCGCTTTTAGATAGTATGGCTCGAACATATAAAGAGGAGGGTGTGGATAGGATTCGGCTTTACTCTTCAAGACATGACAATTATTATGCTGATCGAGGTTGGCAATCGGATACGGAGGATGGCGCCTGTGGAGGGTTGGAGATACCCCCTCTATTTCCTGAACTATTTTAAAGTGGAGTTTGACTTGTTTACACTCATCTTGTTACGCTATTTTTGCCAAAATACAATCAGCCTCTACTTTAATTGGCAGTTTTAAAAATGTTATTAATGAAATTTAAAAATATCTTTTTTGGTTTTTTAAAAACCTTGTTATTGGCAGTTATTTTTTACAGCAGTTTGCTGTATGCCTCTATCTTCATGTTTCTCGATCTTCAAAATTATCCATATACGGCCAATGATTTTCGCCCTTACTTCTTTACTATGGATGCGACTACAGGTAATTTAATTAAAGTGCCCGACACACAAAATATTTTCCAATTTAAAACTTATAATTTAGACTTGAAAAGCGATGTCGCTCTGTATAAAGCAGAAGTTAAACCTGTTTTACTTAAATGGAAGGCGACAATTACAGAGCCTGATACCGACTCCGAACTCGCTTCAGATTTATCAGGTCAGATGGAAAGATATGTTAGGCGAGACTTGACTAATCGCTTACCTTCAAGAGAAGTTAGGGTTGTTATTTACGAGGACAATATAGAGGCTGTGTCTTACATGAACAACGCCAAGCAAACACCCGAAATTGATATCATTGCAGCAAATCCTGAGGGAATGTTAGAGGGTCAAACAACGATTGTTAAAGGAGGAGGGTCGGCACTCTTAGAGCGTATCGTTCGAACATATCAGGAAGAAGGCATAGAGCGGGTTCGGCTTTATGCTGTACATAGTGGGTATTACGCTAAACGAGGCTGGAAAGTAGAAGGTGCCTGTGGCTATTAAAGTAGAGATTTGACTAATTCTATGTTTTGAGTTAAGCGTGTTTTAATTTGGTGTATTATGTTGTTTTTGGCGGAAAGTTATACACTGCTACTTTTAACAGGAAATTATGTAAATAGACATTACACGCTTAAAAACACACTATTTCTTATAGAGATCTTTGCATAAATATGGATGATTAGCAAAATTCAATTTTTGCCCACTTGGTAATTTTCTTAAACCTTGTTCTAGCAGGGCTAAGACTGGGTTTAAAAAAATTACCAAGTGGGTGAAACGAGGATTCTTGATGATTATTCATATTTATGCAAAGGTCTCTTGTTGGTGTGTTGGCAGTTTTTTTTGGAGGCGTATAAATGAAATTTAAAAACACCTTTTTTGGTTTTTTAAAAACCTTGTTACTGGTAGCCGTGTTTTACGGCGGTTCACTGTATGCTGATGGACACATGTTTCTTGATCTTCAAAATTATCAACATGTAACCAATAATTCCCCTTACTTCTTTGAAACAGATCCGACTACAGGTAACTTAGTTAAAGTAATTGACGCAAACAATAGTTTTCAATTTAAAACTTACAATTTGGGGTTAACAGCCGATGTAGAGTTGTATAAAGCAGAAGTTAGGCCTGTTTTACTTAGATGGGGGGAAGGGGGTGCTCCACTTGATGAGGACTTCTATAGCGCCTCATCTTTGTCAGAGACTTTGGTAAGCGATGTTAGGCATGATATCAAAGGTTTGTTTCAAGGAGAAGTTCATGTTGCCACTTACGAAGGTCGTATAGAATCGGTCTCTTATGTGAAAAATATAGTAGTTGAAGTGCCTGAGATTAAGGCAATTGTAGCAAACCCTTGGGGAATGATAAAGGGTCAAATAACGAATGTTAAAGGAGCGGGGTCATCGCTCTTAGATTATATGCTTCAAAAGTTTAAAAACAGAGGTGCAGAAAGAGTTCGACTTTATTCTATAAGAGACAGGTATTACTTGGATCGGGGCTGGCAAAGAGGGATTGGTAATGGCGCTTGTGGGCGTTAACACCCCTTCTATCTATATTTTTGCATAAATATAATTAAGCATAAATGTTGAATAAAATTTGACCTTTGGTTAATGCAGGGGGCTGTCAAATTATAGAGGCAACATCATGCCTAGATTGCAAGTGTTAAATGTTTAGGTTTTGGGGTATCATATTATTTTCGACAGAAAGTTATACAGTGAGGTCTTTGCATTA
>Ga0256845_1002431_pt1 | contig 13504 bp, 10 predicted proteins | sample RiftiametaG_FD_189101 | JGI IMG/M metagenome (GOLD analysis project Ga0256845, IMG submission 189101) | Tube worm associated microbial communities from hydrothermal vent at the East Pacific Rise, Pacific Ocean - Riftia | ecosystem: Host-associated > Annelida > Integument > Unclassified ... | reverse complement strand
CGGGGAGCTCATTGAGGTATGTATCGAACTCTCAAAAGCGAAGTTAAAGCTTCTCAAAGAGAAGGCTTCGAAGTAGAAGAACTTATCACTCACCAGTAGGTAACAATCAACGACCTTTTCTCTAAATTAAGAGATTCAATCAGATGGCGGGTCTTACCTGAACCGGCAACTGCAAGTATTAGCCTAGAATCCATGCGAATGCTTCTTTGATATACTCTGGAGTAGTTAGGGGTTTCCCTGATTCATAAAGCTGAAAAGCGGCTTCAGACTTATTCTTTAGCATCCAATCTAAAGGAGGGAGCTTTTTCGCAGCAAAAACATCTTGGCAGGCTGTTTCATTATCCTGATAAATACAGACTTCGAAGGTGTATTTTTCTTCGTCGCTGTCAGAAAAAACTTCCACTGAGTCCGAGTCACTGTATTCAGCGTATTTAGCGTTTAGATTTTCTATACTCTTATCGTTATCAGTAATCACGGCCACTTTTCTGTCCAGTAGTTGAGCTACCTCTAGGTATCGCTTAAAGCTTAGGCCGTTCACCGAAATCAGGTGGACTCCTTTAGCTTGAAGCGCATCACCATGTTCTTGTTGAAATAGATGCTGACAAAGAAGATATTCTGCATGCCCCTCAACCAAAACGACTTTTTCTGATAGAATTAGTTCTAGTATATTATGGTTCGGAGCTTTAGTGAAAAAATTGGATGTCTCAGGACTCAGTGATGAAAGCTTATTTATGCTGCTGGTAGAGTTATTCAGAAAAATGCAATCATTTAATCCCAACGAGGAGCAAATCAAACTGCTGTGGCTTGTAAGGATAACTTGAGCTGCACCAGAATTCTGTATCTTATCGATGAACCCCCTTGTTCTTGAGTGACTCAGGTGATTCTCGGGTTCCTCAAGCAATACAACATTATCTTTATCTCCTGATCTATTTCGTAGAGCATAGGCCGCCTTAATTTCACATTGAGACCCTTTTCCCTTTTGGGCAATATCTACGCCTTCATATTCGAGAGTCAAATCATGTTCAATTTTTGCGTTTTTCCTCAAACGAAGTAGCCCATCAGCCGTGTCTCCCCCCTCAGAACCACACTTCTCTTCGAGAAAGCTACTTCGAAGGATTTTATACTCATGCTGTTGAGCTGAAATTTCTGTCTCGTTAAATCGATTATTGTAGATGTTAAATACAAGGTGTTGACGTGCACGTGTGTGACTACTCTCTGTTGAATCAATAAAAATTGGAGTGAATGGCTTGTTGTAATATGTGTATGGTCTTCCGCTAAACATCTGGAACTCTACACGGTAAAATTCAAATGGGATTTCCCCATTACCAGAGCTCAAGATTTTATTGATGTGTTCACTGTGATCTTCGTTGGGGAAACACTTCAAACGAAAACCATAATCCTCTTCTTGCTTTGTATTATTTTTTCCATCGAAGGCTTCTACGTCACAATTCGCAAGATAGATTTCGATGACAAGCTCAGGCAACTTTTCGTATTCGTGCTCTCCTTCTCCAAATGCGTTAATAGCTTCGAGATTCATCAACGACTCGATTCCGAAGTCTTGTATTTTTCTGATATTAGCACTTTGCGCTAGGTCAATGGCTTGTAGGATCGAACTTTTACCTGATTCATTATCTCCAATGATGGTGTTTACTCCAGGTTTAAACTGTATTTCTAGTTCCTTGAAACGCTTGAAGTTCTGTAGTTTGATTTTCTTAATTATAGCCATACAAATAGGTGGATTTTGTTCTGGTGAATTGTAGATTTCGGGCTTTCACGAAAGCTTCATTTTAAGAGTTCCCTAGATCTGCCCACCTACGCCCTTGAACTTTTCGACAAAGGCGGAAATCTTTTGGAAGACGGTTTGCTTTTTGGTTTTGTATTGCGGATTAAGCGGACTCATTTTCGGAAGTGTGGCATTGAGTGCCGTGCCATTTTCGGTCGCGTATTCGCGCTTTAAGGATGCCTTGATGTAACGCCTTGCCTCCTCCTGATTTAGCGCCTCGGTCTGGATTAGCTCCTCGGCTTCGCGCTTTTGTTCAGCTTGGGCAAACTTGAAGAACGCATCGATGACGTTCGCCTTGTCTCCAATGTCGTCCAGATTGGTTTGATTGATGAAGTCGACAATTAGGTTCTCTTTTGCCCGGCTCCCGATGCTGGCTCGGATCACCCGTCGCACTTCATCGATGAGGTCTGACTTGTTCTTGGTCTTTTTGTTGTGCTCAAAGATGAGTTCCAGAATGTAGTCGAGATTGATCTCTTGGGATTTCAGCAGATCCACCTCGAAGACCACATCATCCCAATCAACGGTCGATTCGTCCTTCTGCTCTCCATCTTTCTGGCGTCTCAACCAGTCGCGGGTATCATTGTAGGTGGATCGGTAATCTTGCACCAATCGCTCGGATGGCACATCGATCTCCTTCATCGCCTCTAGGTCGTCATCGCTCAGGTAGTGCTTCGCCTTAAATGCCTCGACCGCTTCCACATCTTCCATATCCACCTCTTGCAAGGCATTCAGCCCGGTAAACTCATCGTAGTTGCGGAGAACATTCTCCACCCGCAGGTATTCTCCGAACAGTTTCACGAAGTCCTTTTTGTCCTGCTCTTTGACGATCTCACTCGGATCAGAAAAACGACTTTGCAGCTCGTTCACTACCTCTACATAACCACGGCACGCCTTTCCGGTGGCGATGTCGGTAAAGCCCTCCATGTATTCCTTGTAGCTCTTTTCCAACACCACGTTCTTGGTGTTCGCATTGCCGAAGAGAGTGATCGAATCAATCGTGCTCTGCTCCAGATCCCGAAAGGTCACGATGTTGCCAAAGGTCTTAGTGGCATCATAAATCCGGTTGGTGCGCGAAAACGCCTGCAAAAGTCCGTGGTAACGTAGGGTTTTATCGACAAAAAGCGTGTTGAGCGTTGGAGCATCGAAGCCAGTCAGGAACATCCCCACTACGATCAGCAAGTCCACTTCCTGCTTTTTCACCCTCTGGGCTAGGTCGCGGTAATAGTTTTGGAATCCCTTGCTATCGACTCCAAAGTTGGTCTTGAACGCCGTGTTATAGTCGCCAATGGCTGCACTGAGGAATTCCTTGGCACTGCTATTCATGGCTGACACCTCGAAGCTTTCGTCGGGAATGTCGCCCACCGCATCCTGCTCCTCGTTGGCAGCAAAAGAGAAAATCGTGGCGACTTTGAGGCACTTCTTTTCTTCCGTGTCTTTTTGCAGCTCACTGAAGGCTTCATAATACGCCTTGGCTGCATCCACACTGCTCACCGCAAACATGGCATTAAACCCACCATTTCTTTGGGCTCCCATGTGGGCTCGATGCGTCTTCAGTGCAAAATTCTTGAGAATGTAGCCTGAGATCTCACGAATCCGATCCGGGTGGAGCAACGCCTGTTTATTCTCCGCAGCAGTGAGTTTTTTTTCGTCCTGCTCGGTCTCGATGGCTTGGAACTGAGGCCGCACATCGTTGTAGTCCACTTTGAACTTCAGCACCTTTTCATCACGAATGGCATCAGTGATGACATAGGAATGCAGCTCCCGCCCGAAGACGCTCCCCGTCGTTTCCGCACCCGAGGCGTTTTCCGGGAAGATCGGCGTGCCCGTAAATCCAAATTGGTAATACCGCTTGAACTTCTTTTGCAGGTTCTTCTGAGCCTCGCCGAACTGGCTGCGGTGGCATTCATCGAAGATGAAAACCACTTGCTTGTGGTAGATGGGAAGGTCGCCATCCCCCCGCATCAGATTGTTGAGCTTCTGGATGGTGGTGACGATGATCTTGTTATCGTCCTTCTCCATATTCCGCTTCAGACCCGCCGTGCTCTCGGAGCCGTTGACGCTATCAGGCGAGAAGCGTTGGTATTCTTTCATCGTCTGGTAATCGAGGTCTTTGCGATCCACCACAAAGAACACCTTATCGACAAAATCCAGCTCGGTGACCAAACGTGCCGCCTTGAAGCTGGTGAGGGTCTTTCCTGATCCAGTGGTGTGCCAGATGAATCCGCCGCTCTCGGTCTTGCTCCAATTCTTCGTATGATACGCACTCTTGGTCTTCCAGAGGATACGCTCGGTCGCCGCAATCTGATAGGGCCGCATCACCAGCAGCGTGTTATCCGCACCGAAGACGGAATACTTCAAGAGCACCTCCAGCAGAGTGTGTTTCTGGAAAAAAGTCTCGGTGAAGTCCTTGAGGTCTTTGATCAGCGAGTTGTCCGCCTTCGCCCAGTTCATGGTGAAGTCGAAGCTGTTTTTATCCCGCTTCGTCGTATTGGCAAAGTAGCGGCTGTCCGTGCCATTGGAGATTACGAACAGTTGCAAAAACTTGTAGAGAGAGTTTTCTGAATTGAAGCTCTCCTTGCTGTAGCGGTGCACCTGGTTAAAGGCTTCACGGATCGCCACCCCGCGTTTCTTCAGCTCGACTTGCACCAGCGGCAACCCGTTCACAAGGATGGTGACGTCGTAGCGGTTGGCGTGGCTGCCCGTTTGCTCAAACTGCTTGATCACCTGTAGCTTGTTGTTTAGCACATTCTTCTTATCCAGCAGGTAAATGTTCTCGATGTGACCGTCATCAAAGACAAAGTCATGGATGTAGTCTTCATGGAGTTTTCGGGCCTTGTCCGTGCTGTTCTCACTGGCCGGGTCGAGATACTTCTCAACAAATCGCTTCCATTCATCCTCGGTGAATCGCACCTGATTCAGCTCCTCAAGCTGCACACGGACATTGGCAAGCATCGCCTCGGGCGTGCGGATTTCCGTGGCGTAGATGTAGCCCTGCTCTTTCAGATCGTCGATAAATTCCCGCTCCAAGGCGTCTTCACTTTGGTAGTCTTCTTTGACCACGCAATCCCGCTGATAGCGGTCGAGGACGATGAAGTGCTTGGTTTCGGCGATGGTGTTGTAGTCGGTCATGATGCGTTATTCGGCTGGCTGGCTTGCAGCGGACTTGAAGCCATAGGTTTCGTTGATTTTTCCAACGAGAAACCCGAGCATTCGTTTATCGTCATCTTCAAGTTCGGTGACTTCTTCCGCTGAATGCTTGGAGTGACTGAAAAGGTTAATCAGCCGGGATTCGTAAGGATTCGTCCTTCCATCCTCCGATCTGGGCAGCAAATCAGCCCATTTCTCGTAACCCAGAAAGGTCGAAGTCTTCTCCAAAAGATTTCTCAAGAAATTGAAGTGATATTTACGAATCTGTCCTGTTTGGATGGCTATCTCAAGTTCTCTCTTCAAGTAGAGATGATAGGAGAAGGGAGAATCACTGTTTTGGGGTTCGAGCGAATGACTTCCGTCTTCATCCTTCCTGAGTAGATACTTCTTCGCCCTTCCGAGCTCATTGTGGAGCACATTGTAAAAGAGAGGATTGTGCGTAGTGATGATGAACTTCAGGTCACTCTCGCTATGCTTGATGATGCTCGCGATATTGACGGCCAGCTCAATGAGGTGGTTCTCATCTAGGGAACTTACTGGATCGTCAATAAAGACATACTTCAGGTCATTGAAACGGTCTGTATCCCGCTCGCTTTCCTCAGCAATATTCAGAGTTTCGACAACCTGATCCAAAAGTGTGTAGAAAACGCTCCAGATAAAATTGCTTTCCTCCCCCTTCGATAGCTTGATGTGGTTCTCCTGTTCCTGATTTCCGCGCTCAAAGGAGAAGGTGACTTCAGAAAAAGCCGCCACTGTTATCTCATTGCCGTTCTCATCTCGGGTATTGTATTCTTCGTTAAACTCCGGGGTGAGTTTGTCACTGGTGTAATGCTGAAAATTGGCTATGATGTTCCGATCCAGCCCTTGCACGACTAAAGCCCAGTTGGTGAAAGCATTTGGCTGGATGATGAGCTTGGGAGCAACGTCTTCAGTTAAGTCGTTATCCCAATAAAAGAGATCCTCGGTGAACGCATTGTAATAGAGAATTTTGGGATGTGACTGATCCTCCTCTTCCTCATTGCCCTCGGGTTCAGCATTGAGTTTGGGTGAAACAAGTTCCTTAACTTCACGGGACAAGCGTGTCTTCCCCGTGGCATTGAAGGCGTAAATCAGCTGAGTCTTTGGAACAGGGCGCGTCTCGTCGATCTCCTGAGTTGTTTGCGGGACTGTCTTCCTAACGACTGAAGGGGTGGAGAGTCGCTCTGCGATTTCTCTCAAGGTCTGGCTCATCTCAGGCAACTATTTCCGTTTGAGGTTCAGGTTTGGGGAAGTTCAGCAGCAAATCGCGGTAATACTCGTATTGCTTTTGCCGCAGCTCGATTTCCCGAGGGAGACCCTCGCTAATGGAGTGGGTCAGCATGTCGAACTTGTCGAAGATAGCGACGATGCGGGCTTGTTCGTCTAGTTGCGGGATCGGGATATTTACTGCACCAATTTGTCCAAAAGTTATTGCTGGCATCGTTGAATTACCACCATTTGAATTTAAATTATTATAAATACTAGGCTTAGATAGATAGGTATATAGAAATTTAGTTGTTATTATGTCCGTCGTTAAATTGATTTTGAACATATTATTTGCAATAGCGCCGCTATGGTTTAGGAAAACTTTTCCTGCTGCACTTGCGCCATACCGGATCATTACTAACTCACCTTCAGCCTTTAAATATCTTGGTCCTGGGTTTGCTATATATCGTGGAATTTCATCGTCCTTTACAAAATCTACAATCCGCAAAAAACGAACAAAGTTTTCCTGATTTTCAGAAAATTGATTCGATACATCAACCTGTATACCTTGTGAAAAGGTAGCGAAAGTATCCAATGGCTTCCACTCCACCTCCCCGTCCTCGAAGGTGAGGAGCTGGTCGCGGTAGTAGTTGTATTGCTTTTTTCGGGCTGTAAGCTCGGCTGTAAGCTCGGCTGTAAGCTCGGCTGTAAGCTCGGTGAAGGTGTCCAAGATGCGGACGATTTCCGCTTGGATGGCCAGCGATTTCTCAGGGTTGTCGGGGCAGGGAATGGGGATTTTGATTTTAGCCACCTGATTACTCATAAGCTTGGGGTTACCCATTCCAGAATAGACGTGCTTTTTGGTGTTAAATGACAGCCAGTGAAATAGGTAGCGATAGTTTAGCTTGTTAGGATCACAGATCTTGATAATCCCGCATACATTGGTAATAGAAAATTTTCCGGTTCGATGAAAAACTGTCCCAGCATGGGCACCATCCGTCGTCCAAGTAATAGACTCACCATCAAAATCGAATGTTTTGATCTTCCCTATCTGCCCGTTATTAGCAGTTTGCGAACTGTAAACTGGATAATCACCAGCATTTTCGACCAGATAGCCTTTCGACATTACTCTACCTCGTCTTAGTTCGGTTATTCTGACCTCCCCATCAGCCAAAGCCACCCACTCCACCTCCGCGCCATCAAGCAGCTTCTCCAGAAAATCACATCTGTGTTCATCGGTGTCCATTTGCCTCATTTCTTTGTGGTGATCAGTTCGGCTATCTCCGCTTCGCTTCGATTGTGGTTTCAAATTCTCTTCCTCACTCATGCCTTGCCTCCTTTCTTACGGCTTTCTATTTTTGCCTGTTTTTCCAATGATGCGATGGTGTGGAGATAGTCTTTTTCGACTTTATCCAGATTGAGGGCTTTGTATTTTTGCAATTCGAGTTTGGCCTTCTCTTTCGCCTGGGTGCTGGAGATTTTCCCGGCATTGTCGAGCAACTTGCGACCGGTGGATGCTAGGATGGAATCGAGCTCACGCACGTAATCCGCCATGCGCATTTCCCGCTGTTCGATTGCGTTGAGTTCTGCGAGGTCGAAATAGGCAGAGACGAGATTGTTCAAGACGCGTAGCTCCTGTTCGCTCAGGTAATTTTTGGCGATCATCGCTTCCGCCTGCGTCGGCTGGCTCCCTTTGAAGCTACTCAGCCCAGCAAAGGGTTTGTCACTATCGACGCGCAGATAGATCACCTCGCTGGCGGTGTGGCCATGAGCGGCGTAGTGCAGCTTGTTTTGCACGATTTTGAAGAATTGGAGGCTTTCTTCGCTTTTTGAATGGTAGTCGAGAGCCGTCGCATAAAGATCCAGCACTTGCCGATACATCACCTTTTCACTGGAGCGGATGTCACGGATACGATCCAGCAACTCTTTCCAGTAGTTGCCACCACCAAGGTTCTTCAGCCGGTCGTCATTCAGGGCAAAGCCTTTTTCGAGATATTCCTTGAGAATGGTGGAGGCATAACGCCGGAACTCTACGCCGCGAGAAGAACGAACGCGGTAACCAACAGCCAGGATGACATCGAGATTATAAAGCGTCAGCGTGCGGGAGACCTCTCGTGCGCCTTCTTTTTGAACTGTCAACTGCTGGTTGACAGTTGCCTGCTCATCAAGCTCTTCGTCTTCATAGATGGCATGGATGTGCTTGCTGATATTCTGTTTCGTCGTTTGGAACAATTCGGCAATTTGTAATTGAGAAAGCCAGACGGTGCCGTCTTCGAGCTGTAAGTCGATTTGGGTCTTTCCGTCCTCGGAGGTGTAAAGAATGACTTCGCTCATGCCTCACCTCCTTCTAATTCTCGTTCAATTTGTTCAATGCTGGGTAAGTTGGTTTCCATGGTTTTGGGTAGAGCGTTACGAAGCTTGTATTCTGCGATGCCCATGGGCTGGCTTTTGTCTCCCAGAGCGTATTCTGCCACAACTTTGTTTTTATTTTTACACAGTAGAAGCCCGATGGTGGGCTGATCCTCATGGTTTTTCACTTGGCGGTCCACCGCCGTTAAATAGAAACTCAGTTGCCCGAGATGCTCAGGTTTGAAATCACCAGCTTTGAGTTCTACGACCACGTAGCAACGGAGCTTTAAGTGATAAAAGAGGAGATCAATGAAGAAATCATCGCCTCCGACCTCGATGTGAACTTGCTTCCCTACAAAGGCAAAGCCTGCCCCTAGTTCGAGCAAAAATTCCGTCACATGAGTTACCAAGGCATTTTCGATTTCCCGCTCATGAGCTTCTTCACCTAATCCTAAAAAATCAAATCGGTAAGGGTCTTTGAGCGATTCCCTAGCGAGGTCAGACTGGGGTTTGGGTAATCGCTGTTCAAAATTCGTAATGGCAGAGCCTTCTCGCTCCAGCAGACGTGATTCAATCTGCATGGTGAGCACATTGCGTGACCAGCCGTGATCGATTGTTTTCCGGGCATAAGCGAGACGTTCTGCTGTATCCTTAAGCTTAGAAAGTAGCACGATATTGTGCCCCCATGGCAATTGTCCAACAGCCTGTTGGACAATTTGATGATCGGGCCATGCATCGGCAAAGGAACGCATATAAAGTAAATTTGTGCGTGAAAACCCCTTCATCTCAGGAAAAGCATTTCTCAAATCGTGTGCCAGACGCTCAATAACCTTTGCTCCCCAGCCTTGTGCAGCCTGACGCGCTAAAATATCTCTTCCAATCTGCCAGTAGAGTGAGATTAGCTCACGGTTCACCGCAAGGGTGGCAGATTGCTGGGCAGAATGAATCCTCCCCTTCAGGTCTGAGAGCCAGTCTTCATACCCATCTGGGGGCGCAGTGAGTGAGAAAGGTTTATCGCTCATGCCTCACTCCCCTCGATTTCCGCAACGATGGCGTCAATATCTGTGCGAAGTCCATCGATCTTGGTGACGGTGCTTTCGATTTCCTTATTCAGCTCGGTGATGTTGATGATTTCGCGGGTGTCCTTGGCTTCCACATAGGAGCTAACGGAGAGGTTGTAGTCGTTCTCCCCGATCTTCTCCATACGCACGGACTGGGCGACATGCGCCACATCCTCCTTGCTGTCGAAGAGTTTCACAATCTCTGCGATGTGGTCATCGTTCATCAGGTTGTTGTTGGTGCCTTTCTTGAAGAAATCCTCACCCGAGGCATTGATGAACTGAACTTTGGTATCGGTTTTGTGCTTGGAGAGAACGAGGATGTTCACCGCAATGGTGGTGCCGTAGAAGAGGTTCGGAGCCAGTGAAATGACGGTCTCCACAAAGTTGTTGTCGACGAGGTATTTGCGGATTTTTTGCTCGGCTCCGCCCCGGTAGAAGATTCCCGGAAAGCAGACGATCGCCGCCCGCCCCTTGCTGGAGAGGTAATTGAGGCTGTGCATGACGAAGCCGAAGTCTGCCTTGGACTTGGGGGCCAGCACACTGGCGGGAGCGAACCGCTCGTCATTGATGAGGGTGGGATCATCGCTGCCGATCCACTTTATCGAGTAGGGAGGATTCGAGACGATGGCATCGAAGGGCTTGTCCTCGCGGAAGTGGGGGTCAGTCAGGGTGTTGCCCAGCTGCATGTTGAACTTATCGTAGTTCACATTGTGCAGAAACATGTTCATCCGCGCGAGGTTGTAGGTCGTGTGATTGATTTCCTGACCAAAGAATCCCTCCTCGATAAAATAATCATTTCCCGTGAGCTTTTTAGCCTGCTTCTTCGCCTGCAGGAGGAGAGAGCCGGAACCTGCGGCGGGGTCGTAAACTTTGTTCACGCTCTTCTGCCCGTGGATGGCGAGCTGGGCAATGAGTTTGGAAACATGCTGGGGGGTGAAGAACTCGCCACCCGACTTCCCTGCATTTGCCGCGTAGTTACCAATCAGGTATTCGTAGGCATCCCCGAAGAGGTCGATCTCACTATTCTCAAAGTGTCCGAAATCGAGTTCATTCACTCCTTTTAGCACAGCGACAAGACGACTGTTCTTATCTTTGACCGTCCTCCCTAAGCGGTTGCTCGTGGTGTCGAAGTCAGCAAACAGCCCTTTGATGTCCTCCTCAGAGGCATAACCCATGGCCGAACTCTCAATAGCGGTGAAGATTGTCTTCAGATCCGTATTGAGGTCTTCGTTGTCACTCGCCTTGGCGACGACGTTTTCAAAGAGCTGGCTGGGGTAGATGAAGTAGCCCTTTGAGCGAATCAGTCCTTCTTTGGCGGCCAAAATCCTTTCGTCATCATCGGCCATTTGAGCATAGTTAATGCTCTCATCCCCGCCTTCGCTGTAGCGAGCGAAATTCTCACTGATGAAGCGGTAGAAAAGTGCGCCAAGCACATACTGCTTAAAGTCCCATCCATCCACCGTGCCACGCACATCATTGGCAATCTGCCAGATACGCTTTTTTAGTTCGTCAAATTGTTGAGTGCTCGTCATTATGTTGGGTGATTCAAGGGATTTGGTCGTCTTTTTTTTTGCGGGCATAAAAGTGTTCGTCAGTTCTTAGGAGGTTTCGAATTTTTGGCTTTTCCAATATAGGTAGTAGCTGGGCTACTCGAATTTACAGCAGCCGAAGCCCTTCGGCTTAGGATTTCACTACACCTATTTTCCGAGCCGAAACTATGAGCATGCAACCAAATTCCAAGCTTAAAGTCAGATATTCAGGGGGAATTAAGCAGTTATTCTATAATCCAGCCATGAGAAGCTTTGGCGATCACATCATCGCCCCAATCTTCCATAATTAGGTCTGTTTTTGAGCTCGTTCCTACCGTGGCAGCCATAGCAGAGTAAGCGATGTCCCCAGATTATTCATACGCAGAGTTTCCTCCATGACCTCCCCCACATCATGAAAAAGTTGCGGAAACCAATTTGCTTGGTCATAATACCCCATTTCAGGTATAATCTCGCGGTTACTGACAGTCGCCGAACTATATGAAGGCAGCCTGACTCCGGCCGCTACATATAATTCCGTAGTTTTTTCATTTCTGTAGCTCCATTGAATTTGACCATCCTCGGCCCATACCACTATTATTTGATGCTTCGATAGATCCGCAAACCGAATCGCAGAAGCCGTAAGAGTGGTTCCAAATTCTTTGGCAAGCTCTTTTACCAGCTTCATAGAAGGCTCTGCATTTTCGATAATCGGTGCGAAATATCGCTTGGGCATAAGCAATGAAGCCGCAAAGAGATTTGCTTCAGCTTCCAGATAACTCCTCCCGTAATCTCTCATATCTTTTGCAGAACAAATAAACTGAGTTTGACCTTCATGAAGCTCCCAGTGCCCCAACTCATGAGCAATCGTAAAACGACGCCTACCTTCAGGGACAATACCATCGCGTATATGAGCTACCCCTGCACCATTCTTACGGACCAACCTCCCCTCAGCACCTTTAATCGCCCCCTCTTTGACCAGAACATTACGAGCCATCGCCAAATCTTCGAGCGCTATTTCGGAAGGATGAGGGAAATCATATTTCCTCCAAACCTTAAAAGCTGCTGCCGTAGCTCGTATGTGATTAGGCTTCCTCACTATCATCATCAAATTCTCCAGAATGAAGATCCAACATCATTATTTCAGCCTCAATATCAACTAAATCTTCTTCCGATGCACTCTCAAATCGATGACAAAACGCTTGAGCCTTTTCCGGCGACATATCACCAAGCGAATTTAATTTCGCCAAAACGGTTTCGCGAGTAATTCCACCCTTTTGAATTAGCGAATTTTTGCATTCTTCCAAGATTTCTAGAAGACGTAATCTTTTGTTTTTAGCTTTTATAAGGCTTTGGCGGGCTCTAATGCCTGAAATTTTATTTAGCGTCCATTCATGCATTTTAGTCATATCGATCCCTTCCTCTTCCAGTAAAAAGCGAGCTTCTGCGGCTGAAGGCACATGATCCATATCAAAGACTTCATGAGAAATATCTCTCAGAATATCAGTTGCGCTTTTTTGTTTTGTTTTTTTCATGCGACAGATTGGTTATACTTTTTAGTGATGACTAGTGGCCATTTTTTGCCGGAAATTTTCTAAGAAACGACGAAGTCGCTTTTTGGCTGCATCATAATCATTATCGTCTAATTCTGTGTCTTTGAGGATATCAGCTCTTTTGATATTCCCGCAAAAAATGGCTTCGACAATCTGACATTCTTCAACCTTTCCTAGATTTTCTAGCTCTTCGATAATGCTGAAAATTCGATCTTGGGACTCCTTCTCAAGAATTTCATCAAGCGGCGTGGTAACTTCATCCACCAAAGAATCTGTAAAATCATCTTCAAATGGCTCAGCAAAAATCTGTTCATTACAGTCGATCAATTTTTTATTTTCAGGGGAGTTCACTAGTGACTGCACTCGTCCTTTAATTATACCCTGAAGAACTAGCCAGGCGGGTTTATCTTCATCCCATTTCGCTCCAGCGAGAAGCTTCCCAAGGGCTGTCTGAACGAGACTCTGAGAATCTTCCCCATTGGGTAGAACCTCCCCACTGCCATTTCTCCATCTTCGGCCCTTCAGGTAATTCACAGTAAACGCAGTCAACCGATTCATGAGATCTAATAACTCATCGTCTTCCATGCTCGCTAGGCGCACCTCATTTGACTCTCTCTGTGTCACAAGTTCATTATATCAGATTTTTTTTCAAGTTCGATGGAAAACTTTTGGCAAAGGCCATCACTATACGTTGAAGGCATAGAAGCCTTATGTAGAATATGAGTAATACCAATAACCCCCAATTGCCCAATGGCACTAAATTAAGACACGTTACCGTGAAATTTAGCGTTAGAAAAACCGAGCAGATTACGTATTGAAATGTGTGAAAAAAACAAAACTTCTACCCGGTTTTTCCGCACA